>FLNU01000276.1_pt1 | contig 26926 bp, 23 predicted proteins | sample 1140361 | NCBI WGS metagenome assembly FLNU01 (sample SAMEA3878206, study PRJEB12797) | bioreactor metagenome | biome: Moose rumen | place: Sweden | collected 2011-10 | reverse complement strand
CAATCTTGACAGGCTATTTCGTGAGACAGCTCTCGCGTCATGCACAAAGACTTGACAAATTCCTGTTTTGATGATGAAGAAACTCTGTCATTACATATCTGACTATATGGGCATACTGGTGCTTGCATCGGCATTGCTGGCACTGGCATTCCCCGGCACCTTGCAACAAGTGCGTCCGACAGTCATCAACTGGCTGCTTGGGGTGGTGATGTTCGGCATGGGACTGACGCTGAACCTCCATGACTTCAAAATAGTGTTCAGTCGTCCGAAAGATGTCATCATCGGTTGTCTGGCACAATTCACGGTGATGCCACTGCTTGCATGGGGCTTGGTTCGACTGTTCCAACTCGACGAGGCATTGGCTCTGGGCGTAGTGTTGGTAGGCTGTTGTCCCGGAGGGACGGCCTCCAATGTGATTACTTATCTGTCGAAAGGCGACTTGGCGCTCTCTGTGGGTATGACGGGTGTCTCGACTCTGCTGGCTCCGTTCCTGACCCCTTTGCTGACCTGGGCCTTGGCGGGCAAAAGCGTCGATGTGGATGTGATGAACATGTTCCTGAGCATTCTTTGGGTGGTCATATTGCCCATCGTTTTGGGCTTGACGGTGAAGTGGCTTTGGCCCAAGTTCACCGAGCAGGCTACCGACTGGCTGCCTGCCGTCTCCTCGATATCCATTGCCCTGATAGTTGCCATCGTTATCTCGGCCAATGCCGACAAACTGTTGGCCGGAGGTTTGCTCATTGTTGTTGTGGTAATGCTCCACAACCTCTGCGGACTGGGGATGGGCTATCTGATTGGACAGCTGCTCGGACTGTCGGAGCCGAAGAAACGTGCCATCTCCATCGAGGTGGGTATGCAGAACTCCGGCTTGGCAAGCAGTCTGGCTACCATTCACTTTGCCGCCTATCCGCTGGCCACCATTCCCGGAGCTGTCTTCAGTGTATGGCACAATCTGTCCGGCGCTGCCGTCGCTTATTTTTATCGGAAACAAAGGTCCTAAAGGACGGTCAGCCTCTCCCCAGCCCTCCCGTAGAGGGAAGGGAGGAGGACGGTCAAACAACATCATCCCTCTCTCTGTCTCTTGGAGCCGTCGCAGATTTTGGATTGGTTAGTATTTGATTCGGAAATAGTCGAGTGCGGCCTTATATTGGTCTTGTACCGTCAGGCAGGTGTCGGTCAGGTAGCCATCGATGTGTCCCCATTCGCGAAGTCCCCTGTAGTAGAACATTTTCAGCTCGTCGGTGATGATAAATGGAACGATGCCGCTACGCAAGCATTCTTTGAACATAATGAGGCGCCCCACACGGCCATTGCCGTCCTGGAACGGGTGAATCTTTTCGAAACGGACATGCAGGTCGAGAATATCTTCCAGCGTGTGTTGCGGCTTTCCGTTATACCATTCCAGAAGCCTCTGCATACTGTCATGCACCCGTTCAGGAACACACGTTAGTTCTCCGCCCACTTCGTTGGGCAGACGCTTGTAGTCGCCAACGGCAAACCAATCCTTACGGCTGTCCGAAGTGCCGGCTTTCAAAATACCATGCAGCGTTTTTATCAGTTCTTCCGTAAGCGAATCCTCGGCCTTGTCAATCATCAGGTCGATACAGCGGAAATGGTTCACCGTCTCTACGATATCATCCACGTTCACCGCTTGGTCGGCAGTCACACCGACGGTGTTCGTCTCATAGATAAATCGCGTCTGATCGTGTGTCAGCCGGCTACCCTCGATATGGTTCGAGTTATAGGTCAGGTCTATCTGAGTCTTGTGATAGATACCGCCCTTCATCTTCATCGCCTTCTGCTCACGTAGTATATCAAGCAGGGACTGTTTATTTGGGTCGTTATTCATCTTGATTGCTTATTGCGATTTAATGCGGTTGACTCCGCCTAACGTGGTGCAAAGATACACTTTTTTTTCGGAATCGCCAAATCTTGAGTCCAAAATCTGATATTTTATGCCCATTCGCGCTCTTTTCCGGACATTATTTGGTTTATTGAAACTCTTATCGCAGGACGATGACACCCAAACGGGTCGCTGAATCCCCCATCAGAATCGGATGGGTCCGTAAACGGACTTCCCTGTCATTATACGAATCGTATGAGCCAAAAACTCTTAGAACCCGCCATCGATTATCGATGGACCCGCAAAAAGTTTTCCGAGCCTCTATCGTCGGACGATGGACCCGCAAAAAGTTTTCCAAGCCTCTATCGTCGGACGATGGACCCGCAAAAAGTTTTCCATGCCTCTATCGTCGAACGATGGACCCTCAAAAAGTTTTCCATGCCTCTATCGTCGAACGATGGACCCTCAAAAAGTTTTCCGAGCCTCTATCGATAATCGATGGACCTGAAAAAAGTTCCGGGAGCCGCCATCGATTATCGATGGACCCCAAATCCGGTTCCGGCACCGAAACCCATTCCGCAGGAAGAGGCATCGGGACGTTTCAGTGAGAAAGCCGTTGATAGTAATGAAGGAAAAGGGTCTTGGGACTTCGCGAAGAGAAACTTGTAAGGAAAATATTCCAATTGCCGATGATGAGAATCCGGTGGTGTTGACTGCGTCCGAAGAGATAGCGCAGGCCGTGGGACAGAATTTTGAAGAGACTTCGAAGGGCGATGAGGCACCGGGTGACAAAGCGTAGCAGAGGCTTTCCGGAGGTGTAGAAGAGGACCGTTCCCCTGACAGCGGCGGGCATCAGGGCGGTTTGGGTCATCGATGTCGATTTGCCCGACATACCACCGAGATGGACAAGGCTTGCATCGGCATCCACCCAACATTGCCAGCCCTGCAGGTTGAGCCGGGTGGAGAGGGCGATGTCTTCGGGGGTGAAAAAGTAGTTTTCGTCGAACCATCCCATGGACTTGAAAACCTCCGTACGAATGAGAAAGGCGGCTCCGATGATGTTGTAGGACTGAAACAGCCCTTTCTGATTGACATAGTCGGAGACCCGGACGGTGGGATTGCAGAGGAAGTCAAAGATAAAAGAAATCCAAGGGTAGGGAGGTCGCCCGCACACTTGGACAGAGCCGTCGGGATTGTCGAGGCGGGGGGAGAGGATGGCAACACGCTTCGGTCTAAGTTCCAAGTTCAAAGTTCCAAGTTCAAAGTTCTCTATACGGGAGAAATCATCGACCAGCTGATCGATGACGGGCATGGTGAAGTAAGTATCGTCATTGAGGACGAAGGTGTATTCTCCCGTCACTTGTCGCAGGGCGAGATTGTTATTCTCGGAGAAGCCTCTGATTTCGTGGCTCTCAATCCAATGCACGCGGGGATATTTCTGTTTCGCATCGAGAAGGTTCTCAGGGGAGAACATATAGGCCACTACCCAAATCTCGTATGGAACATGGGTGAACTGTCGGATGCTGTCGAGGCAGGGATATAACTGCCTGACATTGTTCATGGAGACGATGACGATGCTGACCATTAAGTTTCAGGTTTCAGGTTTCAAGTTTCAAGTCAAAAGTCAAAGGTGAAAAGTTTCATTCTATCACCAAAAGTTTAGTGACGCAACCCTCCTTGCCGTCTGCATCAATGCCCCAGACAAAATAGACCCCGGAGGGCACACGCGAGCCGGAGGGACCGCAGCCGTCCCATGTGACCATGCCGCCCGAAGAACGGGTGGTGAAGAGGACGTGGTTGCGAATGTCGGTGATGCGCACTACGGTATTGTCCATGAGGCCCATGATGTGGACTTGACCTGAGAACTCGGGACGCAGGGGATTGGGGTAGCAGTAGGCATGGCTGTAGTCGGAAGCCCCGGCCACGCCGTCGGTGACATAACTGCATATACCTCCGTCGGACGAAATGTAGAGCGTGCCGGTGGCCTCGTCGTAGGCCAGTGCCAGAATGTTGTCGGAGGGCAGGGGAGAATTGAGCGTTGTGAAATGCTCAATCTGCGTCAATCCGTCTTCGGAGAGGAGATAGAGTCCGTTGTCGGAGGTGCCTATCCACTTGCGGTTGGCTGCATCGACAACGATGCATGTGGTGTTGATGCCTGCCATAAGCCAGTCGGCGAGGTTGGTGCCGTCGTTGCGGGGTATCTTGGGACGGCGCACCGAGCCGGGATTGTTGAAGCCGTCAATCTGCGAATCAATCACAAATGGACCGGACGAAGTGAGGAGCCAAATGGCACCGTTGCGGTCCTCACAGATGTCGTTGTAGTAGTAGGGATAAAGCGTGTTGCCGTCCTGGTCGGTGAGCGACGAGAAGGACGCAATGGCATCGTCGGAGGTGTCGGACGTTGTCAAAGCGTCATAGACCATTCCGACGCGGCAGCCGTTGTAGGGGAAGTTGGATATCGTCCAAACGATGTGATAGGGATCCTTTTCGGCACGAATGATGCGCTGAATGCTCTCGCCGGTATTGCCGTTGAAGGCCTGAAAGCGATGCCATTCTCCGGCTGCAGAGAGGCAGGTGAGGGGCCAGGAAGTGCCTGCACAGCCGAACCAGAGGTTGCCGTAGGAGTCGCGACAGAGAGCCGTACAGCGAGTGATGGAGGCACCGGAGAATTCGGGCAACGGACTGTTTTTGTAGTCCAACCGATGAGCCACAGAGTCGCCGGCAAGGACGTAAACGCCGTAGTTGAGCGATCCCACGTATGCGGTGTCGCCCTCGGCATTGCGGGCGAAGGAAGTAAGTCCCCGGAACGAGCCGCCCAAAGAGCGGGACGTGAGTTGGGAATCAATTGTTTTTTGGGTGATATTTTCCCAAGAGTCAGCATCGGAATCAAGTGTAGATAGGACACCCGTCTGGTTGGCAATTGCATAGTAGCCGCCGCTCATCAGGCCTCCGGTGACGGCGGTCAACATGCCGTCCTCCCAGGTGAGATTGCCCATGCGAGCAGCCCCCAACTCAGAGAATGCCAATGGAGTGTCATCACAGCGGAATGTGGCTGAGCCTGAAGCCGATATCTCGGGAGCCGAAAGACGATAGATGCCGTCGGTGAGATGAACCATGTAGAATACGGTGTCGTTGAGCTGTGTGAAATTCTGTCCTATCGTGACAGGTTCGCTCATCGCAACGGCACGCGACAGGTCAGAGAGATTTATCAGCTGAATGCCGTTACCCGAAGCGAATATGTAGTTGCCGACGTGGTAGAGGGAGGTGTAGGTCTGCCGATTGTCGTAAGCCTCGAATTCACCAGCAGAGCTGAAACGGTAGAGACGTTTGTCTGTTGTGCTGAACCAAGCTTGGGTATTTTCCCCGTATGGGAATACAATGGCCTGTGAGAGGACAGCCGAGGACACTTGCTTCCAGTTGTCGCGAACATAGATGTTGTCTGTAAGGGCGCAACGGAACAGTCCCGACGTGGTGGAATACCAGATGTAGCCTCCGTATTCGAAAGCTTCCAAAATGCCCGTCGCTACGGAACAAGAGTAGTCAAATGCCTTGTCAAGCAAGTTGACACAAACGAAACCGAAACCCAGAGAAATGAAGAGCCGGTGGTCCTGAACTTGCGTCCGGTTGAGCGTACGGTCGCCGTAGATGACCTTGTTGGCCAGGTCGGGGATGTTGGATACAGAGCCGTCCTCGTCAATCACGTCGATATTGCCGTCGGCGTAAACAATAGCCAGAGCCGAGAGTTCATCACAGGCATGAATGGAAAAAATCTCAGTGCCACTCAGCCCGTCGAGGCGTGTGACCGACCGGGCAAGGATGCTGTCGCCCTCGATATCCGCCACGAAGAGATGGTTGACCGAGAGGGTGTAGAGCTTGTTGCCCACCCGCTGCATGTCGGTGTAGTAGGAATAGGACTGCCAAACCTTCCACTCGCCCAAGGTAGCAGCCTCGGGGGCGCACGGAGCGGAAATTAGGAGCGATACTATGATTGCGAAAAACTTTCGTTTCATCGGCAGAGACTTATTTCAAGTTAAAAGTTTCAAGTTAAAAGTTTCAAGTTAAAAGTTTCAAGTTAAAAGTTTCAAGTTAAAAGTTTCAAGTTAAAAGTTTCAAGTTAAAAGTTTCATTTAGAAAGCACGGAACGACCAATAATCATTGCCCCGGGAGAGGCGAAGCCGGCTCTTGTTGAGTTGGTCAATGTGGAGACGCACATTGTTGCGGTCTGTCCAGCCCAAGCGATTGCGAAGTTCGGCCGACAGGTTGTCGCCGATACCGTCAAGGGGTACGAATTTCATGATGAGGCTGTCGCCTCGGTGTTGGAATCCACCTCGGTAGTCGGTCGCATTATGCAGTTCATATTGCGAGACGGAGAAGAAAACCACGCTGCTCTGGAACGACAGAAAGAGATCGTCGGGCTGACTGGTTGAGTCCGAAACTTGCATATCGGTCAACTGCCAGCGACCGTACAAATCGCCGATGTCTCCATCGTTGGTACAACTGCAGAAGAGCAGCAATGAGTTAACAACGACAAGGAAAAACACTGAATATTTTCTCATATCAGAATAACGCATGAGTCGTGAAATTATTGTTTGAAGGGAGTGAAAGGTGCGGCTACGGCCTTGAGTACACAGCCGAGGGCAACACTTCGGGTGGAATCGTCCAAGTTGACAGTTTCGTATTTATGCCAGCTCTTCTCGTAGTCGGTAACGATATGAACTGTATTGTCATCGGTTACCGAACAGTGGAAGACGGGAGCCAAAAGCGTCTCAAACAGCGTTGCCGATGCGATATAGGTACCTACAGCCTCGGTGAGATGAGAACCGTCACGAGTGAGGTAGTGGGGCGTATTGACGGGGGAATGTCGGGCGTATTGAACCGCCTGGCAAACGGGAACAATCACATCCACATATCCGCTGTTCAACAGGTGGAGGCTGGCTGCTATGTTCCAGCGTTGATTCATGTCTCCGGTTTCGTCTTCATCGCTCAGCCTTGCCCATACATTGTGCCATACAATGATAACGTCCGGGTTGGGACACTCTCTGCGGAGCACATTCACAAGCGTATCAATGTAGGGATGGAAAGAACGCGAATCATTCGCTCGAGAAGATATTTGCTGGAGCATGACCATGTCCCAAGGCTGCCTGACAAGCGCCTCCAACGTCCCCGAGTCGGAGGGGACGGTCACAGCACCGGCCTGTCGTTCGAGGTGAAGGATTTCGTGCTGTCTGTAAGCTTGAGCCCAATAGTCCAGCCCTTTGTCGGAGACAGTGACTGCATAAATACAGAACTTTTCATAATCTGCGTTCAGATGGGCGGCAATGGTATCAATCCATTCGATTGCTATCCTTGTATAACTGTTGCCAATGGCGAGGATACGCAACGTGTCACTGCGGAGCACAATAGGCGGATTGGTATGCGTCTCGTCAGGGAAGTCAGACAGAGGGATAAAATCGTTCTCCTCGCAGCCAGCCAAGCAAGCTGCAAGACACCCCGCCAATAAGGGTTTCATCAGGGAGAAGCAGAAGCTCATGAGTCTCAAAGTTTTCGGTTGAAGTGATAAGACACTTTTATATCGAAGGCTGTGTTGTCGCCATAGAGCGAACCGTGGTCCATGGCAAAGGCTACCGAGAAACGGAGCTGTTGCTGCGGGCGAATCTTCCAGAGGTAGTTGGCCTCTGCGAGGAGATTGTTGCTGTGCATACGGTGGGGTGACGGGATGAACGGCGTGCCATAGCTTGTGCGGGTGGAGCAGAGCAGTCGGTAGGAGAGACCTTGGATGGCCAGAATGTGACCGGTAACTCCGATGTGGAATCCCCGCACCCGGTTGTCGGTGAAGGAGAGATAAAAGTCGCTGTTATAGACGGGTGACTTGAGCATGGGCGTGCCGATGGACTGACCTCGATGGGCGTAGCCGGAATAGTAGAAATTGTTGTAGTAGTTGTCGGCACCGCGTGCTTCATGGGGAAGCTGCGACGAAATGTCGCGGGAGAAATCGGCGGGAGCCCAGTGGATGGGGCCGCTCTGGTCGGTAGTCTGTAGATATTCCACGACAACACCGTCGATGTAGTCCGGGTCGCAGTGTTTCCACTCCAAGCCCCAAAGACCGTCCCAGCCGTTGCGTTTGGCCATACCGGAACCATCCTCGAAGAAATCTTCCACGTAGGCCGAGACAGACCATGCGAAACGATCGTCGTAATAATGCTCCTGATTGTAGGTCAGCATGGCATCCAAAGAACCGAGGTGATTGCCATAGGAGAAATTGGCATCACCGGCGAGGTCGGTGTTATCACCGGACTTGGGAATGAGGACCTTGAAGAAATCCTTGAACCGCACATCGTCGGAGAATGTCTGGAAATCGGACTCGATATTGTTGTGGGTTGTACCTCCGAACTGCACCGCGTGTTCCAGCCCCGCCGATATGACGAACATCTTCTCGGGATTCGAGCGGAAATGAATCTGTTTTTGGTGGTAGAAGATTTTGTTGGTCATCACGGCGTAAGGGCGACGATGCATGTCGATGCCCCGGGCTGCATAAAAGTCCATGAACTCGCCGAAACGGGTCTCCATCCAGTCATCGTCCATGAACCTGCCGTAGCTGGCATCGACATAGACTTGGAGCCACCCTTTGGTCCACGGAAAGTCGATGAATCCATTGGTCCCGACACGCACTTGGGGGATGGGACGGCTGTTGCCCGACCATACCATTGAACCTGAGGACAGAAGACGGTTTCTCAATATCGGCTCCTGTTCCCACGCACCTGCTTTGGCGAAGGCATATTTCCATGAAGCTCCGACGGCTGCCTGCTGGAGATAGAACTTGGAGTAGTCATCCTTCTGCAGCTGGATGTCGGCCACGGCCCAAAGACGGGTAGCCCCGAAATCCCGGGTATATTCGGCAGCGGCGCGGAGATAGCCGGTGTTCTTGTCGGCCGACAGGATGCCATGCCGGTTGGCCGTGAGGTAGTAGGGCGTGAAGTCACCACTGCCTGCGGCTCCTTCGGCAGCTATGGAGAAAGTAATTGCATTTTGGGCCTGCAGCGAGGTTCCCAGCATCCAAAGGCCAAGACACAGCGTCAAAGATTTATTTTTCATTTAATACTGTATTGTAGAATTGTAATAACTTTTGTTTGTAGCATTCTTCTGAGAAATGACCGACCGCGTACTCTTGCGCCTGTTTTATCATTTTTACAGGCATTGTTTGCGTGACTGCGGTCATTCGGTCAGCACACTCCCGGTCTGTGTCAAAGAGAAGCCCGGTTTCTTCATGAAGAACAAACTCGGTATGACCGCCCGTGTTTCTGGCTATCACCGGACATCCGTAAAACATCGCTTCAATGGTCACACGGCCCTGGGCTTCGTTCTGCGAGGTCATCAGAAATGCCGTCGCACGGGAAAGGACGGGTTTGATGTCAGACACATATCCCAAAAACTCTACATTGTCATCGAGACGGTTCTGAGAGATGAGCGAGAGAATCTCCCGACGGTAGTTTTCGTCTTCGAACTTGCCGGCAATCTTGAGTTTGTAGCCTTGTTCTGCCAACCCTGTAAGGGCAAAAGCACGGATAGAGGTTTCGCAACTTTTGGCCGGAGAAATGATGGCCGAGCAGAAGAAGAAAAACGGCTCCTTTCGAGGGATGAGGCATACGTCAGAAGTTTTTCTGACGGCATCCCAAAGAACCAATGCCCTCGAGCTCTTTTCCAAATGCCAGTGATTGTAGATGGCTTGAGTGATGGCAATGACTCCGTCCGCAGCTTGAATCTGAGCCAGAAGCCGCTTCCATCCGCGGAAGGGGGTGAGGCGGAAATCAAGATTCTGATATTCGCGCAGATGCCAGACATGTTTAGCTCCCAGACGATGAGCCATATCCACGCCCATATCGATGACAGAGGTGTTGGTATGGACGATATCGGCATGGTGCAGTTTCCGGGCGCAATAACTGATACACTCCTTATTATATATAGAGTTTCTCAGACGCTTGGGCCAATAGTGGAGCCAATGTACCCAACGTTTGGGATGACGCACATTGTTCTCGAAACGATGAATAAGGACGCTGATGCCCCGCTTGCGGAAATAATCGGCCACAACGCCGTCTTCGCTGAGTAGGACAGTAGCTTCCACCTCTTCGCCAAGGGCAGAAATAAGGTTTGCCAGCGAGAGGGGAGAACCGGCCAGGCGGTGCGGATCGTGACAGATATAGAGAACTTTGTACATAGATGTCAGCTTTTCAGCCTCGTTCGGGCTGATAGAGTTTCATCAGTTTCCGATAGTATTGTTCGGCATCGAACTCGCGGCGTGCCCTTTCGGCAATTGCGGCGTAGTCGAACTTGTGGGTCATGGCCTCTTGCAGCACGGACTCCAAGCTGTGCTGCACGCCGGAACGGAAGAGCATTCCGTTGTTGTCGTCAATCATTTCGGGAATACCTCCGATGTAGGCACCGATGACGGGGGTTCCGATGCAGAGCGACTCGACGATGGAGAGGGGATTGTTTTCGTACCACTCGGAAGGAACGACAGAGAAGGCTGCCCGGGAAGCCAGTTGCAGAACCTCGTGATAGGGGAGAAGTCCGTAAAACTCGATTTTGTCGGACGCATATTTGGCACGGAGTTCTTCCAGAAGTTCGCCGTCGCCGGCCACTTTGAGCCGGAGACCCAAATAACGGACGGCTTTGCAAAGGGTGCGGATGCCTTTCTCGGGGGAGAGACGTCCGCCGTAGAAAAGATAGTCTTCGCGGGGCTTGGCATTGACGGGCGGCATCTCGGAGATATCGCGGAAATTGTGAATCATCGCGAGCTGCGAGTCGGGAATGCCGGCTTCATGCATCATGTCGCGCATGAACTCGGAAGGGCAGAGGAACACATCGGTAGCCCATTTCAAATAGTCGAGGTTCCACTTTTTCTGTTCGAAATAGCCCAAGAGGCTGGCAAAGAAAGAATCCTTGACACAGCAGTTCCAAACGACTTCGCCGGGTTTTTGGATACAGGCGGAACAATTCTCTTCGCCCCGGCAACGGCAATCGTAGCGCGGACAGATGAGTTTGTAGTCGTGGAGCGTCCAAATCACACGAATGCCACGCCGTTTGGCCAAGACAGCCAGAGCCGGTGACAATTGGGTATGTATATTGTTGAGATGGACGATGTCAGGACGGAAATCTTCGAGCATCTTGGACCATCGCTCCTTGACCTCTTCACAACCGAACGGACGCAAGATGGCATCCATGGGATGCTTGACATTGCGGTACGACACGCGCGAGGGAAAATAGGAGGACCAGGGAGTGTCGAAGTTGTCGGGATACTGCATGGAGAAGATGGCTGTCTCGTGGCCGTGTTCGCGCAGCATCTTTTCGAGGGCGATGGAATAGGTGCAGTCACCGCCTCGGTTGTACCAATACTTATTGCAAATCAGAATTTTCATATCCTAAAAGAATGACGGGAATGCATAAAAGAAAGTTTCGTACGGAACGACAACGTTACCTTTGTCAAGGTGGAACACTTGCATTGTCAGAACCGTGATATTCCGATAAATGAAATAGGCAGAAATAAAGAAGAGAAAACCAAAGGCAATCCAGTTTTTGCGATACTCAATAACGTTGGCAAAGACAACGGGCATGGTCAACATACCGTAAAGGAACAGTCGCCCCCAGATAGATGAGTCATTGAAGAGATTGCAAATGACGATGCTCAGCATAAGAATCACGAAGTATCCGGAGCGAAATATCCTGTCGTTGCCGAACAGACAGCAGAAGATGCCAATGAAAGTGAAGGGCCAGAGATTCGGATTGAAAAAGCCGGAGGCAGCAGCCGTTTCCATATTCTGGACGGCATAGAGCGAATAGCGGCGCAGTACGCCAATGCCTTGGCCCAAGAAATCGAAAATGCTCAGAACAAGTTCTTGGAACGAGAAAAAACTTTGAACACCGATGACGTAGGACAAGGCAAGAATCCCCACCCACAGGTACCGTGAGATCCGGATGCGTGAACTGAAGAAAAGCAGGGGAATGGTCACAAGGGATGAGGCATGAAGACTCAGTGCCAAAAGCATGAAGATGACAGCTTTGATTGGATTTCTGCCCGGGGGGACGGGTATTTCCGATTCATCGTCCGACGTTGCCTCTTGATCGGCCGGTGTGTCAATCTCGAAATCGTTGCCCATCCAATAGTAGAAGCCAAGCAAGACCATGGATTCTGCCATGGATTGACGAATACCGCTCATATAATGGAAAAGGAACCAGACGCTCGTGCTGCCGATGGAAAACAATAGTATGGACAATACGGGATTCCGGGATGTCCTGTAGCTCAGGTTCAGAATGCCCCAAAGAGAGAGAATGCCGGTAGTGAGGATAAAGAGCCAGTCGGTATTGGCATACAAAAAGTTAGTGATATACAGAAGGACGAGAAATCCGAAATCCACGTCGGTGCCGTATCCTCCCTCGGGGTGATTGAAAGAAGCAATATAGTTGTCGGTATCTGTTCCCACAGTGGTGGCTCGTAGTCCCACAAAGGCAACAAGCAGTGCGGCCGAAACCCAGAAGACTCGTTTCTTGTTGTCCGGACTCAAGAAGAACGAAAGGGCGGTCAGCAAAACTTGTAAGCCATAATATATGAGAAACGGCTCCATTTCAGCGACTTTGGTTGATTCTTATTTTAGGTTTTTCAGCATAAACAACAGCATTGGCGGGGATGTCCTCCAAAACGACGCACCCGGCTCCGATTACCGCATAGTCTCCTATGGTTACCTTGCCTGCAATGGTTGCACCCGTGAAGATTTTGACATGGTTGCCGATGGTGGGTCTGTCATCGTTGTCATGAGAGCCGACACCCAAGGTCACATTGTGCCAGACTTCACAGTTTTCGCCCATGCGGACGGCCCCCAAGCGAGTATTGCCTCCATGATGAATCACAAGTCCGGCTCCATAGTATTCTTGTGGTCTCGCAAGTGCCAAGAGGGACTGCCCCGGCAAGTACCACTGAGTCAGTCTTCGGAGGCCTCCCATGCGGCTATAGCATAACGAACGGTATTCGGGCAGCAGGGAGAGTTGGAAATCGTCCCGTAAATTGGGTTGTCGTTGCGTTCTCAGTACCTTGATATACCATTGCAGACGGTCCTTCTCGATAATGCTGCGCCGTGAAGACAAACGGCAGAGCATCAGGAAGGGCCAGTGCCAAAGCAGTGGAATCCAGAAAAGTGTCTCGCGAAGAATATTCATTTGAAATAACTTTTAATCCATTCAATCACGTATGTAAGCGAGGGATAAAGGTGTGCTATACGGGCGTTCTCTTTGAGCGTGCGGCGATAGTTATCGGGTTTGGACGAATTGCCATCTCCATATTCATAATAAGAAAGCGGACGGGGAATATGTTCGAGTTTCTTTCCCTCCTCCCATAAGGAACGCACGAACCGATAGTCGGCACAAATGGGATATTCTTTCCAAAGGAAGGGATGCGCCTTCATCCAGGCTGTCGGACAGTAGATGGACTGATGGCAGATGCCGATGCCCCAAGGTTTGTCGGGGTGTTCCGTGAAGGGTCTGGCCTTTCGGAGTATATGTCCCCCGGTTGTCACCAATACACAGTCTCCGTAAAGTATGCAGCTGGGTTCTCTGCTATCCAATTGCAATGAGGCCAATGTTTCTGAATCGTAGAAGGTGTCGCCCGCATTCATAAATACAATCCAGCGGCTCTCCGCCCTTTGGATGCCTTTGTTCATACCGTCGAAGATGCCGTTGTCTTTCTCCGATATGATTTGTGAGGCAATGCCGCTGCTGCGGGCTATTTCCACCGTGGCATCGTGTGAACCTCCATCAACAACAATCCATTCCCAGTCCTTCCAGATTTGCGATGCGATGCTGTCAATGGTGGTCTGTAGGGATGCCGCCGCGTTGTATGTCACTGTGACGATGGTCAGAGTCTTCATCGCTTGAATGTTTTTTTTAGCCGGCGCAGTGTCACCCGGATTTTGTTGAGCATGACGACGCGTTCATCGTTGTGTAGTCCAATTTCATATACAGTCCATGCGGTTGACAGCACACAAGTGAGGGTTACCACGATGATGGTTCCCCACTCGCTTTGCAAGCTGAGGTAGTGGCTGACCGTGTAAGGCACGATGGATGCCATAATGGTGATAGCCACGACACGCACTATCACGTCGCGGGTGAAATTAAACTCATCGCCACGCGAAAGTGCATTCTGGGCAATGCGAATTTTTATGACTGTAATAATGAGCGATGCAACGATGGCGATATTGTAGCATGACGATGCCGCCCATCCCAGTTTGTAGGCAACCCATGAGAGCGGAAGAATCATCACTTGACAGAGACCTGTCAGAATCTGGTACCATTTGATTTTGCCCGTAGCATAGATGAAGGTGTCGAGCGTGTAGGTGAGTGACTGTATCATGCAGTTCAAAAGCGCCAGACGAACGAAGCCTATCAGTTCAAAAGGATAGTCTTTCAGCCAGATGTGCAGCACTTGTGGCATGAGCAGAATCAGCGGAAGCGAAATGCCGAAATAGAGGTAATAGCAGAATCGGGCTCCTTTGTTGACAAGGGTAATCATGTCGGCAATATGGCCGGATGCATAGTTCTTTACAATGGCCGGATTGAGCGCAATGGCCACGTTGCGCGTAAAGTTTGAAACGGCATTCTCCACTTGGTAGGCCAGTCCTCGGGCAGCATTCACCGAAAGGGCAAAAAAGAGGTTCAGCAGCAGGTTGATGCCTTGGTTGGATGCAATCTGAGAACCGGTGCCCAAAAGGTTCCATCCCAGGAATGACGAGAATTCCCGCAGTGTCTTTTTGTCCAGCTTGCGAGAGTAGTGAACATCGGGGAACCGGTGTTTGCAATAAATGCCATAGACCAAACGTACAATCGCTGAGGTAATGACAATAAGTACTGCATAAATCTTGAGAGAGTCTCCTTCGAGGAAGGGGAGAATCAAGACGGCTCCGAGTTTCAGTACTGCTTCGAGGATGGAAATATACGCAAAGGCGGTCATCTTCTCGTAAGCAATGACCAAAGAAGTGTAAGGGATGCTCAAAAACTGGAATACAAGAGCAATCAACGAACATTGCAATACCCAATGGGTCGCACTGATGCGGTCAGCCGGGATGTTATGTACATAATTGTCGATATATTCCACGCCGATAATTTCACAGAGCACTACGACGGAAAGACCTGCAATGATGTGAACATTGAGCGAAGTGGAGAATACCCTGCTGATGGAGTCTGGCGTGCCCGCTCCGATTTCGTAGGTGATGAAGCGCTGGGAGGCGATGGTCAGGGTGATGGTGACGATGGAGAACATAGCCACGAACTGACCTATCAGAGAATAGATACCATAATCATCCACACCCAACGTTGCCAACACTACACGGGCAGCGTAGAGGTTGACAGCCATCACGAAAAACGTTCGGATATAGAGCGCTAACGTGTTTTTAGCTATTTGTTTAGATGATGTTTGGTTCATATAAAGGACGGTCAAAAGTCAAAAGTCAAAAGTCAAAGGTTCAGCCTACCCCCAGCCCCTCCCTGAAGGGAAGGGGGCAAGGTCAAAGGTCAAAGGCGCTCAACCGTGAATTTTTGAAAAAAGAGGATGCTTTTTTGTAATAGTCTTTGCAGTAGGCAAGCCACAGGGCTGAAATGACAAAACCGAGAAAAGCCCATACCAAGACAATCTTCTTTCGCGAAGAATCAGGCTCTGTCGGGTATGCGGGAGGATTCAGGACAGCAAATGCAGGCTTCTGTTCGAGCAGTGTGGCTTCGGCCAGATAACGCTGCTGCGTGATTTGCTGAAGGGAGCGAAGGGTAAGTTCCATCTCAGACTGCAGTCGTTCTTTTTCGGCACTTATCAACTCGTTCGAGATGCTGCGGTTTTTTCCTACGAAATCTGCATAGTCGGCTTGTTTGGCACGATATTCGGCATAGAGAGAATCCGACAAACTCTTGTAGCCTCGCAAGTCTGCTGCTGCCTTCGAGGTCTTGTACCGAATGATGGATTGCTGCAGAATGTCCAAAATCGCGGCGTTGAGCATCGTGGCAACCATGGGGTCGGTTTCAGTCACAGAAACGGTAATCGTCATCGTCTTGATGTTTTGTGTGACGCTGATGTTCTTGCCAATCTGCCCCAATCGGGCCATGTCTTTCTCGCTGAGCAATATGTATGGCGGTGTTTTGGCTGAATCTGCAGAAACTGCTGCCGGAAGAGGTTTGTAGCCTCGTATCTTCTGCATGATGATGCCCGGAAGTTTGACTACATAAACATACAGTGGTGTAGGTTGCTTCTTGTACCACGCCAGATAGGGTATCATCGTCGTGTCCTTTGCGGAATGCACGGGCGTTTCCGTCACTTGGATAAGGAAGGGAAGGGACGATGCAATGTCGGGAAACATCGAAGGGTCAATGGCATCGGTGGATTCCAGTCCTCCGACGTTCATGCCAATCATACTTGCCAGACTTGACAGATTGGAAAGACCTGTTTGTTCGGGTGCCAAAGAGGATTGTACTGTATATTCGTATGGTTTGGTGAATGCAATGAATACACCCAAAGCAGCACAGCCTACAATCCACCACAGCATGGTCTTCCGGCCAAGCCATAGTTTTGTAAAGAACCCTTCCCAGTCAAATTTCTTCTTATTAGCCATTCTGTATTGATTAGAGTTGTCAATTGTCCTAAAGGACGGTCAAAAGTCAAAGTTCAGCCTACCCCCAGCCCCTCCCTAAAGGGAAGGGGGCAAGGTCAAAGGCGCTCAACCACCTTATTTCAACATGTTGGCAATTGTGGCGACCATTGTGGCCAAAGAGGCGGAAGCTGTAGCCACCGACATGGTCTGTTGAACGTTCCAGTTGGACTGGTTCTTCATCGGCACGATGATTTCGCATCCGGGTTCGATGATGCCGCGTTTGCGAAGTTTGGCACGGGTCACCTCGCCATTCATATAGACTATGTAGGCTTTGCTCTTCTTGGCTTCGTTGCCGAAACCGCCGGCCTGTTCGATATAATAACGTACCTTTTTGCCTTCGATGTATGAAACGGTGTTGGGATACATCACTGCGCCTGAAATCTTGACGGTATTGGTGAATTCCGGAATCTCCAATACATCTCCGTCGCGAAGCACCAAATCCATATCCGTACCGGGACTGGCAAGTGCTTTCTCGAGATCGATACCGACAGAATACTGTGAGCTGGTACCGAGCCGTGTCAAATCGACAGAGTCGCGTGCAGTTCGGGCCATCGCTATGGCATCTTCCTGACGCAGTTTCTCCTCTTCGCTGATACGGCGGGTGAGACGTGCACCTTTGGCATAGCCGAAAGAGGTCAGACCTCCGGCTTTTTCGATGACGGATGATAGTCGTTCGTTCTTGTGGGTGAGGGCATATTCGCCGGGGAACAGCACTTCGCCCTTGACCGTGATGTTCTGCTGTTCGCTGTAGCGGGGAGACTGGCGGATGTAAACCTCGTCGTAGGGTGCGAGTTCAAAGTCGTTGTCTGTCTTGAAGTTTTCGCCGAGTTTGAAACGGAAGGTTTCCGAAAGGACTTCCGATTCGTTTTCGCCCGAAGGATCCTTGATGCGGCGAGCCACATCGACACGCGAGGTTGCAGCCGATTCCAAGAGACCTCCGGCCTGCACTACAAGGTCTTCGATGGTCATGCCCTTGGCAAATACATAGTTGCCGGGACGTGCCACTTGGCCGTGGATGGCAACAATGGGCATGTCGTTGAGATCGTGAATCGAGGGAATGTAGAGCATGTCGTTCTTCTGGAGCGGAACGTCGGCTACAGAGCCGTTCATGATGCCGGCGACATCTATGGAAATCATAGAGCGGGTATAATCAGCATTTTCGCGTTGGAGCACGGCATGATTGGTAAATGCATCGCCCATCAGGCCGTCTGCCGCCTCGATGAGTTGCCGCACGGTATTGATGACTCCCAACTGATAGAGGCCCGGCCGACAGACAGCACCGCGGATTTCGAGTTTGTTGGTGTAGCGGTCCAACACGCCTTCCACTTCCACCACATCGCCGTCCTGGGTTTTGAAGGTGGAGTATTCGTTGCGGTTGACGGTACAGATTTCCATCTCCTGGTTGTTCTCGCGTACGACGCGGAGAGTCTTGTTGTAGGCTTTTTTGCCGAATCCGCCGGCATAGCGGATAAGGTCGCTCAGCGTTTCTCCCTCCTTCATTTCATATAGCATCGGACGACGGATGTTGCCTTTCATTTCGACCAACTGTTCGTAGGACGGAACAATGACCACGTCGCCTTCCTGCAAAAGGATATCGCCGTCGAGTTTCCCCTTCAAGATGAATGAATAGACATCGATGGTGCCTACAGTGTGTCCGTTACGGATGATGCTGACCTTGCGGAGACTTCCGATATCGCTCACACCGCCTGCGCTGTAAAGGGCATGGAAGGCTGTAGCGAACGACGAGAGGTTGTAAGTGCCGGGCATGGCAACTTCTCCCATGACATTGACTTGGATGGTACGCGCTTGGCCGAGTGATACGAGAAGTTGTGTCGTACCGTCCTGTCTGTCAAGGCCTGAGTATATTTTGGAAAGTTGTCCGCGAAGGTAACGCTGGCATTCCTCGATGGTCTTGCCGGCCAGTTGGATGGGTCCGAGATTTTCGACCGTAATGTTCCCGTCGGGGGATATTTCCTGACGAATCGTAATTTCGTTGTCGCCCCAAATGTCGATAATCACTTCATCACCGGCCCCCATCACATAATTCTTGGGCGTGGCGAGGTTCTGAGACGGTTCGAATGTAAGGTAGGGACTGTTGAAAATATTGCGACCCCAAATCTGTTCTTCTTCGGTTTCTTCATCTCCGGGGTAGTTGTCGCTTTCGCCGAAGATGTTGTCGGCAAGGTTGTTTCCCTGTTGAGCCAACTGTTCCTCTTGAGTCAGCAGTCTGTTTCCGTAGTTGGGATTGTACCCTTGACGCATATATTGGGATTGCTGACCGCCCATGGCACTGTAGTCGTAGGGATTCGTGTAGGCATTGTTGTATCCGGCATTGCCGTTCGTTCCGTTCTGAAAACCGTTGTTTTTTGAGACCTTTGGCCTTTGACCTTTGACCTTTGACCTTTGTCTCGAATTCAAATCGAAATCACGACCCACGTAGGTGGACTCGTCGGTACGTCCGGAGAGGGAACGGCTGCGGCTTCTGGAAGCATTGCCGGCATTTCTGTTATTGCCTTGCACGGAGCCTGAAGCCATTTGCTCTTCATAGAGACTTTTGACGCGCATAGCCTGCTCTTCGGTCACACCGCGACGGGCCAATTCGATGGCGATGGTCTGTTGGTCTTTACCGCTCTTGAGGGCATTGAGTACGTATTCGAGCACCTGCTTGTCAGTCATCGTGCTCTGTGCATACATACTACAGGTTCCACTCAACATGAAACCTATTGCGACGGCTATCAGAAGATGTTTTGTATTCATTTGTGGTGGTGTTATATTTTAAGATATAACGTTTGTGCGTCATTTATATTGTGTAAAGGGCTCCTTCAACGACTGGATAATTTTCTGAAACGTGTCCGATGGGGACGTCGAAACGAACCGGAATTTGGTAATGTTGGAGCATGTCGCGCATGGTTTCGAGAAGAGGACGCGGCATTTCGGGGTCTTCGTCACAACTGGTCATCTGACCGATGAGCATACCTCTGATATCGTCAAAGATACCGGCGAGTTTGAGGCTGTTCATCATTCGGTCTATTTTGTAAGGGGATTCGCCGATGTCTTCGATAAAGAGGATTTTCCCCTCATAGTCGAAGTCGAACGGAGTGCCGTGGAGGGCGCTGATATTGGCAAAGTTGCCGCCGATGACAGGGGCAGTCACATGTTGGTCGGGCAAGAGATTGAGAGAGTGACGGCTGAAACGTAACAAGTCATTCTGGCGGGGCCAAACTCCCTTCCCCTGATAGAAGAGCAGCATGTTGTGGAGTGTCTGGGTGGTGCGGTGGTCGGGAAATTCGGCCAAATGTCGCATCATCGGCGCATGAACCGAGGTCACACCGGCTTTCTGCCAAAGAGCATGAAGACAGGTGATGTCGCTGAATCCAATCACAGGTTTGTTGGCATGGGCTATCAAATCCAGCGGAATCATGTCGAGAATCTGCTGGGAGCCGTAACCTCCGCGCGAACACCACAGTATATCGACCGAAGAATCGTTGAGGGCATCGATGATGTCGAAAGCACGAGCTTGGGGAGTACCTGCATAGCGGCCGTATTGACCCTTGGCGTGGAGCGAAAAATCAACTTCCAAGCCCCAACTGCGCAATGTGTCGGCTCCTGCGGCGATGATATGCTGGTCGATTTGACCTGCCGGTGAGATGATTCGGATTTTCATTTGTTGTGGTGTTGTATTTTAAGATATAACGTTTGTGCGTCATTTATATTGTGTTGTCAATAGACCTTTGACCTTAGACCTTTGACCTTTGACCTTAGACCTTAGACCTTTGACCTTAGACTTATCACAAGCGTCTTGTTATTTCTTCTAATGTTTGGTTCTTCCAATATTTGAAATCGCCTTCGAGGATGTGTTTGCGTGCTTCACCTACCAGCCACAGATAGAAGGCCAGATTGTGGATGGAAGCAATCTGCAGAGCCAAAAATTCCTCGGCGTGGAACAGATGTCGCAAATAGGCCTTTGAATATTGGCGATCGACTTCGGCCGGACCGTCTTCTTGAATCGGGGAGAAATCATGAGCCCATTTGGCGTTCTTCATATTCATGATTCCATGTCGGGTGAAGAGCATGCCGTTACGTCCGTTGCGGGTGGGCATCACGCAGTCGAACATATCTACACCGCGTTCGATTCCTTCGAGGATGTTGGCCGGAGTGCCCACGCCCATCAGATAGCGAGGCTTGTCCTTGGGCAGGATTTCATTCACGACCTCTATCATCTCGTACATTTTTTCGACGGGTTCGCCCACGGCCAGTCCGCCGATGGCATTTCCGTCACAACCTTTCTCGGCCACATTCTCTGCGGCCCTTTTACGGAGATCCGTATAGGTGCAACCTTGTACGATGGGGAAGAGACTTTGACGGTATCCGTAGGGACATTCTGTTTCGTTGTAACGGGTAATGCACCGATCCAGCCAACGTTCGGTCAAATCCAAAGATTTGCGGGCATAGTTATAGTCCGATTGCCCGGGAGGACATTCGTCGAAGGCCATCATGATGTCGGCACCGATGGTACGTTCGATGTCCATCACGCGTTCGGGCGAAAACGTATGTTTCGAACCGTCTATATGGCTTCTGAAAATGGCTCCTTCTTCGGTGAGTTTGCGATTTTCGGCAAGGGAGAATACCTGAAATCCTCCGCTGTCGGTCAGAATGGGACGGTCCCATCCGTTGAACTTGTGCAAACCACCGGCTTCAGAGAGCACGTCGAGGCCGGGCCGGAGATAGAGATGATAGGTGTTGCCGAGTATGATTTGTGCCTTCACTTCCTCTTTGAGTTCGTGGAAATGAAGACACTTGACGCTACCCACCGTGCCAACGGGCATGAATATCGGGGTCAGTATGGTGCCGTGGTCGGTCACTATGCGTCCCGCACGAGCCCATGAATTGGAGTCAGTTCCTTGCAGTTCGAACGTCATTGTTTTGCTTCGGTTTCGCGATTTGCTTTTACTATCTCTTTAATCCACCAGACCAGTCCTATCACAATCAGCACTGCCAGCCCTGTTTTGAAATAGCCGCTGTACTGTTCCACTTTGGCAATCACGGCATCGGGACCGATGGATTTGCCCAACACAGCGCCCAAAGTTACAAGGACCGTATTCCACGCAGCGGCTCCGAGGAAAGTAAAGAGCAGAAACATGCTGATTTTCATCTTGGCGAGGCCGGCAGGAATGGAAATCAACTGACGGATGGCGGGTATCAGGCGGCCGATGAAGGTCGAGATGGCACCGTGTTTGTCGAAGTACTGTTCGGCACTGACCACTTTGCGCTCAGTGATGAGACATACGTGCCCCAACTTTGAGTTGGCAAATTTATAGACGATGGGGCGTCCCAACCACCAGGCCAGCACATAGTTCACCAAAGCTCCGATGATGGCTCCCAGTGTGCCGAAAAACACTACCAGAGGGAGACTCATTGATTCTTCGGTCACAGCCAAATAGGCTGCCGGTATCATGATGATTTCGGAGGGGAAGGGAATAAACGAACTTTCTACAGCCATGAAAAACGTTATCACGCCGTAGTTCATATTTTCACTAATCCATTGATACAATTCTTCCATGAACGGGGAGGAGTTATGTCGTTGTAATTTTCATTCAGGGATGTCGGAGGAAAAAGTCTTCCATACGTCGGGCGTAGATTTTGTCCTTCGGATTCATATTCCTGAGGCGCGTGAAGGCTTGTGTGGCCAACGGAATATCGCCTGTCTGCTCGGCCAGCAATCCCAGACTTATCAGATCTTTCATCGACGGATGAGACCGCAGGGTCAGTTTGCGAAGCAAGGCGATGGCCTCGTCGTAGCGGCTGCTGTCTATGAGTATCGACACCTTGAGTCTGGTCAGTTCGTTGCGTTCGCGGGGGTTGTCCGGCACGGGCATCCTGTCTATCGCAGCTATGGCACCGGGATGGTTGCCGCAGAGAAGCTCCAGCATCAGCTTTTCCTGAAGCAGGAACTTGTCGTGCTCATCGGCGAGGAGTCCCATGTCGAGAGCACGTTTGCAGTCATCATAGCGGTGGTTTCTTAAATAGCATTTGGCCAGAGCAAGCCAAACGTTGGGACGATAGGCATCGAGCTCAACGGATTTCTCCAGGAGTTGTATCTGTTCGTCCCTGTCGGACAGTTGCAAAGCCTGACACCACAGGTCGTGTGCCCGCAGATTGCGATCTTCCAGTAATGTCATTATTTTGAATCGCGAAGCAAGACGGTACGGTTGAATACAATGTGGTCCTCTGTAGTGTCGTAATCGACACAGAAATAGCCGATACGCTGGAACTGATAGTAGCGGTTCGCGGTCGAGGTGCTTGAGGCTCCCACGCGTTTGCGGGCCTGTTCGGCTGCCCAAGGTTCCAAATAAGCACAGGGGAGTACCACTTCACTTTGTGGATTGAGCAGTTCGCGGAAATCGCGTTCGTCGTTCGAGGGATCTTCTACGGTAAAGAGATTGTCGTAGAGACGCACTTCGACGGGGACAGCCTCCTTGCGGCTCACCCAGTGGAGTGTGCCTTTCACCTTGCGGTCGGCTCCTGGCATTCCGCTCTTCGTTTCGGGATCGTAGGTGCAGAGGATTTCGGTGATGGTACCGTTTTCGTCTTTGACCACACCGGTACATTTTATAATATAGGCACTCTTGAGACGCACTTCTTTGTCGATTGTGAGGCGGAAGAATTTCTTTTCGGCCACCTCCTGGAAGTCCTCGCGTTCGATATACAGTTCTTTCGAGAAGGGCATCTTGTGTGTGCCCGATTCGGGATCCTCGGGGTTGTTTTCCATTTCCACCCATTCCACCTGTCCTTCGGGATAGTTGGTGATGGTGAGTTTGACGGGATCCACCACGCCCATCACACGGAGAGCATGTTTGTTGAGGTCTTCGCGAACAGCGTGTTCGAGCAGTTTGATGGAAATCATACCGTCGTACTTGGTGTAGCCGATGGTGTCGATGAAACTGTGGATGGAATCGGCCGTATATCCTCGGCGACGCAAGCCGCAAAGTGTGGGCATACGGGGATCGTCCCAACCGCGCACCAAACCTTCTTTTACACAGGCCAGCAGTTTGCGCTTCGACATCATCGTGTAGGTCAGGTTCAAGCGATTGAACTCAATCTGTCGGGGAACGTAAGTCGTACCTTTGATGTCGGCCAGCACTTTGGCAAAGTAGTTGTAGAGTGGACGGTGCACCTCAAACTCGAGCGTACAGATAGAATGCGTGATGCCCTCGAAGAAGTCCGACTGGCCGTGGGCGAAGTCGTACATCGGGTAGGCATGCCATTTTGTGCCCGTCTTATGGTGAGGATGGTCGATAATGCGGTACATGATGGGATCTCTGAAGTGCATGTTGGGATTGGCCATGTCAATCTTGGCACGCAGGGTCTTCGTTCCTTCGGGGAATTCGCCCTTGTTCATGCGGCGGAAGAGGTCCAACGACTCCTCTGCGGGGCGGTTGCGGTAGGGCGATTCCTGACCGGGTGTAGTGGGCGTTCCCTTTTGGGCCGCAATTTCTTCGGACGAGAGTTCGTCAACGTATGCCAGTCCGCGCCTTATCATTTCTTCTGCCAGGTCCCAAAGCTGCTGGAAATAGTCCGATGCATAGTACATGCGGTCTTCCCAGTCGAAGCCCAGCCAGTGGATGTCCTCCTTGATGGCATCAACATACTCTGTGTCTTCTTTAGAAGGGTTGGTGTCATCGAAACGGAGGTTGCACTTTCCGCCGTACTTGCGTGCAGCACCGAAGTCCATGCAGATGGCTTTGGCGTGTCCGATGTGGAGATATCCGTTGGGCTCGGGTGGAAAACGGGTGTGTACCACCTGAGTGGGAGAATTCTTTACTTTGCCGGCCTCAATGTCGGCTTCAATGGCCTCTTCGATAAAGTTGAGACTCCTTTTTTCTTCTGTATTTTCTGCTGTGGTTGTCATAGTTCTATATCGAGAATTTGAGAATCATAGAATTTACGTGACAAATCTTATAACTCGAGATTTTCGTCGTGAATTTCGTGCCACGGGAGACCTTGGATGTTGAGTTGCTCCATGAACGGATCCGGGTCGAATTCCTCCACATTGTGCACACCGGGTTTCTTCCAGATGCCTTTTACAAACATCATTGCACCTATCATGGCGGGCACACCCGTTGTGTAGCTTACGCCCTGCATACCGGTTTCTTTGTAAGCTTCTTGGTGGCTGCAGTTGTTATAGACGTAATAGGTATGTTCTTTGCCGTCCTTCAAGCCGCGAATGCGACAACCGATGGAGGTTTCTCCCTCATAGTTCTCTCCCAAATCCTGAGGGTTGGGTAATACTGCCTTCAAGAACTGAAGAGGCACAATCTTTACCTTCACTTTTTGGTCCGGATTGTCGGCCAGAGGGGCTTCGTAGGTAATCTCGTCGATACGGCTCATGCCGAGATTCTGGATGCAGTCGAGGTAAGTGAGATACTGCTGACCGAAAGTCATCCAGAAACGTCCGCGTTTGATGGTGGGGAAGTTGATGACCAAACTCTCCAATTCTTCGTGGTGGAGCAGATAGCTTTCGCGGGGACCTATGTTGGGATAGGTGAGGGGCTGATGAATCTCGAGAGGTTCGGTCTCAATCCACTTGCCGTTCTCATAGTAGAGTCCCTTTTGGGTAATCTCACGGATGTTGATTTCGGGATTGAAATTGGTAGCGAAGGCTTTGTGGTGGTTGCCGGCATTGCAATCCACGATGTCGAGATAATGAATCTCGTCAAAGTGATGCTTGGCGGCGTATGCCGTATATACGCCGGACACTCCGGGGTCGAAGCCGCAGCCGAGGATGGCCGTGAGGCCGGCTTTCTCGAATTTCTCGCGATAAGCCCATTGCCAGGAATATTCGAAATGAGCCTCGTCTTTGGGTTCGTAGTTCGCTGTATCCAGATAATTGACACCGGCCACGAGGCATGCATCCATGATGGTCAGGTCCTGATAGGGGAGAGCGAGGTTGATGCAGAGCTCGGGTTTGAACTCCTTCATCAGAGCCACCAGAGCGGGCACATTGTCGGCATCTACAGCCGCTGTGGTGATGTTGGGAATCACCTCCTGTCCGCGTTCTTTGCATTTGGCCAGGATTTCGGACTTCACTTTTTCACACTTTGCCTGAGTTCTGGAAGCAATACAGATGTCGGTGAAGATGTCTGCATTCTGTGCCAGCTTGTGTGCTGCTACGGTACCTACACCGCCACAGCCGATTTGTAATATTCGAGCCATTTTATTTTATGTCTTCTGATTTTCTGTATTATATTTTCTGATTAAAAGATAAATATCTAAATCTAAAATAAGGATAAATATCTAAGTCTAAAATAAAGAAATAATAAAATATCAAATCCTGTTGTCTCAGTCACGTTCCAGATAGGTGTATCCGTAAAGCCCTGACCTGTAGTTCGAGAGGAATTCTTTGCCCTCGTGGAGGGTTATCTTTCCTTGCTTGACGGCCTTGGTGACCCAGGTTTCGAGGGTGCGCACCAGTTTTTTGGTGTCGTATTCGACCCAGTTGAGCACATCGCTCACGGTTTCGCCGTCGATGGTTTGGTCGATGTGATATCCGTCTTTATCGACCGAGATATGTACAGCCGCTACATCGCCGAACAGATTGTGAAGGTCGCCCAAAATTTCCTGATATGCGCCCACCAGGAAGACTCCAAAGTAGTAAACCTCGTTCTTGCCGATACTGTGGACGGGGAGCGAGTTGGTAATGCTGTTGGCTGTAACGTAACTCAGTATCTTGCCGTCCGAGTCGCACGTGATGTCTTGAATGGTGGCTTGCCTGTCGGGTCTTTCGTCCAGTCGCTGGATGGGCATGATGGGGAAGACCTGGTCAATGGCCCACGAGTCGGGTAGAGACTGGAAGAGCGAGAAGTTACAGAAATATTTGTCGGCCAGTAGCTTGCTCACCTGATGCAGTTCTTCAGGCGGACGTTTCATCGACTGGGCCACCTGGTTGATTTCCCGGGTCACGCTCCAGAAGAGTTTCTCTATCTGAGCTCTTGTTTTGAGGTCTATCAGACCGTGAGAGAAGAGCTGGGTTACCTCGTCGCGTATCTGCTGGGCATCGTGCCAGTTCTCGAGGGCTGAGCGCTGGTTGATGTTATCCCAGATTTCATAGAGATCTTTCACGAGCTGGTGATCGCCTTCGCTCACTTCCCACTCTTCGGGCATCTCGGGCAAGGTGGCTGTTTCGAGCACATTGAAAATCAAGACAGAATGATGGGCTGCCAGACTGCGTCCGCTTTCCGTGATGATGTTCGGGTGCGGCAACTCGTTCTTGTCGGCTTCTTCCATCAGGGTGTACATGATATCGTTCACATACTCCTGAATGGAGTAGTTCACCGAACTCTCCGATGAGGAACTCCGTGTGCCGTCATAATCTACGCCCAATCCTCCGCCGGCATCCACAAATTCCACC
>FLNU01000560.1_pt1 | contig 27030 bp, 20 predicted proteins | sample 1140361 | NCBI WGS metagenome assembly FLNU01 (sample SAMEA3878206, study PRJEB12797) | bioreactor metagenome | biome: Moose rumen | place: Sweden | collected 2011-10 | reverse complement strand
AAAGAAATTTAAAGAGAAAAGATTTTTGAATGGTGAAAGCATGGTGGGACGATGGTGGGACATTTCCACCATCGTTTCACCATCAAAATAGGGTGTTGGACACAAAAAAGGGACAAGATTCTTGTGCTGTCAAGAGTCTTGTCCCTAACATGAAGGAGGCAAAATCTGCCTCAGTTATTGAAATCGACATTCAGTTTGATAGTGTCAGCTGCCTGTTCTTTCTTTTCGTCAACCACCTTTGCATAAACTTGTGTCGTGCGAACATTGGTGTGCCCCAACATCTTGCTGACAGTATAGAGGTCTGTGCCACTGCTCAACTGGAGCGTGGCGTATGTATGGCGGAAACAGTGGAAGGTGATGTGCTTCTTGATGCCAGCAACTTTTATCCATCGTTCCACGGGCTTTGAAATCCATGAGGGCTGTGGAAGTCCGCTAAAAACGAGTTCATCGGGATGCCCTGGCTCTCCACAAAGCTGATATGCCTGGTCGGATATTGGCATGTATTCCACACCCTTCGTCTTTCGTTGAGTGAAATTGATGCGATAGTGCTCACCTTCTTTAGTAATCTCTTTCCAAGTCATCTTCATGATGTCACTATGTCTAAGGCCTGTAAGTGCAGAGAACAAGGCAGCTCTCTTGATAACAGGATTACTACATGGTGTTGCAGCCAGTTGGTTGAGTTCTTCCAGTGTCAGGTGCTCGCGTCTGCTTTCTTGACCCTGAATGCCTTTGACTTTGGCTGCAATGTCAACTGTGAAGTAGCCATCGACAAAAGCCTGCTTCAGAGCTGTCTTAAAAATACCGAAGTACGATGAAGCCGTATTCTTGGAAATCGTGCCTTTCTTTCCTGCACCCTTTGGAGCTATTAACAGGTATTGTCTCACTTTCTCTATCATTTGGAGATTGATAGAGCCGAACAGTAACGGCTGGTTATCGGCAAATAGTTTCAATAAATCATATACACGGAACCAGGATTTATAAACCACATCTGTATTATTGGCATTACGAGTGTTTGCCAATTGTCTAAAGTATGCGATGAAGTCACATCTTGATTTCTCCACTTGTTCTGCCATTGCTGCATCGTCATCGGAGTAGAGGTCTTGGGTGTCGTATTCCTTTTGACGAATGGCTCTGATGCGGTCAGCATATAGACAATTCTCCTGGTCCAACTCAGACTTGCAGAGAATAATGCCATTCAAATCTCGCTTAGGCTTATAGGTTACTTTCCCATCTGAGCCTGTCCGAGCTGTTCGCGACTTGTCCCAGATGGGTGTTTTAATGGAACGGTTGATGTACTCTCTCACTCGCTGTGGCTTATCCTTTCCCTCTACTTGAACAGGATAGGCTTCCAGATAGAGGTACCATTCATCATAATAATCTGACTTGCGTAACCTGACAGTTACACGAGTATTAGTAAATGATTTCTTCATGGCTTGCCTGATTTGTAAAGGTTATCAATATCTTCTTTAGGCGCATACACAAAGTTCCCAATCTGACGGATTGGAATGGAGTATTTGCGAATGTGTAGATAAACGGTACTGTCATGTACATGGTATTTCTCAGAAATTTCGCCAATAGTATAACAATTCTCTGGCTCCATGTTGTAAAGCTTTGGCAAAGGTCTGAAGGTGTTGTCAAGTACATATTCTCTACCGCCAAACATATTTTCCAGGTCAGACTTTTTAATCCGAATAAGGCGTTTCCCCAAATTCACACATGGAATTGTCCCTTTGCGGATGAGACGATAAATAGTGTCTTTGCTAACAGAAAACATAGCAACAGCCTCTTGAACGCTGATGTAGTCTCTGGAATCTGGGATATTGGCAACCAGTTCTTCAAGTTTTGCCAACTTCTCAATCTCTGCCTTTTTCTTCTTGCTTGCAATCTCGCTGCACTTCTTTGAACAAAACCTTGACTCAACGGTTTTGGCATAAAACCATGCGCCACAGATTTCGCATTTTCTCTTGATTTCAAACTTTGCTCTTGCCATACTCAAAATTAGATTAAAACAAGCCAAATTTCGCTCGTAGATTTTACATGTATATTTTTGTTGTGTGTCATTGCAAAATAAGTTTTGGTACAAATCTGCTGCAAATTTACGCCAAAAATCGCTACAAAACAAGAGAAAAACCAGAATTAACAAAAATTAAAAATCCGTGCAACTCATTGAGTTAAACGGATTTCTTTGTGGTTTATTTATGGATGTTTAACTTCCATCAATGGACCTCCTCGAAGTCGGCTTCCTGGACGTCGTCGGTGGTGGGACCGGACTGGGTGCCGGATTGAGAGGCGGCATCAGCGGGGTTGAAACCGGGGCCTGCCTGGGGTCCGCCTGCGTTGGCGTACATTTTCTGTGAGGCTGCCTGCATGACGTTGTTGAGTTCGTTGGTGGCGGCGTCGATGGCTGCGAGGTCTTGAGCCTTGTGTGCGTCGCGTAGTTTGTTGAGGGCTGCCTCGACGTTTCCGCGGTCGCTTCCGAGTTTGTCACCGTTGTCTTTCAGGAAGTTTTCGGTCTGGAAGATCATGGAGTCGGCCTGGTTGAGTTTGTCAATTTTTTCGCGTTCTTTCTTGTCGGCGTCGGCATTGGCTTCGGCTTCGGCCTTCATGCGGTCGATTTCTTCCTTGGAGAGTCCGCTGGAGGCTTCGATGCGTATGGCTTGTTCTTTTCCTGTGGCCTTGTCCTTGGCTGTGACGTTTAGGATTCCGTTGGCGTCGATGTCGAAGGATACTTCGATTTGTGGTACTCCGCGTCGTGCGGGTGCAATGCCTGTGAGGTTGAAGTGTCCGATGGACTTGTTCTGTGCTGCCATGGGTCGTTCGCCCTGTAGCACGTGGATGGTCACTTCGGTCTGGTTGTCGGCTGCGGTTGAGAAGACTTCGCTCTTTTTGCAGGGTATGGTGGTGTTGGCTTCAATCATCTTGGTCATTACGCCTCCGAGTGTCTCGATGCCCATTGACAGTGGTGTCACGTCGAGCAGGACGATGTCGCCCACGCCTTCTTCCTTGTTGAGGATGGCTCCCTGTATGGCTGCTCCCACGGCTACGACTTCGTCGGGGTTCACGCCTTTGGACGGTGTCTTGCCGAAGTAGTCTTCCACGATTTTCTGTACGGCTGGTATTCGGGTCGAGCCTCCCACGAGGATGACTTCGTCGATGTCGCTCTTCTGCAGTCCGGCGTCGCGCATGGCGTTCTGGCATGGTTCGAGGCAGGCCTGGATGAGGTCGTGTGCGAGGGCTTCGAACTTGGCTCGTGTGAGTGTCTTCACCAGGTGTTTGGGCATGCCGCTGGCCACGGTGATGTAGGGCAGGTTGATTTCGGTGGAACTGGAACTTGACAGTTCGATTTTTGCCTTTTCTGCTGCTTCCTTCAGTCGCTGCATGGCCATGGGGTCGAGTGTGAGGTCGATGCCTTCCTCTGCCTTGAAGTCGCCTGCCAGCCAGTCGATGATGACTTGGTCGAAGTCGTCGCCGCCCAGGTGGGTGTTGCCATTAGTGGAGAGTACTTCGAAGACGCCTCCTCCGAATTCCAGGATGGAGATATCGAACGTTCCGCCTCCGAGGTCGAACACGGCAATCTTCATGTCCTTGTTGGCCTTGTCGATTCCGTAGGCCAGTGCTGCTGCGGTTGGTTCGTTCACGATGCGCTTCACGTCGAGTCCGGCAATCTGTCCGGCCTCCTTCGTGGCCTGGCGCTGTGAGTCGGAGAAGTAGGCTGGCACGGTGATGACGGCTTCCGTCACTTCCTGTCCGAGGTAGTCTTCGGCGGTCTTCTTCATTTTCTGCAGAATCATGGCCGAGATTTCCTGCGGGGTGTAGAGGCGTCCGTCGATGTCCACGCGCGGGGTGTTGTTGTCGCCGCGCTTCACTTCGTAGGGCACGCGGTCGATTTCCTTGGCCACTTGGTCGTAGGTCTCACCCATGAATCGCTTGATGGAGAACACGGTGCGCTTGGGGTTGGTGATGGCCTGGCGCTTGGCGGGGTCGCCCACCTTGCGTTCGCCGCCGTCCACGAATCCGACGATGGACGGGGTGGTGCGCTTGCCTTCACTGTTAGCAATGACAACGGGTTCGTTGCCTTCAAATACGGATACACACGAGTTGGTGGTTCCGAGGTCAATTCCGATAATCTTTCCCATAATCTATTTACTGTTTGTTTTTAGTTTATACTCAGTTGTTTTCCCGACCCCGCACCGATGCCACGGCACGGCGAGGTCTACTGGTAGGGAACAAATCTTGTGCCACCTTCGATTTTGGTTCCCGTTGTCATTGATAAGCCATCTGTCGTGGCAGAATTCGTGACAACGTGGCAGGCTACGGGCCCTCCGCCCGTACTCTGTATGGATTTACGGCCCCACCCTGCCCTGCTGTCATCAGTGCTCGGACGCGGTGGAAATGCGACGCGACTGCGGTGGAAATGTGACGCAACTTAACCTGCGTGAAACGGCTGAGTACTTGGAAGGAAATTTCTGAGTACATGGACCGAAATTTCCAAGTACTTGGAAATATTTTTTCAAGTACTTGGAAATTTTTTTCTAAGTACTTGGAAATTTTTTTCCAAGTACTTGTAAATTTTCTTCCAAGTACTTGGAAATTTGGCGCGTCTTCGCCGCAGTTTTGAAAAGACTTAACACGGGGTTGATTTTCAGTGTGTTACGGTTTCTGCTTGGGTTAGTCTGTTTTTTGCGGTTTTTTGAGTTTTTTGCCTGTCCCGGTGTCCTGGTGGATGGTTTCGGGTTGATTCCCTCGCGCGCGCGCGTTGCTATTTATATATGTCACACTCGGCCGACGTGACAGGTGGAGGGTCCGGATGGGGCTGCCTGCCGGGGTGAAGAGGTGGGGCCATGTGGCATGGGCAAAAAAAGGAATGATTTTGTTTTGTTTGCAGTGGGTTTTCATTAACTTTGCATGGGAAACTGGAACAGTGCGGTAGTCGTATTGGTCCGATGGGCTTTACCGAAGAGAAGAACATGTCTACTTCAAGCGAAAACAATTTTAAAAAGGATTTCTGCCTCCGCTACTTTGACGAAGGCGCGTGGTCGGTACATTTGTTGAGCAAGAGACCCGTCTGGCCGAGAAAATAAACCAACAACTCGCCGAGCACAACCTGCTGCTCTGGAAACGAGAAAACATATTTTTACGGAACAACAACAAACAAAGAAACGGATATGAACTTCCCCATCAAGAACCCGCAGAACGAGGGCGGCATGAACGACCGCATCAAACGGCTGCGCCAGCAGAATTTTGACACACCCACGACGCTGAGCATCGAACGCGCACTCATCGAGACGGCCTTCTACAAGGAGCACTACGGCACGATGCCCATTGCCGTGCTGCGTGCCCGCAACTTCTATGAAATCTGCAAGAAGAAGACCCTGTACATCGGCGACGACGAACTCATCGTGGCCGAGCGCGGACCCGTGCCGAAGGCCGTGCCCACGTTCCCCGAACTGACCTGCCACTCGGTCGAAGACCTGCACACACTGAACGAGCGCGAACTGCAGCGCTACACCATCTCGCAGGAAGACATCGACACCTACGAGCGCGAGGTCATCCCCTACTGGAAAGGCAAGACACAGCGCGAACGCATCTTCAACCACGTCAGCAAGGAGTGGGAAGAGGCCTACCACGCAGGCGTCTTCACCGAGTTCATGGAACAGCGTGCCGCCGGCCACACGGCCATGGACGGCAAGATGTACCGCGAAGGACTGCTCGGCGTGAAGGCCCGCATCCAGAAGAAACTGGACAGCCTCGACTTCATCTACGACCCCGAAGCCACCGACAAGCAGCAGGAACTGGAAGCCATGGCCATCTCGTGCGACGCAGCCATCCTCTTTGCCGAGCGCCACGCACAACTGGCCGAACAGATGGCGGCAAGCGAGACGCGCCCGCAGCGCAAGGCAGAACTGGAGAAGATTGCCGACGTGTGCCGCTGGGTGCCGGCCCATGCGCCGCGCGACCTGTGGGAAGCCATACAGATGTACTGGTTCGTACACCTCGGCACCGTGACCGAACTGAACGGATGGGACAGCATGAATCCGGGACACATCGACCAACATCTCTACCCGTTCTACAAGAAAGGCATCGAGGAAGGAACCCTCACGCGCGACCAGGCCAAGGAACTCATCTCCTGCCTGTGGATAAAATTCAACAACCAGCCAGCACCCCCCAAGGTGGGAGTGACAGCCCTTGAGAGCGGCACGTACAACGACTTCACCAACATCAACATCGGCGGCGTCGACCGCGATGGCAAGAGTGCTGCCAACGAGATTTCCTACATGATTCTTGAAATCCAGGAAGAACTGCACGAACTGCAGCCGGGACTCAGCATCCACATTGCCGAGAACACGCCCGACGACTTCCTCATGGCCGGACTGAAAGTCATCCGACAGGGACACGGATACCCCTCCGTCTTCAATCCCGACACCTACGTGAAGGAAATGACACGCGCCGGAAAGACCATCGAGGATGCCCGCGAGGGCGGCTGCTCGGGCTGCATCGAGGTGGGGGCCTTCGGCAAGGAAGCCTACCTGCTGACAGGCTACCTGAGCACGCCCAAGATTCTGGAAATCACACTCAACAACGGCTTCGACCCACAGACAAAGAAACAACTCGGACTGACCACAGGCGACCCACGCACCTTCACCTCGTTCGAACAACTCTACGACGCATGGCACCGGCAGATGGTCTACTTCGTCAACCTCAAACTGGCCGTCAACAACTACATCGAGCGCATGTTCTCGCTCTATGCACCGGCCACCTTCCTCAGCCTCTACATAGACGACTGCATCGAGAAAGGAAAAGACTACTACAGCGGAGGTGCCCGCTACAACACCACCTACATACAGTGCACTGGACTGGGCACCATCACCGACTGCTTCACGACACTGAAGAAGCACGTGTTTGAAGAACACCGATACACGATGGACCAAATGCTCCGTGCCGTCGAAGCCAACTGGGAAGGCGAAGAAGTGATGCGTCAGTACATCCGCAACCATACCCCGTTCTTCGGCAATGACGATGCCTACGCCGACACCATCGCCGTACGCGTCTACGACGATCTGGTGCGCGCCATCGAGGGACGTCCCAACACACGCGGCGGACAGACCCACCTGAACATGCTCTCGACCACCTGCCACAACTACTTCGGCAGTGTCTGCGGAGCCAGCGTCAACGGACGCTTCGCCCACTTTGCCATCTCAGACGGCACCTCGCCTGCACACGGCAGCGACTCGCACGGCCCCACCGCCGTCATCAAGTCGCTGGGCAAACTCGACCAGACCAAGAGTGGCGGCACACTGCTCAACGTGCGCTTCACCCCCCAACTCTTCCGCCGCGACGAAGACATCCGCAAGTGTGCCAGCCTCGTGCGCAGTTACTTCAAGTTCGGAGGCCACCACATCCAGTTCAACATCGTCGACACAGCCACCCTGCTCGACGCACAGAAGCATCCCGACCAGTATCGCGACCTGCTCGTCCGCGTAGCCGGCTACAGCGACTACTTCAACGACATGACCGAACAACTGCAGAACGAAATCATCGCCCGCACCGAAAACGATGCGGTATAGGTAGCGACACAGACATTCATTACTTAAACCAAATGTCCTACTAATGCTGATTTTTGACATTAAGCGTTATGCCATCAATGATGGTCCGGGCATCCGGACCACCATTTTTTTCAAAGGCTGCCCGCTGCGCTGCGTGTGGTGCCACAACCCGGAGTCGTGGAGTGCAAGGACACAACGGCTCTACAAGAAAAGCAAGTGCATCGGCTGCCTGAGTTGCATTGAGGCCTGTCCGCAAGGAGCCATCAGGATGAGCAGCGACGGCATTGTGCCGGTGGAGGACGTGCAGTGCATCGGCTGCGGACACTGTGCCGAGGCATGCCCGACGACTGCCCTGGAGATGTGCGGTCGCGCGTGGGACATGGAGGAACTGATGGTTGAGATAGAGAAGGAGCGCGACATCATGGCAGACAGCGGCGGAGGCGTCACACTGTGTGGCGGCGAGCCCCTCATGCAGGCCGACGCATGCCTGGAGACGCTGCACGAACTGGGTTGCCGTGGTTTCCATCGTGCGGTAGACACCACGCTCTGTGCCGACCCGCAACTGGTGGAGCAGGTGGCTGACGAATGCGAACTGTTTCTGATTGACATAAAGTTGATGGATGGGACACAGCACCGACGTTTCACGGGTGTCGACAACCGGCTGATTCTCGACAACATCAGACTGCTGGCTCGACGGGGCAAACGGATGTGGATACGCATTCCACTGATTGAAGGCGTGAACACCGACGAAGCGAACATCGAGGCCACTGCCCGTTTCCTGGTATCACTGAGAGAGATGAATCCCGACCACAACCCTGTCGAACAGGTGAACCTGCTGCCTTACCACGACATCGGCAAGGACAAGCACCGCCGCCTGTGGTCACACTACAATCCTCAGAACCTTCCCATGGCCACACCCACGGATGCCACTGCCGACCACTGCAGCCAACTGTTTGCGGCCCACGGCATCCGTGCCATCCAAGGGGGGTGACGTCAGCGTCGCTGCCAAACCCTGAGCAAGAATCGTGCTTCTTTTTTATCGGTAATTGTACGGATTTACATCCGATTATTATGTAAAACAGACTTAAAGACCATTTTTTGTCACATTGTTGTGCCCAATAGACAAATTATGCGTAAATTTGTCGGATAACACCCAACCAGAGAATTCTAACAAACAAATCACAAAAATATGAAACAAAAACAAACCAACCTGCGCTGGCTCATCGTAAGCCTGTTGCTCTTGACCATGGGCAGCGCGTGGGGCACGACAGTGACCAAGACGATGACACAAATTGTTTCAGAAAACAGTTACACGGTCTCATCTGGCAGCACTGCCACGTGTTACACATCGTTTAACCTTGACGCCAACATTACAGTTTCGACATCGGGTGAGGCTAATTGTGGTTCGTTCTGGGGCTCAACAACGCAAGAGTGGCGTCTGTATCAGAGCAAGAGTGGTGATGTGACCATCACCGCGGCGACAGGTTACACATTATCGTCAGTTACGTTTACTTTCTCGGTTAGCAACTCTGGTGTGTTGAAAGACGGGTCAACTACTGTTACCAGTGGAAGTGCTATTAGTCTAAGCGGCAATTCCAAAACCTTTACAGTTGGGAACTCGGGAAATGCCACCAATGGCCAAGTGAAAATTACTCAGATATCTGTTACATACGAAAGCAGCAGTGGCAGTTCCACCTCGACAGCGACGGTGACTTTTGCCGATGTATCGAAGACACTGGCTGTGGGCGACACCTACACCAATGTGGCGACGAAATCACCGAGCGGACTGAGCGTGACATACAGTAGTTCGGACACCGGCGTGGCAACAGTTGACGGTTCAACAGGTCTTGTCACGGCAGTGGCAGCAGGAACAGCAACCATTACGGCATCGTGGGCACAGCAGACTATCAGTGGAACGACATACGCTGCAGGCAGTGCAACATACAGCATAACCGTAGGAAGCAGCAGTGGATCCACGCAGGACTTCACTTGGGACTTGTCGACCAATTCATACTCGTCAGCCTCGAATACGGAAGTTGTATGGAACCACACGGTTGCCACCATGACATTGATTAAGAATACGTCAAGCACCGATACCAATAACTATCTTGGTGGAGACAAGACAAGTTCTCGTTTCTATTCCAACCAGCAACTTACGATTACTCCTGCTTCTGGCTATACCATCACTAAGATAGAGTTCACGGCAACAACAACAAATTATGCATCAAACTTAGGAAACAGTACATGGACAAACGCCTCAGCCAGTGTGAGCAGCACAACGGTGACGGTGACACCGACTGACGGTGCCAGCAATATCGTTGCAACCATAGGTGGCATCTGCGGATTCACAGCAGTGAAGGTTTACTACCTACAGAAGACGGAAACGACAACGACCTTCCCCGAGTCGGCTTACACAACATCCTACCCGGGCTCGTTCTCTGCACCTACTGCCACGGTGTCTGCTGAAGGTTCTGCCTTATCAGGTGCGACTGTCACTTATGAAAGTAGCAACACCAGCGTGGCTACCGTCAACAGTTCGACAGGCGGCGTGACCATCGTTGCCGCTGGTTCGACCCTCATTACTGCCACCTATGCAGGTGACGACACCTACGCAGGCAGTACAGGTAGTTACACACTGACCGTGAACGACGTACGTACAGCCACAAATATCACCTTCCCGCAGGCTTCCTATGAGGCTATTGTCGGAGAATCCTTCACTTCACCGACAGCCACCTTGACACCTTCAGCAGCAGGTAGTGTGACCTACAGCAGTAGCAACACCAGCGTGGCTACCGTCAACGCTTCGACAGGCACCGTGACCATCGTTGCCGCCGGTTCGGCTGTCATTACTGCCACCTATGCCGGTAACAGCAGTTACAAACCAAGCACAAGCACCTACACACTGACCGTGAGCGCGGCCAGCAGCAGTTCGACTACTGGATATCAACTCTATTCGGGTACCTTGACCGAAGGCGACTATGTCATTTATTACAATGGAAGTGCCATGAAAGCAACTATTTCAAATAACCGATTCAGTTACGAAACAGTTACACCTGTTAACGATGTAATTACAACCACTGAATCCAGCATTATTTGGCACATTGCTCGCTCAGGCGACTATTGGACTATCTATAATAATGGAGTAAGCAAATATGCCGCTTCTACAAGTAATAATAATCAAGGACAGTTGCTAAGTACTACATCTGATTATGCTCTATGGACAGTCAATAGTACCAGTTCCAGTACAACATACGATTTCATAAATAAAAGCAATAATAGATACCTTCGTAACAATGTGAGTGGAAGTAACAACTATGGTTTTGCCTGCTACACCAACGACACGGGTGGCGAACTGAGCCTTTATCGTTACACATCCGTCGAGACACCAACGACGGTGAGTGCTCCTACTATCAGTCCTTCTTCCAAAACTTATTGGCCTGCCACGACGGGAACGGCCCAAATTAAGGTAACCATTTCTCCCGCATCAGAGAACAGTTATGTTCGTTATACAACAGACGGCACAGAACCGACTACATCTACAGGGGCCCTTATTACAAAGGAAACAGAAGTGGCCCTTACCGGCACACAAACCCTCAAGGCCATCGCCTACTATAATGATGACGTAAAGAGCAGTGTCGTGAGCGAAACCTATACCGAGGGACAGACCGTGAATGACATTGCTTCGTTCAAGGCACTGGCTGAAGGCACCGAAGCACGCCTATATCTTGACCCATCGAAGAACGCACGCGTGCTGCACGCACAAGGCAACGACATCTTCCTGCGCGACAACACAGGAGCCATCGACCTCTACCTCAATTCCAGCCTGCGGAAAACCATTCCTGCTCACGACCAGCATGTGGCAGGTTGGATCGTCGGAAAATATCAGCCATACAACGGGCTTCCCGAGTTGGTGGCTACCGACAACACCACAACCGTCTATCTGGCCTTTGCCGACATGGTGAGCGAAACAGAGACCCAGCCCAAGGAAATCACTGCTGCACAGTTTGATGACAACAAGGCCGACTGGGTGAAGGTGAACAACCTGCGCGTGAGCATAGCCACAGACACATTGGCCACAGCCATCACTTCCGATGCAACGGAACTGACCTTGTACAACAGGAAATTCGGGATCGGCTCTGACAGCCACTACACACAAGACATGGCCTACTCAGGCGCCCTCGTCGACCTTACGGGTATTGCTATCCCCTACAATACGAAGAAAGAGATTGCACCCATCTACTATAATGAAGCCCGTCCGCTTATCTATGTGCTGGACGAGACACAGGACTTCACTTCCCCCTCAAGCGATATTTCCGGTGCCACCATCCGCATGGAACGTACTTTCAGCAACCAATACTGGAACACGCTTACCCTGCCATTCGCCTTGAACTTCGACGGTACACTGCGCGAATACGACAAACTGAGTTCCGACGGCAGCGTGATGGAATTCAAGAATGCCACAGCCGTAGTGCCTGGCACACCCTACCTGATGAAACCCACAGAATCAATCGCCGGAGGTACATACTACGATGTGACTCTCAGTTCGGAAGAAGCCCAGGTTAAAGAAGACAACGGCTACAGTTACAAAGGCACCTACTCACCTGCCACGCTGAAGACCGACGGCACCGAGCAATTCCTCAAGGCCAATGGCAATTTGGCCTACCCGACCAATGCCAGCCAATCACGCATGAAGGGCTTCCGAGCCTATTTCATCGTGCCATCGGGTGCAAGTGTGAAAGTGAAGGTTCCTGAACTTGACGAAGAAGAAGCAACCGGCATAAAAGATACCCTCCATGAGGGACACATCACACAGGACGACGAAACCATCTACGATATGGCTGGCCGGAAAGTTGGCTCGTTGAAAGACCAACGTTCGATGCTCAACGTTGCTCCAGGCATCTACATCGTGGGCGGAAAGAAATTGTTAGTGAAATAAGGGCCTCAGAAAGTTTAGAGGTTAGAGGTTAAAGGTTAGAGATGAATCCTCATTGCTCGTAGTTTATGTCCCCCGATAACGGGGAAACCAAGGGGGGGGGGTGTGCGTGCCCCGTCTCCGAAATAAAAACATGAAGAAAATGAAAAAGAAACAGTACCATATTCCTTCCATTAGCAGCATGGAGGTGGAGATAATCAGCAATCTTTTTGACGGTTCCAACAACAATGTGACCCCTGACGGCGATGTCAATATTGACGAAGGAAGCGAAGTTGACGACGACCCTTGGGGTGATGCCGTTACCAAGCAGCGCAACCTGTGGAATGAGTCCACGGGCAGTGCTGGCGGCCTATGGTAATGAAACGAGAACAGGATAATGACAATAATAAAACAAATCAGCATTATGAATAAATACATATTTGCCCTCATTTGCAGCACCATGGGATTCACCGGCCTGTGGGCACAGACATCGTCGGAGACACAACAACCCGCCGCCGAACCAAGCAGTTATACGTCTGATGAATACACAGACCCATTAGACATGCATATCTACCTGGACAACGGCAATATCGTAGACTACGAAGCCACAAACCTTGACTCCGTACGCTACCTCGTCGGAGTGGGACTGAAAATCTATCTCAAAAATGCAACGACCTCCGTCGACTATCTCTTCTGCCAGATGACAAAAATTGTCTATGGAGTGGAAAGTGGAGGTACGACACCCACACCCACGGACAACAACGTCAACGCCAACTGGAATATTGCCGGTACCAATATCCCTCAATCAAAAGAAGATCCGACATCCACTACAAACCAGAGTACAGACCAGTATGCGTGGCGATTGGAATACCCACACATCAACACAAGCAGCACCTGTCAGCGCGTGGTGAAAGCATGCAGCCCCTATGGAATCACCTATTCCTTAGAGTGGGACAACGCGAAGATTGCCAACCGCTGGACCGTATATACGATGAGTGCAAAGAACAATGCCAAAAACGTATCACGTAAGGAGGCCTTTAAGGCCGACAACGCCGTAACCACCTCACCTTCCAACTCATACACAGAGTCTACAACCTATTCACGAGGACATCTTTGCCCAGCAGCCGACCGTTTGGCCTCTCAAGATCAAAATGGGCAGACCTTCTATATGACCAACATGCAACCACAGTATGGAAACCACAACAGTGGAGTGTGGAATACACTTGAAGGCTATGTAAGATCTAAGTGGCAGCCAACAAACAACAATGATACCCTATACGTCGTGAAGGCAGCCACAATCGACAACGTGACCCTGAACGGTACATCCAGTGCCGGAACCATCACGACGACAACCGACAGTGACGGAAACACACTGCTCGTTCCGAAATACTTCTACATGGCATTCCTCTACTACACCAAAGAAACCGATTCATACAAAGCCTTCGCACTGTGGACCGAGCATCTGAAATCGGGCAACCCCTCCGCTGCCACCGTCATCAACAACCGCATCAGCATTGACGAGTTGGAAGCCCGCACAGGCATCGACTTCTTCTGCAACCTGCCCGACGACATTGAGGCAACCGTTGAAGCGACTTGCACCTACTGGGACTACAGTTCCAGTGCCAAAGAACGCATGGATGATGACTTTGAGGACGCAGAGGAAAATAGGGAGGACTTGGAAGATGATGAAGATATAGAGACGGACATCGCCTTTAAGAACGACTTTATCTGGTGGTAAGCCAGAATCGGGGGGATGCATGAAGGGCAGGTACGGAGGCAAAAACTTCCGTACCTGCCCTTAGAATATAGAGGAAGTGACGTGACAACACCCAGGAAAATGTACAACCGCAAAATCATACATATTGACAAGGACACTTTCTTTGCTGTAGTCGGGCAGCGCGACCATCCCAAACTGCACGGACTGCCCATTGCGGTGGGTTGGGACTCGGAGTCGGCTGGGAAGGGGACATTCCGTTTCTTCGCAATTGTGGAGGTTGGTCTATTCCTGTCCTATCGTAGGTGGGAGGGGCAGCAGTGGCGTGTCTTCTTCCTCGTCATATTCGTCTTCCTCTTCGTCGACTGGCAGCCCGAGTTTCTCAATCATTTCGTCGGGAGTGAACGAAACAGTGATGCCGCGTCCGTTGGTGGCGCCTTCGTAGCGCATGCTGAACTTGCGTCCCGTTCGGGCACAGGCGGCAGCAATGATGTAACTGTCGTCGTTTTCCTTCAGTTGGTTGAGGACACTCTCGCGCAGTCCGTCGGGATTGCTCACCACACGGTCTATGGGGATGGCTTTCTCGTTCATCTTGTTGATAAGCATGAACTCGTCGGGCGCGAGCACTGCATCTGCCAGCCATATACCGGTCGTGTCGGCCTTGCCCAGTTCGTCGCGCACTTCGTAGATGACACGGCGCAGCACTTTCTCTTCCGACAGTCCGTCGTAGCGGCTCGGTGCCTTGAAATCTTCGCTCAGCACATAGGCAATCTGACGTGCACTGAAGACGAGGTCAACGGTCTTTTTCGCTTCGGTGGCCGTCACCTTGAACAGGGCCGTACCCTTGGCCGCATGTATCTCGTTGAACAGTTTGCGTAGGTAGAAGGCCGCTCCTTTCGGGTCGGCAATGGAGGCTGACAGGTTGTTGCCCATCTGACGGATGGCATAATCCTCGTATCCACGGCGTTTCCAGTCTTCCTTCGAGCCCAGTGCCGACGAGGACACGAATATGTCCACGCGGTTGCCCATACGCTTCACGCTGTCGACCCGCGCATACTCACTGATTTCTATGGGCATCACGCTACTGATTTCCTCTATTGTCTTGTCGAGCGGTGACTTCTCGGCACAGGAAGCGAGTAACAGACAGGCTACCGCTACCACCCATTTCGTTGCTTTCATTTCTTTATCGTAGTTTTTTGTTTGACTGGCATTTTTTTCCTTTGGCAAAGATAGTAAAAAAACTCGGTGAATGCGGAACGTATGGCGCAAAATATGTGGAAAAGAAGTGAAAATTCACCGACATTTTCGTATCTTTGTGGCAGAGACTTAAACAAGAATCATTCACCCTAAAAAAATCCAGAAAACTTATGAAGAAGTACGTATGCGACGTGTGCGGCTGGGAGTACGATCCCGCCGTCGGTGTGCCTGAGGCTGGCATTGCTCCAGGCACTCCCTTTGAAGACCTGCCCGAAGACTTTGAATGCCCCCTCTGCTCTGTCGGCAAGGATCAATTCTCGCCCGCCGAGTGAGAGTAAAGACGAGCAAAATCACTTTTTGCTCAGACTTTGCTGAGCGAGGCAAGAGATTCGCCTTCAGGCAATTCTCGCCCGCCGAGTGAGTAGCCTCCCCTACCCCCTCTGAAAGAGGAGAAGCAAGAATTACAGCGTCTCCGTCCGCATGAGTGTGCAGACGGAGATACTGTATTGTTGAGGAGTACAGGTGGGGTTGACGGAAAAAAAAGGAGGATTTATTTTGCATTGTGTCGTTTTTAGTGTAAATTCGCAAAATAAATAAGAATACAACTAAATTAGTAAAAAACGAATTAAGAAGGATGAAACCAACATTGTTTCTGCTGGCTGCAGGTATGGGCAGCCGCTACGGAGGTCTGAAGCAACTGGACGGTCTCGGCCCAAACGGAGAGACCATCATGGACTACAGCATCTATGATGCCATACAAGCCGGATTCGGCAAAATCGTGTGGGTGATTCGCAAGGATTTTGAAGAGCAGTTCCGCACGCAAATCCTCAGTAAATACGAAGGTACGGTGCCCTGTGAACTGTGTTTCCAGAGCATAGACGCCCTGCCTGAGGGTTTCAGTGTGCCCGAAGGCCGACAGAAGCCATGGGGAACGAACCACGCCGTGCTGATGGGAAAGGACGTCATCAAGGAGCCGTTCTGCGTCATTAACTGTGATGATTTCTATGGTCGCGACGCATTCCAAAGCATCGGCAAGTTCCTGTCCAACCTGCCCGAGGGTAGTCGGAACCGCTACGCGATGGTGGGTTTCCGCTGCTGCAACACGCTGAGCGAGAACGGCAGCGTGGCTCGCGGTGTGTGCGTCTACGACGACCAGCGTCACCTGACCGACGTGGTGGAGCGTACCGAAATCATGCGCGTTCCTGCTGACGGACCCATCTGCTACAAGGACGAGCAGGGTGAATGGGTGGCCGTTGAGGAGAATGTGCCCGTGAGCATGAACATGTGGGGCTTCACGCCCGACTATTTCGAACATAGCGAAGCCTACTTCCGCGAGTTCCTGAGCGACCCCAGGAACATGGAGAACCTGAAGGCTGAGTTCTTCATTCCGCTGATGGTGAACAAACTCATCAACGACGGAACAAGCACGGTGGAGGTGCTGGACACGACTTCCAAGTGGTTTGGCGTTACCTATGCAGCCGACCGTGAAGCCACAGTCGAACGCATCGCCCAACTGGTGAAGGACGGAGTCTATCCAGAAAAACTGTGGTAAAGTTACTGCGGACGGGGAGATCTTTGATAATGCGGACGAAGACGTCCGCGGTCCCAGCCTGATTCCAGCCGCAGTCTCAGTGAGGTCTTTGATGAAGACTACCGGGTGAACACATACCACATTGGGCCGTCCGGCCTGGGCGTGATTAGTAACCCGGACTCGGTTTCCCATAATTACAGAGGAAACACTATTTTCATTTTTTGTGGATGCATTCGTGCTCAAGTCACGAATGCATCCTTTTTTTGTCTGCCTGCGTAACCACCTTGGCCGCAAGGCTCATGAAGGCCATGCCAGATGGCGAAGCAGGCGCGAGGGCTGCGGGCAATCCCCTGTCTCCGCTCTCGCACACGTCCTGAACCAACGGAATCTGGGCCAACAGTGGTACTTGCAATTCCTCGGCCAACTGCCTGCCTCCATCACGACCAAAAATGTAGTAACGTTCGTCGGGATGGGAAGTGGGTGTGAACCAAGCCATGTTCTCGACCAGCCCCAAGATGGGCACGTTTACTTTGTCGTTCAAATACATGTTGATGCCCTTCCGTGCATCGGCCAATGCCACCTGTTGGGGGGTCGTAACGATGACGGCACCAGTCAGGTTGAGGTTCTGCAACAGGGTGAGATGAATGTCGCTGGTTCCTGGTGGTGTGTCGATGAGAAAATAGTCGAGTTCTCCCCACTGGGCATCGCCAAGGAGTTGACGAATGGCGTTGGTGGCCATGGCTCCACGCCACAGGACTGCCTGTTCGGGACTGACGAAGAAACCAATACTGAGAAGTTTGACACCATATTGTTCGACGGGCACGATGAGTTCACGCCCACCAACGTTCACGGCGCAAGGACGGGCCCCCTCAACTTGGAACATTTTAGGCATGGAAGGCCCGAATATATCCGCATCGAGGAGCGCGACGCGATGTCCCATCTTTGCCAAGGCAATGGCAAGATTGGCAGCAACGGTACTCTTGCCCACTCCACCCTTGCCACTCGAGACAGCAATGACGTTCTTGACACCAGGCAGGAGGCGTTCGGGTTGATCAGGCGTTTCGGTCTGCGACTTGGCCTCGATAGTTACTTCAACATCTGGACTGACGTAGGTGTGGATGGAGCGTTTTGCTGCGGCCAGCATGGACTTCTTGAAGGGGTCTGTGGCTTTTGGGAAGAGAAGTGAGAAGGAGACTTTCATGCCATCGATACGAAGGTCGTCGTCCAGCATCTCGTTCTCAATCAAACTCTTACCGTTGCCTGGATAGCGAACGGTTGCAAGGGCTTCTTTGATAAGATTGGGATAGAGTGTCATTGCACGGTTCTCTTTTCCTTTATCTTACCAGAATTTTATGTCCCTTCACGATGTAGATGTTGGGCTGGAGGGCATTAACCTCGGCTGCACGCATACCTGTAGCCACTCTTGCTCCCGACAGGCTGTAGACATCCACCTTCTCGTTGGTACTGGCAATGGCATTAATACTGGTTACGTCGCCTTCCTGCAAGTGATTGGACAAGAGCGGGGCCGTGTTGCTTCCCGACAATTTGATAAAGCAGCGCGTGGCATAGAAACCATTGGCCACGCCATCGGTAGGAACAAATTGGGCTTCTGCATTATCGCGGGCCAATACGCCATAGAGTCCGGCAGGCTCGGTCTTGGTCTGAGCAGGAGCCATGGTAACGGTCATTCCGTTGCCAGTCGTGTAGGTCAACTCGACGGGCTCCTTGCTGATAGTAGCAGTTTTTGCAATCTTCTTGGTGGCACTTTCACCTGAAAAGTAAAGGATGTATGGGACGTTGGCCTTCAAGCCTACATGCTTGCAATCCTGGAAGTTGAGGACGATGTTGGTGCCATCGTTGTCAACACCGATCAACCTCTCGAGGCGGCAACTGCTTCCAAAGGCTTCATCCAATTCGCTGGCCGTCATGTCGAAGGGAAGGGACAGTGTGTTCCATCCATTGAACACATAACGGTTAACGGTCACTTGATACTGCAGGCCATCGTATCGCTCAAGGTTGGTGCCTGCATAGGTGCTCAATGTCAGTTTCTGTTGAGCCATCATCTGCATTGACATACAAGTCAGTGCGACCAAAAGACAAACTTTTTTCATAATCTTTTAAGGGTTTAAAGCGGTAATGAATAATGGTTATAATTTAAATGTCAGTTCCTGACTTTTCACTTTCCAACCGCACGCGTTGAACGTACCTCATGATGATAGGAACGGTAGCCATCAACGGGTATTTCCACTTCGGGCTCTTCAAGCACGGATGTGCGGGGTAATCGGAAGCAAAGATACTTAATGGCAAATCCGCGATCCAGCCACATCTGTTCATAATAAGTCCTGATGCTTGTCACATCGGACAATGAATCGATGTTATGCTCCTGATACAAATTTTCCACACATGTATCGATGGGTAGTCCGTTATGCGCTGCCATGAGACGAGTATAGGTGAAAAGAAACGGGGAATCAGTTTTTAGATGAATCCGGCCTCCATCCAACAGAAAACGGCGATAGCGCTCCAAAAAGTAGGTGGAAGAGAGGCGTTTGGTTGTCTTCTTCATCTGTGGGTCAGAGAAGGTAAGCCAAATCTGCTCCACCTCGTCCTTGGCAAAGAACTGGTCAATGATTTCGATGCTGGTACGCAGAAAACCTACGTTCTGCATGCCGTCGGCCAACGCTTCGCGTGCACCATGCCACATACGCGCACCCTTGATGTCGACTCCGATAAAGTTAACATCAGGAAAACGATGTGCCAGACCAACTGTGTATTCGCCACGGCCACAGCCCAGTTCCAACACGATGGGATGGTCGTTGTGGAAGAAATCGCTGTTCCATCTACCCTTCATGCCGAAACCGTCGCGTTGCAACAACCAGTAGGGACACTCCACCACAAGTGGATTGTCTGACATCTCTGCAAATTTTGCCAGTTTACCTTTACCCATGTCAGAATTCAGCAGGAATCTCTTGCACAGGTGTCGGTATCACTTCTTCTGCCTTTTCCTCATCGCAGCAGAGGAACAGGTTGCGGTAAATCACCGCGTTGAGCGCCACGCCGCAGCAGATGCCCAAAATGATGACCGCAATCATCAGAACCAATGTGATGAAGCCTACGCTGATGGCATTGCAGATGAACATGACAATGAAGAACACGATGTAGAACAGCACGCCAAATAGCAGAATCACACCGAAAATCTTCCACTTGAAACCATAGGTAGCCTTGTTGCTCAGTTCGAGTGCCTGCGTGGGCGACACATCCTTGTCAATCATGATGTAGAGAGCCAGACAATACATGTACGAAAGCACGTAGGCTGGGATGATGCCGAATAGGAAGGCAGGAATCATCATCATCACCATGAATCCTTCGAGCAGGAAGAAACTGCCCATGCGACGGCGATAGACCGCATCGAAAATAAACGTTGGATTGATGATTTCACCCTTCGCCAGTTTACCAGGCACCGTTGCCATTGCAATCGTAGTGCCCACGTTGAGATAGGGAATCCAAATTGTCAATACGTAAAACACAACCGTCAGCAAAAGGGAGACGGAATTTTTTGTGCCAATGGCAACCGCATCCTTGATAGCGGAAATCACCTCAAGTTTTCTTTCCATAAGTTCAATTGTTTTTTTGAGTGAGTAAATAAAATGAAGTTTTAAGTTTAAAATTTAAAGTTTGAAGTTTTTAGTCGAGAGCCAAGAGTCGAGAGTCCTATTGCTCGTAGAGACGTGGGCGTGCCCCGTCTCAAAAACCGAAGGAGGCCAGAGGCGTGCCCCGTCTCCCTGGGACGCGGACGTCCTCGTCCGCACAAACTCTTCTGCCTGGGTTCTTGTAGGTTTGTCTTGAAGTTACTGCGGACGGGGACGTCCGCGTTCCCAGGTCAAGAGTCAAGGGCCAAGAGTCCCATTACTCAGCCCCGATGGGGCCAAAAGACCATAGACGGGGCATTGGCCCCGGGGTTGTGGGGCTCGTCCGCAGACATGTCAAATCACCACGGTGGTCCAGCCGTGGATGTCTTCTTCGATGCCGTACTGGATGTTGCGCAGATGTTCGAAAAGGCGACAACTCACTGGACCCGGCTCGCTGCCGAAGTCGTAGCGTTTACCTGTTTCCAAGTCGTCAATATAGGAAATCGGCGAAATCACGGCTGCCGTGCCGCAGGCTCCTGCCTCCTCGAAGGTGTCAAGTTCTTCTTCTGGTATCTGCCGGCGCTCCACCTTCATACCAAAGTCTTCGGCCAGTTGCATGAGGCTCTTGTTCGTGATACTGGGCAGGATGCTCGTCGACTTCGGAGTCACATAGGTATTGTCCTTGATACCGAAGAAATTGGCTGCGCCACATTCGTCCATGTACTTCTTCTCCCTTGCATCCAGATAGAACTCGCAGGCATATCCTTTTTCGTGAGCAATCGAGTTAGCCTTCAAACTGGCTGCATAGTTTCCACCCACTTTGTAGATACCGGTTCCCAACGGAGCCGAACGGTCGTATTCACGGATAATCACATAGGGATTGCTGGAAAATCCGCCCTTGAAGTACGGACCAACAGGAGTCACGAAAATAAGAAACAGATACTCCTCGGACGGGTGAACGCCCACCTGAGCACTGGTGCCAATCAGCAAGGGGCGTACATAGAGTGTGGCTCCACTTTCGTAGGGAGGAATAAACCGTTCGTTCAGGCGGACGGCACGTTTCACCATCTCTTCGAACAACTCCGTAGGAACTTCGGGCATCAGAATGCCGCGACAGGTAGACTGTAGCCTTGTCGCATTGTCAGCCATACGAAATACCCGCACATGGCCATCGGGACAACGGTAGGCCTTCAGACCTTCAAACGCTTCCTGTCCATAGTGCAAACTGGTAGCAGCCATGTGCATGGGAATAGTTTCCTCACTGCACAGTTCAATTTCACCCCATGTACCGTTCCGATAGTAACAGCGCACGTTATAATCCGTCTTGTGATAACCAAAACCTAAGTTTGACCAATCCATCATATAAAAGTTTAAAATTTGAAGTTTGAAATTTGAAGTTTGAAATTTGAAATTTGAAATTTTCATTGCTCGTAGTTTCTGTCCCCCGATAACGGGGAAACCGAAGGGGGTTGTAGGCGTGCCCCGTCTCAGAAGGAAGACAAAGTCAATCAGAAAAAATTTTATTACCCTTGCGAGAAAACAGCCAAACGGCCAACAAAACCAACAAAACATAGCCCACATAGATTCTTGTGGTCCAAGAAATCAACAGATACACCAACACGGAGAGGCCGCACAATTGCAGTACAAACAAAGCAGCGTCGGAAAAAGTCATGCGCTCATACACCTCTATCAGAACCGCAATCAACACTATCAGTGTCAGCCATACCAATGTAACCAACGACGCCATCGCCCACGGTAACAGCAACGGGTTCATTGTCGGATGAAAATAAAATTCCTGCCAGAATTCGGGTGCAAACATCTGGACGCTTGCGTAGACCGATGCCGTCAATCCCACCAACAGCAGCAAAAGCCGTGAATTGAAGATGGAGAGATTTACCTCCAATGCCCCGCGTTTCATGCCGAAACCTCCCACGCCTAGCAGCAGCAAGGCTGACATCCAGAACAAACGGATGTCCGTCAGGCCATCGATGATACGGGAAATGTCATCGTCGGGTGTACAGGCCGACAACAGTTCTGTCTCCTCCACCCAACCAATCGTTTCCTGATCGTGTGCCACACAGATGAAGAAAGTGTCTGGTGCCAAAGATAGGGTATCCCGTCCATTTTCAGCCAGAAGTACCGCACCCTCCACACGTTTCACATCTGCCACCACCAACAAGTCGCCCTCATGCACCACCAAGGTATCGGCTGATGCCATTTCGCCCCGTGGCAGAAGTCGTAGAGAATCAGCCTTCACCATGAAGTTGAAGTTTACCGAGTAATGGTGTGTAAGGCGGAACCGTAGGCTGTCCTGCTGTTGGGACGTAAGTTGGACCAAGGGCTCTACCACCTCTCGCTCCGATGGTGACGCTACAGTCAGCGTGTCAGCAATCCGTAGCAGCGAGTCGATCTCGCGCCCTTCGCGTTTCAATCCGTCCTCACCACAGGCAATCAGCGTCAATAGCATGGCCAGCATGACTGTCCAACTAAAACGTACTGTATGTGAGCATCTGTGCATACCTAACCGCAAAGATAAAAAATAAAATCCAAACAGACAACTCTATCGGTCACTCTGTCAACACGTCTTCGTAACGGAAAATGACCATAGGGGCGTGGGTCAGGCTGGCTGCCGTGAAAAAGCCGTGGCAACCACCCTTCATATTGGTGATGGGATTGGCCGTTGTCTGTCCACTCAGCAAGAGCGATTGCAAGTAGTCGTAAGTGGGCTGATCGATGGTCATGAGTTCGAGCCGGATGGTGTCGCCTTCATAAAGCACACGGTCGTGGTATTGCTTGTTATCTTCACGGGCCATACCCTCAACCATGCAGATGATGTCGCGAACGAACAATCCGTCTGGACAACCTCGGTCATCAACAGCGTTCCATCGGTACACTTCCTGCCCTCGCAGCATGCGGTACCAGTAGTAATTCATCGTGTCGGGCTGAGGATCGATGGCCTGCATGTCGTAGTGAAGAATGCGTGCGCTCTTGATGTCCAACCAACGAAACTGAGTTTCAGTAATGGGTGCCAGATGTGGCATAGTTGAGTGCCCCTCGTAGTGATGGCTGTCCAGTTCGATAGCGAGTGTGTAGGTATGACCAGGCGTGCCCACAAAACCTGTCGGTGACACATAGCAGTCTATGCTGTCGCTGTAGACAAGGTTCTCTACATGCCCGTCATCGCAGATAATGTGCATCTCAGCCTGGCGCAACGTAAAGGAATCGGACACGGCTTCGTCCATTGGACAAGACTGAGTGAGGCGGACGAAGACATTTTCATTGGTCAGCCTCCCTTCCACCATAACGACTGGCTGTTCCAGAGAAGGATAGTCGAAGTCTATCTCATGCTGGCAGGCTGTAGCCAAAAAGAGAAGAAGGGAGGGGAAGCCCCACCCAGGCCCTCTCCATAGGGGAGGGAGAGAGCATCTGTGATATCTGTTTGAAAAAAAACCTTTCAAATTCAAACTTCAAATTTCAAACTTTAAATTTCAAACTTCAAACTTTCTCTCGATTCTCGACTAAATCGTTCGGCTTGCCTTGGAATCGCGGACGTCCCCGTCCACAGTCATCGCGAAGTGCTTTCGCTCGTCGAAAGTCATCGTGAAAGTGCTTTGGCTTGTCCAAAGAAACATCAAATTCTTTTTAGAGAGAGCGACACGGAGGGAATGATGCCGAAGAGTGTCGTTACGACGGCACGCGTGTGTCCCAAGCCGTTGGAGCCTTCCTCAAAATGCACAATGAAGGGGTTGTAATGATAGTAGGCATTATAGAGACCAAAAGCCCATACCCGTTGCCATTTGGACAACTGGTGTGTATGTGTGAGTCCCAGGTCGAGTCGGTGGAAAGCCGGTGCACGACTTTCGTTACGACGATGGTAGTAATAATAAATTTCACCGTCCATCTGATACTTGGCATAGGGAGGAGTCATGGCTTGGCCCGAAGTGTAACGCCAAGTGGCTGTCATTTGCCAGGCCGTCGACAATTGGCAGATGGCGACGCAGAGCAGGTCATGGCGTCGGTCGTTAGGGGCTGTATACCAATCACCATCGTTGATGCCAGGAATTTTATTCTCCACCCATGACAGAGTGTAGGCAGCCCAACCTGTGAGCAGTCCACTGTTCTTTCGAGCACAAAGTTCAAGTCCGTAGGCACGTCCACGGCCTCCCAACAGCAGGCGTTCTATCTCTACTGCCGACTGAAAGGATTTGCCGTCACGATAGTCGTACACGTGGTGCATGTCTTTCCAGTAGGCTTCAGCCGTGAAGTCATAACGACCTTCACGGATGGCAGTGGCCCATCCCACGGCCATTTGGTCGGCCAGTTGAGGACGGACGATATTGCTGGCCATAGTATAGCGGTCAAAAGGCAATGCCATCGAACTGTTGCGCAGAGCCTGAATGGACTGCATTGTTCGGCTATAACCAGCACGCACTACCTGGTTCTGTCCTATCTTCCAGCGCAGGCTCATACGGGGTTGCAGCGAGGTATAGGTCTTGACCAGATAGGTATTCGAGAAATGCAGGGTATCGGTAATGTTACCCTCCCCATCGATATGGTAATAAGGTCGTCCACCCAAAGCGGAAAAAAGGTCTAGACGCAGTCCTGCTGAGAGTTGAAGACGCTGGGGCAGGATTTCAATGTTGTCGCCCATCCATACACTAGATGTCCAGGCATTGCGCTGTTCACGTTCGTCAAGAGAAAGAATGTTCCACTGGGCAGACTGGAGTTGAAGGAGGGTGGACTCGGCACCCAGATTGACTGAATGATGGCTGTTGGGCGTCCAAATTTGCTGGTGACGCAAAGTAAAGGGGCGGATGTAGCCTTTCATTCCGTAGTAGAGGTGGTAGACCTCAACGCCCGTCTTGTTCAGGAATTCGCTTGCTACCAATTGTGTGCGGACCAGACGGTTGTCCGTAGCGCGGTGTAGCCAGGTAAGGCCCAGAGCCGTGTTGTTCCAAGCGAGTTTGAGCAGGTCTTCCACATCTATCAGGTCATGACTACGAAAAACAGACACCGTCAGTCGGTCATGTTCACTGAACCACAGATCGGCATTAGCATTGACGTCATAAAAACCTACCGAGTTGGAGGCGTATTTTCGGTTGGCCTTAATGAAAGGTTCCAGATAGGAACGGCGCACGGCTGCCTGATAGGTAGACCCGTCTTGGCCGATGGGTCCGTCGACGGCAGCCTTAGCAGAGAGCAGTCCGATGGAGTAACTGAAATGGTGACGTTCGGGGTCTCCATGCCGGCTGCCCAGTTCGAGCAGCCCCGACAAGCCGCCCCCTAAATGGGCAGGCATGAGTCCCTTGTAGAGCGAAGCGGTCTGCAAGGCATCGGCATTGAAGGAGGAGAAGAGACCCATTGCGTGGCTGGCATTGTAGACGGGCGCACCGTCAAGCAGGATGAGATTTTGTGCCGACGTGCCGCCGCGCACTTGGAATCCGCCCATGCCTTCGCCCTCACTCTTCACACCTGGCAACAGTTCGAGTCCGCGCACCACGTCACGCTCGCCCACCAGCGTGGGCAAACCTGCAACAGTAGACACGTCAACGCGCTCGACACCTGTCTGTAATTCTTCCAGACGCCGCTGGGGAGTCTGTGAAGAGGTGACGACCACCTCACTGAGAGAATCCTCCCTGTCTTCAACATGAAACTGTGCACTGGCAGTGCTGCCCACGAGCAGCAGTGCCAGCACACAGCACATGTTTCTTGCTTTAGCGAACACAGCGTCGCGCCCGTGGCTTAGAAGTTAAAGTTGAAGCCCAGCAACGCGTTGTAGGTGTCTGCGTCGAAACCGAAGCGGTTCAGTTTCATGTCGCTTTCCTTCTCCTTGGCAGTGAGATAACCTAAACTGCCCAGTTTGCAGAGCACACTCACTCTGTCGGTCAGTTGCAACTTCACACCAGGACGAACACCTATCTCAAAGGCATTCACCTTGGTCTTGTTATTAGAAGTAGAACCGCTAGTGTTGGGAGTTCCGTCACTGGTAATGTTGGTGTAGCCGATGTAGCCTTCAACAAAGACATTCAACTTGCCCCACTCCGCTATGGTGTAACGCACATAGGGTGCGATGGTGAAACTGTTGAGTTTCATCTCCTCATCGTTGATGTCGGCATAGGTGCTGGCCAGCGTATTCATGGCAGCCTTGATGTCTGACACAGTCAGCGAACCGAAAGCAGCATAACCGTGGGAATATCCCACCTGGACACCGATTGACAAGTCTTTGTCCAACTGGTAACCGATTTCAGGCAGAATCTTGAACGAAGAACCGTCCTGATCAGTGTCGGAGATGCTGGTCGAAGTAAATCCAAGCGAACCGCCCACGTAGTACTGGGCACTGGCTGACAGGGCAACGCTCATCAATGCAACTGCCATTGTAAAAAGTTTCTTTTTCATAAAACACTAATAATTAATAAAATGAAACAATAATAATAATCACCATGCAAATATACTCATCTTATATTATATAGCAAAAAAAATATATATGGGATGTTCTATAAATTAAG
>FLNU01002352.1_pt1 | contig 27489 bp, 20 predicted proteins | sample 1140361 | NCBI WGS metagenome assembly FLNU01 (sample SAMEA3878206, study PRJEB12797) | bioreactor metagenome | biome: Moose rumen | place: Sweden | collected 2011-10 | reverse complement strand
CCCCCGCCATAGGCGGGATAGCCAAAGGTCAGATTGTTCGAGAGATAGATGCTCTCGGCGGGCAGACGGGAATAATAACCGATAAGACCGCCATTCAGTTCCGTATGCTCAACCGCTCAAAAGGACCTGCGATGTGGAGTCCGCGCAGCCAAAGCGACAGAAAACGCTTTATCGACGAATGGGTGAAAACACTAACGAGTACCGAGAATCTCTATATTTGGCAAGATACGGTAACAGAGTTAATCGTCAAAGATAAAGTGGAGAACGCCTCCGAACGCTCAAAAGAAGTCTGCGGTGTAAAGACTCTATTAGGCATAACATTTTCAGCAAGATGCGTTGTGCTTACCAACGGCACTTTCCTCGGCGGCTTACTGCATTTCGGCAGAACGCAACTAAGAGGAGGAAGAATTGCCGAACCTGCATCTTTCGGCTTGACGGAACAACTATCAGCATTAGGATTTATCACCGCCCGAATGAAAACAGGAACACCTGCAAGAATAGACAAGCACTCGATTGACTTCTCACGCATGACCGAGCAGCAAGGCGATAACGACAATCATCATTTTAGTTACCTTGACACTATCAGTCGAGAACTGAAACAGATGTCATGTTGGATAACATACACCAACCCTCACACTCACGATATCCTACGCGAGGGACTGCCTGAATCACCGCTTTACAACGGACAGATAAAAAGCATCGGCCCCCGTTACTGCCCGAGTATCGAAACAAAAATCGTCACTTTTGCCGACAAAGAGCAACACCAGCTATTTCTCGAACCCGAAGGCGTTGATTCAAACGAATATTACCTTAACGGATTTTCATCCTCCCTGCCGATAGATATTCAAGAGAGAGCCATACACTCAATTAAAGGCTTAGAAAACGCCGTTCTCTATCGCCCCGGCTACGCTATAGAATACGACTTCTTCGACCCCACACAACTTCACCACACCTTAGAAACCAAACTCATCAAACGCCTCTTCTTTGCCGGACAGATAAACGGGACAACAGGCTATGAAGAAGCAGCCGGACAAGGGCTGATAGCAGGCATCAATGCTCACCTTGCAGCCCACAGCAACAGCACTTTCTCGCTGCAACGCGACGAAGCGTATATAGGCGTGCTCATTGACGATTTAGTAACTAAGGGCGTTGACGAACCATACAGAATGTTCACCTCTCGCGCGGAGTATCGCATTTTGCTTCGCCAGGACAATGCAGACAAACGACTCACAGAGAAAAGTTACAACATCGGACTTGCCAAGCAGGAAAGAAAAGAACTCCTTGATTATAAACAAATTAACGAGCAGAAACTGACATCTTTCTTACAGGAAACAACTTGTCGTGGTGACGAAATAAACCATGCACTGCTAAGCGTTAATTCTCAGCCCATTCAACATAGCGCAAAACTTTTCGACTTGCTCTTAAGGCCCAATATCAGCATTGACCTATTATCCGAACACGTACCGGCACTAAAGAACTATTGCGATGGCATTGAGCGAGTAAGAGATGAGATAATAGAGGATGTTGAGATAGAAGCGAAGTACAAGGGATATATTGTCCGAGAACGGCAGGCGGCGGAAAAGTTGCAACGCTTAGAAGACATACGCCTAAAAGCTGATTTCGACTATCAATCTCTTCAATCGCTCTCGACCGAAGCACGACAAAAACTCAGTCGTATCAAGCCGGTGTCAATAGGTCAGGCAAGCCGCATTCCCGGAGTCAGTCCGAACGACATAAATGTGCTATTGGTTCTACTTGGACGATAAATGATTAAACAAGAACATTTCCAAATAAACGAAAAATGTTCCACGTGGAACAAAAAAAAGAACAAAATTACAACATTATGAAACTCGAAGAAGTAAAACAGCTCATTAGGAGTATTCCTAACTTTCCGATCGACGGAATTTTATTTCGCGACCTTACGACCGCAATGCTCAACCACGATGCACTTGTTTGCATGAAAGACGAACTCGTAAAACTATACCGAGGTAAGGGAATAACCAAAGTGGTAGGAATAGAGTCACGCGGATTTATCATGGCACCAATGCTTGCGGCAGAAATCGGTGCCGGTTTCGTTCCTATCCGCAAACCGGGTAAACTGCCCGCAGAGGTAATAGAAGAGGAATATGGCAAGGAGTATGGCAAGGATAAAATTCAAATCCATAAGGACGCACTAAACGAAAACGATGTTGTATTGCTTCATGACGACCTGCTTGCCACAGGCGGGACGATGGAGGCTGCAATAAAACTTTGCAAGAAGTGCGGGGTTAAGAAGGTATATATCAACTTCCTTGTTGAACTCGACGCACTGGAAGGGAGGAAACTGCTTGAACAATATGGGGAGATAACTGCACTTATGCATTACTAAAGTTGAAGAGGGAAAGACCGGCATCGAAGGTTACAGAGCGCCACGCCAAAGCCAGACACGATTAATAAGCCACAAGTGATATAATGCGACCCAATCCGCATATAGAAGGGATAATAAAAAATTTGCCGGAGAGTCCGGGTGTATATCAATACCTGAACTCTGACGGCATTATTATTTATGTAGGCAAGGCTAAAAACCTAAAAAGGAGAGTCAGTAGTTACTTCAATAAAGAGCATGACAACTACAAAACGAAACTGTTGGTCGGAAACATATCAGATATAAAGTACATCGTTGTGCAATCGGAACAAGATGCTTTTCTCCTTGAAAATAACCTTATCAAGCAACACCAACCGCACTATAATATCCTTCTAAAAGACGGCAAAAGTTATCCTTCAATCTGCATAACAAAAGAGCCATATCCCCGCATTTTAAAGACGAGGCTGATAAATAAGCAAACGGGCGAATACTACGGCCCGTATTCGTTTGGTAACACGGTTGACCTTGTGCTCGAAACTATACATGACTTGTATCCGCTTCGTACATGCCATCAGCACATAACAGAAGAGCAAGTGCAGAACGGAAAACTGAAAGTGTGCCTTAAATATCACCTGAAAAAGTGCTGCGGCATCTGCGAAAATATCACCTCAAGAGAGAAATATCTTGAGTACGTAGATGAAGCACGAAAAATAATAAAGGGCGATGCCTCAGAATTGCAGGGCGAGTTATTAAAGCAAATGAGGGCACTATCGGCAGAATTGAAATTTGAAGAGGCACAAAAAATAAAAGAGAAATATCAGCTGATTGAGAAGTTTAAGAGCAGAACAGTTATCAGCAATACCTCGATGAGAGATGTAGATGTTTTCGGCTACGATGAGAACGAACAAAATGTATATATAAGTATGCTACGCTTACATAACGGCAGTATCATACAAGGGCAAACCGTTGAATATAAAAAGCAAATCGACGAACCACAAGAGGATATTTTGGCGCATGGAATAATGGAGATCTGGCAACAGTTAGGTCAGCCTAATAAAGAAGTTATTGTTCCTTTTATTCCCCATTTTTTTGATGACAACATCCGCTTCAGCAGTCCGCAAAGCGGCAGCCGCAACGAACTACTCAAACTCGCCATGCAGAATGTACGTCAATATAAGAACGACAGGATAAAGCAGGCAGATAAACTCAATCCCGAGCAACGCTCAATTCGCATCCTCACTCGATTGCAACAGATGGCAGGACTGCCTGAACTGCCCCTATGGATTGATTGCTTTGATAACTCAAACCTTCAAGGCAAAGATGCTGTAGCCGGTTGCGTAGTTTTCAAAAAAGGGCAGAAAAGCAAGGACGATTATCGGAAATTTATCATCAAAACTGTCGTTGGCGCAGACGACTATGCATCAATGAGAGAGGTCGTTTTCCGCAGATATTCGCGCCTTATCGAAGAGGGTTCCGGATTACCTAATCTTATTATAGCAGACGGTGGCATCGGTCAGATGAACGCTATCCGCGAGGCTGTAGAAGAGGGGTTAGGTCTTCACATCCCAATAGCGGGACTCGTCAAGGACGACCATCATAGGACAACAACTCTACTGGTCGGATTTCCGCCCAAAGAGGTTGGTATGAAAGTGACTGACGAGGTTTTTCTGCTACTCACTCGCATTCAAGGCGAGGTACATCGCTATGCTATCTCATTTCATAAACAACGCCGCAGTAAACGCAGAGTAGAAAGCGAGTTGGACGAGATCTCGGGAATAGGAGAAAAGACCAAAAAAGAACTCTTAAACGCGTTTCATAGCGTAAAACGTCTAAAAGAGGCATCGGAGGAGGATATATGTCAAATCATCGGAAATAAAAGAGGTTCAACCATTTATAACTATTTTCACCCCCAATTATCGCCCTGAGAATTGGATCTTGCTGCCGGTGCTCGGTATTTGTACGATAAAATCGGCATTAAATGCCGACATTATAAAGACAAGAGATATAAGTTACAGTAGAAAGACAAGCCGCCGGCTTAGAGCCACTCTCCACTGTTGAACGCTCGGAGACGTGCTACACTTCTTTATTCCATCATAATCTTTTCAGTTCATTAGCCAACATTCATTTCAGTTTATTAGCCAATATTCTTTTCTTTCATCTCTATGATATGATTACGCAACAAGTCCATTGCCTCCCGTTGCATTTGTTTCTTTACTAAATGATCTGCTTCTTCCGACGCAATATATTTGGAAATATCGACGGGTTTTCCGATAACAAGTTTGGCTTTTCGTGCAGGTCTTACGAGAGATGCATCTTTGGGGAGAATATTATGAGGTCCTATTAAGGCAAGAGGCACCACCGGCAAATCTAAGTCAAATGCTACCTGAAAGGCACCCGCCTTAAACTCGTGTACCTGACCATCTGACGAACGAGTACCTTCGGGGAAGACTACCACGCTCACACCGTTTGTGAGCGTTCTTTTTGCTTTTTCTATACTCTCCTTTGCCTGTTTAAGGTGCTTTCGCTCAATAAAGATATGTCCTGCAGCAGCACACCCGAAACCGATAAACGGCACCTTTCTCAGTTCTGCCTTCATAATCCATTTGAATACAACCGGAAGCCAGCCGTAGATAAGCCAAACATCAAAGAGAGACTCATGGTTAGAAACAAACACATAACTTTGTCCTTTCTCCAAATTTTCAGCTCCTTCGACCGTCGGGTTCATAAAAAAGAGCCAATAGAACATACGAGACCATATTTGTTGCACTTTATGTACAGGCTCGCTATTCTTCCATGGCATGGCGAGTACTGTGAATATTGCAGTGAAGGCTGTAGCACACAGCAGTATAGGAAAGGCTATAAGCCACTGATAGAGGAATAATAGTAATTTTAATACTTTCATGGTTATATCTATTAATAAAGTCTGAACGCTGGGAGACATTCTCCACTATTGAGAGACGCTAAAAAATAGCGTCTCTACCATTGAACGCTCGGAGGCGTTCTCCACTATTGAGAGACGCAAAAAATAGCGTCTCTACCATTGAACGCTCAGAGGCGTTCTCCACTATTATCAATTAATCGCGGCTCCGAGCGATTGTAGAGCGGTTATTAAGTCATCATTTTGGCGTAGCATATTTTTATACCATTCCACTTCATCGCTGCTATCAAAGCCCAGTATCTTGAGGGCAGATTGTCCGGCAGACCAGTCAGAAACGGTCTCAAGATCGAAATCTTTAATCATAAATTGTGAAAAGTTGAATAGTGCTACCTCATAAAGCAACCTCCCCAGAACGGCATCCGATTCAGATTTCGCAACAGTAATTACCACTATGTTCTCTTGCTCCTTAATTCGGTCTTGTTCTTCGAGCTGTTTCTGCTCTTCTTCTAACTGCTTCTCGCGTTTTTCGGCAAGAGAAGAAGTCTGTTTCCCGCGCTGATTCTCCAGACCTTGATTCATCATTGAGAGCATATCTTTTGCCATAGAACTCATCTCGCTTTCGGGATACTCGTTAACTATATCTTGCAGCGAAATAATAAACGCGTCCTTACCCTCTGTTCTTGCTATTGCTACGGCTTTTAAGAACATAAAACGAGGTACTAATGGCGACAATGGATGATCTTTTTGTGCAATATCTGCCGATGTCTTCACATAGGCATACTCGCCTTTTTTGTATGCGTTCCATGTCTGCTCATAGAGAGAATCAACCATAGCCTGCTCTGATTGTAAACGAGCAAAATAATCAGGGTCAGAAACAACCTGCGCATACTTGCTATCAGGATAGAGAGTCAGTATTTTATCTTTATAATAAGACATCTGCTCTGAATCATTGGTCTTTAACGCACGCAGATACTGAGAATAATATAGTTCAAGCAGGCGGGAGTCGGATGGAAAACGGCGTTGGAAATCATCGAAGGTTTTTTGGGCAGATTGCTCGTCTTCTAACCTATCCTGATAGATAAGAACTGTATTATAAAGGGCTTGAGCGATAAGAGAGTCTGACTGCCGCATTTGCTCATCTGTACGAGGAATCTGTTGTAAGTAGAACTGCGGGTCTTTATTATCGGTAACAACGGGACTTTGACGAATAGTAGAAGTGGCGTCTGCTATAACTTCCCCGTTTTCATCGAGTAATTCATCCTGATTTTCGCCACTTAAACCTGCCATATCATCCGGTATTACGGAAGTTTTTATCATTCGTCGCCAATTATCCTCAAGCTGACGATTGCCCCATCTCTGACGGAAAGTTTGTTTTCCTTGTTTAATGAGATTAGCATTATAGAAGTACCATTCAGCAGAACCGCCTACTCCTCCGAGCATATTTGAGGTATTCACACTCTTTCCGCCGATGTCGTTCATAGCATCTCGCTCGCGCTGGGCAGCAGCAATAGAGTCCTGTTTTTCTTGCTCAATAAGATCAGCTATTATCTTCTCTACAATATTCAACTGTTCTTCATCCGTAAGGGTTGAGAGATACTGCAAAGAGTCCTGCATAGAAACGGTGTTAATATTAAGTACGAGTTCGTCCAACACCTCTGCTCTCTTTTTTACGCGCTGATACTCTTCTGTTTGGGCAGATAGTAGTCCGACGGCCTCGGAATAATAGGGTTGAGCGGCACTATAATCTTGCCTTAGAAAGCATATATCGCCCGCTTTTACAAGTATAGCGGCTTTCTCTGCCCCCTGACGAGTACTGTTTTCCGCCGCAAGAGCATATTGTTCAAGTGCTTTCACCGTATCTCCCTGCTGCAAATATATATTACCTTTTGCGCCATATAACTGATCGAGATAATCCTTATATTTGTCGCGTTTGATTAGTTTATCAAGATCTCTGATAGCTGCATTACTGTTTTTTTGCAGTTGTGTTATTCTCAGTCGGGCATTGAAGTCCATTGTCCATTCAGGAGTAAGTTTAAGCACACGCTTGTAAGCATTCAAAGCCTCTTCCCTTTCGCCGGCTTCTTCGTATAACTGCCCTAACACATATTCAAAGCGCGGTCGAGAGCGTTTTCTGTCTTCTGCACTCTTTGCCAATTTAATCTGCGGTATAGCCTCTTTATGCCGACCTTGTTTAAGATAGAGATCGGCCGCCACTGCGGAATATAGCGGTGCGTTTTTGCGACTTAACTCATCGATATGCACTTTCAGAAGAACATCTTCTGCTTCGTACAACCATTCCATTTCCGCATACGCTCTTACCTGCCATAACTGACATTGCGCCACCATGTCTTTGTCATAATCAAAATGACGCTGAATGTAATTAAATGTGGAAACCGCTCCGAGAAAATCACCCTTTTGGAACTCAGCTTGTCCTAATCTGAGCCAGGCTAACGGCATTGCAGGGTTAAACTCCTCTTGCTGTAGCCACGCCTTATATTTAGGATCACGCTGTTTCTTTGGATTAGGCTTAGGTTTTTTCTTAATACTATGCAGTTTGATACATTTGCGGCATTTTTCTATCGTCCTATCCATCTTGGCCTTCGATGCTTCTGCTGCCTGATGGTCTGACACGGGATAGAGTGGCAAGATGTTAGAATAGTCATCGGTATGGGCTTGTTGAGTAGCATCTAAGCCCTCCATATAAGCAATATCACCATTATGATAGATATTATAGCGCACTTTCATTGCATGATAACTGCGCGACAAGCCCGTGTTCTTTTGCGTTGAACACGAGCATATCAGCAATGGCAGGATGACTAATATCGGAAATTTGGTTTTCAACAGAAGCGATATTCAGTTTGTTCGAAATAAACCTCTCCCGGACGAAGTACAGCATTGGGGAAATTGCTATGATTTGGTGAGTCCGGGAAATTCTGCGCCTCAAGACATATCGCAGTCTGCACGTCATACTCTCTGCCGCTCTTGCCTATATTCTTCTCTACAAAATTACCGGTATAAACTTGCAAGCCAGGCATTGTAGTCCACACTTCCATCGTTCTCTCACCGGCTTTTACTACGGCAGCCAACTCCGGTATTAATTCAGAACGCTCGGAGGCGTTCTCCACTTTAACAGACCGCTGTACAGAGCCGCTCGATTTTTTTAGCACCCAGTTATTATCTATTCCGCGTCCGGGAGCAAAGAACGGGTCATCAATGCGGTCACCCACTCTAATAGGCTCACGAAAATCCATCGGTGTTCCTTCCACAGGTAAAATTTCTCCCGTCGGACAAGCAGTATCATCAAAAGGCGTGTATTCATCGGCAAAAACTTGCAGACAATGATTTCTCACATCTCCGCACCCTTCGCCTTCAAGATTGAAATAGGCGTGGTTAGTGAAGCCGAGGATCGTCGGCTTATCTGTCTTTGCCTCATACATGATTACAAGTCCATTTTCTCTTGTCAGGCGATATGTGACATAAACATCTAATTTGCCGGGATACCCCTCTTCCCCATCTTGGGCAATTAGGTGCAATGACACTGAATAGGCGGTCTGGCCGACTATATCCCACACTTTCTCATTGAAACCTTCTACACCGCCATGCAGGCTGTTCTCCCCGTTATTAATCGGCAACTGATAGTGGGTTCCGTCAATCGAAAACTTACCGCCTTTGATACGGTTGGCGTAGCGACCAATTATTGCGTTGAAATATGTTTCCTTATCTCTCCACTCCTCAAAGGTGTTGAAGCCTAAGACGACATCTACCGGCTTACCATGTTTATGCTTATCAGGGACAAGCAACGACACTATTTTCGCGCCGTAGTTGGTTATCTTTACTCGCATTCCATTGGGATTGCGAAGAGTCAGAAGTCGCACTCTTTTTTTCTTGTGCAGCACTGAGAAACTTTCTTCTTGTATCATAATATCATTTAATTTTATTAACGAATTTAATAGTGGAGAACGTCTCCGAACGTTCCGACTTTTGACTTTAGGGCTCTGCCCGAACTTTCGACTTTCTTCTCTTTGTACAAAGATAGTATATTTATTTGGATTACGCAAGAAATAAGAAATCTTTCGTTAATTAAGTTTCTAAAACTATACAATTTGAAAAATATGTTGTATCTTCGCTGTGCAGTATTTATGGAGAACGTCGCCGAACATAGCACCTTAGCGCAAGCGGTACTTTGTTATGGCGTCTCCGAACGTTCCGACTTTAGGGTTCTGCCCGCACGTTCTCAATAGAGTGGCAAACAATGCGATGTTAAATAAACTATCGTTAGAAGTATTGCTCGGCAAAGTACAAAGCAACGTGGCTATGCGAATGAGCGAACAAATACAGCTCGCTCTGCTCACCACTTATCGGTGATATTATACTTGATGACTATCAAAAACAACCGGCAGACTGCATCATTAATCAAAAAGCAAAACAATAATTATGAAAACTAAACTTATTGAATATGTAGAGCGCCGCGGCACTAACTGCTATAAATGGGATAGCGACAACGCAAAAGACACACTGCCTTTGTGGGTTGCAGACATGGACTTTAAGGCAGCCCCGGCAATAATCAATGCCATTCAAAAGCGATTAGACCACGGGGTGTTCGGATACCAATATGTGCCCGACGAATACTATCAGAGTATAATATTATGGTTTGAAAAACGACATAGATGGAAGGGTATCAAACGAGAAAACATCATTTACACCACCGGCGTTGTTCCCGCTATCTCTGCCATATTGAGGGCAATGACTACAAAAGGCGATAAGGTTCTTACGCTAACGCCCGCCTATAACTGCTTCTTCTCCTCCATACGCAATCTTGATTGCTCTTTGCTTGCCTCTCCGTTAGTACCAGTCAATAACCACTATGAAATAGATTGGAATGATTTTGAAGAAAAAGCAAAACAAGCTAAGATTTTTCTTCTATGTAACCCGCATAACCCTACGGGCAGAGTGTGGACCAAAGAAGAACTGATAAAAATGGGTCAAATTTGCGATAAATACGGCGTTTTTGTCATTTCAGACGAGATACATTGCGAGTTTACTTTCCCCAGTATACGCTACACGCCTTTTGCTACCGCTGCGCTATCAGATAACTATTGCGTTTGCACCTCTGCCTCTAAGGCCTTTAACATTGCAGGGCTGCAATGCGCAAATATCTTTGTTCCTGATAAGAAAATATATGAGAAAATAGATAAAGGTGTTAATATCCATGAGAATTGCGATATAAATCCTTTCGGCATGGTGGCACTTATGGCAGCATACAACGAAAGCGAAGCGTGGCTTGATGAATTGCAACTGCTAATCTACGATAATTATCTAATGCTGTGCTCATATATTGCAGAAAACCTTCCCGCTCTGCAAGTTACAAAGATGGAAGGTACATATCTCTCATGGGTAAATATTGCAGCGACAGGCATTGATTCACTTTCGCTTTGCAATATGATTAAAACAGAGGAAAAAGTGCTTTTCAACCCGTCTGAAATGTACGGTGCAGAAGACTATATTCGCATCAATATCGCCACTTCCGAGCAAAATATTCTGACCGCACTCAACGCATTAAAATCTTTCGTTAAGAGGCATAATATCTAACTTACCTCAGTATTTTACCTTTAATAGTAAATGCACATCGGGTCTGTGGCGGGAAGTAAGATTTCTACTTTCCGCCCATTGCTTGAAATAATAAGTATCGGAAACGCGAAGATATAGTGCGAAATGCTCGGATATATGGTAACGCCAATTTAGGAAGACTCTTATACCTGTACCATACTGCGCCGGAATAGAAAAGGCATACAAAACATCATTCTCATATATGTATATTCTGTTTCTCCAATCGGTTATATAAAAGGCTTCCACCCTACCTTGCAGCACCATCGGAATTGTTGAAAAACCATACTCAACCTGCTCAAACACCAATCCGGCGTATGTTACATTCTTCTGCCCCACATCTGAGCAGACCGACATATCTGCCTCCGTTCGAAACGACCAATTATGAACGGTATTTATACCATACAACCGTGCAGAATAAGTATCGGTTGTGCCCTTTCTTCTTCCACGTAGCTTTGCGGTAATAGCAAACTTTTTGTTTGGCGAAAACTCAGCAAGCGCCTGCCAATCATAACCAAGCGAGGCATCTCTTATCCCATATTTAGGACCTTGAAAGGCAAACAGGTCGGCATAAATAGAAAAATGCCAATTACGCAAGGCGGAAATATCTGCTCCTACATATCCTCCGTGCTCATCATTCGGGCGACTCGTTTCGGCAAAAGTATTAGCATTCAATGCATCATAATGCGGGGAATAATAGCGGTAAAGAGCCATTAGTGATACATCTTGCAGCGGCACATATCGTACTCCTGCAATTACCGCTGCACCCCATATATTATTCTGAGACACAGCAGCCTCACCAAGCAGAAAAACTCGCCTGAATGCATAACGGGCATTCAAAGATGCCGTAAACTGATTATTGCCCCTAAAATAATTGGCATTATAATAAGTGTTACTGATTCGGAGAGAGTCAGACAAAATATCATCTACAACCGTTAGCCCCAAAGATAATCTGTCCTTATTATACGAAAAATTCAGCCCTATTGTATTATGATAAAAGGTGCTATCAGGTGAGCGTAACGAATAAAAGGCAGAGATATTATAATTTTTGTCCATTTCAACGGAAAAACCCGCGCCACGATAGAAATCGCTTGACGTTCCGCTGTAGCGCCTCAACCCCTGCGGCATAAAGCCTATTTTCGAAGCATACACCGATTTACCGTAAGTTGATCCGCTATTCACCGCCAACCCCATTCCGAATGATGGTCTATAATCACCTATAACAGCATTTATAAGTTTAAAACGACCGTTTTTATCGAAGTTTACATCTCTGACCTCTACCGCTATACCACAACGACTTCTTGCAGAAAATTTCTCTCCTGCGTCACGCTTTGCCGCCACGTCAATAAACACTCTGTTACTCGCATTCAATTTGTAACGAAATGAAGCATAAATGGGGTCAGAGGTAAAGGTGGTCAGATTGCGCCCGTCAAGACGCATAGTTGCTTCATGACGAGAACGGCTAAACCAGTCGCGCACTGTACTCTCATCTTGCTTCTCTCTCGCCTCCACATAGACGAAAGGCAACATACAACGCAGGGTGTAGTCGTCAATGCCATACACCATCCGCAACTCACTGAGTGATTGCATCGGGTGGTGCCATACATAGAGTAAAATATTGGTAATCTGGTCGTCAGAAAGAAAAAATAATCTTTCTAATGTGCGGGAGTCAGTATTATTGAGATTAATAGGATTCTCGGCAAGTTCTCTCAGCGAAGCTTCCAATTCTTCAATATCCATTGCCTCTTGCTCAGCAAGTGCTTCTGCTAAAGATAAAATATGGTCAACATAAGAATGTTCGGAGACGTTATCCACTATTAAGTCTGAACGTTCGGAGACGTTCTCCACTTTTCTAACCTCACTAAACGCAACGGAAGAAATCAACAGCAGTAATAAAAATAGTATTTGGTGTTTGAACATTAAAGACTGAACGTTCGGAGACGTTCTGCACTATTTGGCGTTCGACCGCGCTTTTAAACGGTTTTCGAATCGCCTTATATGCACATTATTTTTGCCTTGATATCGCTCCGGTAGGGAAATTTGTTCGTCAGGAAGACTATCGGAAAACACAACTGTTCTGCTACGTCTGTCTATCACTAAATCGTCATACACTGAGCCGTCTTTTATATTCCTTGTCAGCACACGAAGCGTATCTGATGTTATAAAAAACTCTTCATAGAAAGCAGTATTTGAACCAAGTCGTTGATCCGCAGGCGAGCATTTTGGCAGGTACTGCTTGCTTGCAGTTCCTGTAATAATAAAAACGGGCGTAGAAAAAACGAAAGAACGTTCGGAGACGTTCTCCACTTTTTCAGATTTATTTGCTCGGCGGGTATATAAGTGGTCGTGACCGGCAACAACGATATCCGCTTTACTTAGTGTTCGCCTGAAAGCGGTAAAGATAAGCGGGTTCTCCCTCTGCATAGCCCCGGAATATACACTGTGGTGCATTAACACTATTTTAAACTTATCTTCGACCTCGCTCAATGCTCTGTTGAGCCATGTCTGCTCTATCGTGTAATCAGAAAGACCAACAAGATCTTGTGTATTAAGAACTATCAGGCGGAAAGTGGGGAAGTCAATATACCCCGTCGTGCCTTCCTGTCTTTCCGAACCATTATCAGGTAAGGAGAAGACGGATGTCCAACGAGGGTCAATCTTCGGCGACACGCCCTTTAAGTATTCGTGATTTCCGACGGCAGCAACATGTGCAGTTGTAGCATTTATGCCGTGCAAAGAATTGAACCATATCTGCCATGCCACATCTGTCGGACGATCAATAACATCACCTATGTATGCAAAAAACAGTGGTAGAGCGTTGCACTCCTGTGATTCGTTGCATTGAAAATCAGAACAAAATGTAGCAAAAGGCGAAATGGTATCTTGCTCTTGTATATCGCCGAAAAGTAAGAAATATGCCAACGAATCATCTTGAATAACAAAACTATATTCCTGAGACTGCATCTCTCCTGTCTTGACAGAGTACCTGTGCTCCCCAACACTTAAATCTGAGGTTTTTGCACGATAAAAAGCGGCTTCACCGCTGCGAGAAGCAATTATCTTACCATCGGCAATGATAGTATCGCCATCAATCAGAAGTACAGACTCCTGCAAATCCGGACTTCTCCATGATATAGTGCGTTGCCTATAATTATCACCAAAGCCGAGAATGATATTATTCGGCTGCTGAGGCACTATATATGCAGCCTCAGCAGGATTACTAAACCAAGCATCCCATCTTAATACGCAGACTACTATGACTACTGCAAATAGCAGCGCGGCAAGCAATATCATTAATATTCTTTTTCTCATAAAGTTGAACTCATTTAAGTCTGAACACTCGGAGACGCCATAACAAAGTACGAAGTACGATGTACGAAAGAGATGTACAATACAACCAAAATTAACCAAAAAAATCAGATTTTTGAAAATTACTTACGTGAAACATATTTTTTTTTGAAAAACGTACGTTAATTCAAAAAAAAGCAGTAACTTTATTGCTACATCTTAACACTCGGAAGCGTTATAACAAAGTACAAAGTACCGCTTGCGCTAAGGTAAATAAGATAATTTGCAAATAAAGTCTGAGCGTTCGGAGACGTTCTCCACTAATGGAATATTTTTTACGATATAATAAAGACGGCGTTTTAGAGTTATCACAAGACGATAAAGTTATATCTCCCGCAGAATTGTTATTAAGTCTGAACGATCGGAGACGCCATAACAAAGTACCGCTTGTGCTAAGTACCGCTTGCGCTGAGGTGCCACGCTCGGAGACGCTCTCCAGCGGTGAAAGTTGCGTTTTCTGCCTTGACGGACCGATGGGCGTCGGCAAAACCACCTTCACTAAGTTACTCTGCGAAAGCATGGGCAGCACTGATATTGTCAACAGCCCTACCTTTGCGATAGTAAATGTTTATGAAGACCGCGATGGAAACGAAATCTACCATTTCGACTGCTATCGGCTTAATTCAATAAGAGAAGCTATCGATCTTGGTGCGGAAGAATATCTCTATTCCGGTAAATATTGTTTCGTAGAATGGGCAGAGAATATAGAGAGCCTGCTACCTGACGATTGCGTGCATATAAAATTCGAAATACAAGAAGACGGTAGCAGAAAACTAACCTTTTGAACGCTCTGAGACGCCATAACAAAGTACCGCTTGCGCTAAGTACGAAGTACGATGTACAAAGGAGACGTTCTCCACTAATACAATGATAACAGTAAGAAACATACAAAAAAGTTTCGGCTCTTTACAAGTACTTCGCTCTATCAATTTAGATATTGAAAAAGGCGAGATAGTTAGTATTATAGGGCCAAGCGGGGCCGGCAAAACGACCCTACTACAGATTATCGGCACACTGGATAAACCTGACTTTGGAACAGTCAGTATCAACGGCGTGGATGTAGGTAATCTAAACGAGAAACAGTTGAGTGATTTTCGAAACAAACATATAGGATTTATCTTTCAGTTTCACCAACTGCTGCCCGAATTCACGGCATTGGAAAATGTTATGATGCCGGCACTTATCAGCGGTGAAAACGAAAGACAAACAAAAGAGCGAGCTATAAAACTACTCTCTGACTTCTCACTCTCTGAGCGTCTTCATCATAAGCCCACGCAGCTGTCGGGCGGTGAAAAGCAACGCGTTGCCGCAGCAAGAGCACTAATGATGCAACCGGATATTATACTCGCAGATGAACCAAGCGGCAGTCTCGATAGCAAGAACAAAGAAGATATGAAACAACTGCTTCTCACTATCAGAGACAGATACAACACCACCATCATCATCGTTACGCACGACAACGACCTCGCCTCTATCAGCAATAGAGTAATAAAAATGAAAGACGGACAAATAAAATGAAGTACAATGTACCGCTTGCGCTAAGGTGCTATGAAGTTATTTAACAAAAAATATATTATTACTCTCACCACAATAGCTTTATTAGCAGTAGGTTGCAGTAAAAAAAGAGAGTATTTTTCATCGAATATACCCCCCGCAGACATTAAAATTTTTCGCTTTGACTCTGCTCTTTTGTCGCTTCCGTACGATAGTGCTTCTATCCAAAATTCTCTGCCTGCATTATATGACGATTTTCCCTATCTTATGCCTGTCTTTGCCGAAGATATAATAGGAGTGGACAGAAGTGATACAGCATGGCTTAGCGGTGCACTATCGCATTTTATCACTGACACCCTCTACGGCTTTGCCGAAACAAATAAACGTGAACAAGAGATTTTTGCAGATACTAAAAATATCAAAAAAACGCTTGACCTTGGTTTTGGGCGATTGCGCTCTCTTTATCCTGATATTATTTTACCTGATTTATATTTCATAGTAAGCGGTTTTAACGCAAGCCTCTTCTTTTTGGGAGACGACATTGTCCTCGGCGCTGATATGTACTTAGGCAGCGACTATCCTTACTACAATAAAGTAGTGTATAACTATCAGAAAAAAACAATGCGGCCTGAATGTATTCCGGCAGATGTGTTAAGCGTTATTTTGTTTAAAAATATTCCATTCACTTCAGATAAAAGCAGGCTAATAGATAATATGCTCTACAGAGGAAAAATAATATACTTGCTCTCAAATCTGCTTAAAGAAGAAAAAGTGTGGGAAGTAATGGGATATACAAAAGAGGAATGGCAATGGTGCGAGCGCAACGAAAGAGCAATATGGCGACTAATGCTCGACAAACAAGATCTCTACAAGACAGAAACAATTATTCTTACCTCCTACCTTAACGATGGACCATTCACAAGTGAAATATCGCAAGAATCACCATCAAAACTCGGAACATGGGTAGGACTGAGAATAATAGAGCAATATATGCTCAATAATAAAGAAGTAACTCTATCGGAACTAATGGCAGAAGGTAATTCACAAAAAATATTAGAACTATCTCAATATAAACCCTGATGAAAAATGATTTTCCTATATTAAAACAAACAATCTACGGCAAACCGCTTGTCTATCTCGACAATGCTGCCACCACACAAAAACCACAATGCGTAATAGAATCTATCAATTACGCTTATAGCCATTTCAATGCAAATATTCATAGGGGCGTTCACTACCTTAGCAGAGTAGCAACAGAAGAACACGAAAAAGCAAGAAAAGCAGTTGCTGAATTTATCAGTGCCAAATCTGAAAAAGAAATAATATTCTCCAAGGGTACCACAGATTCCATTAATATGCTCGCTTGGAGTCTTTCAGAAAAAGAAAATTTTCTGCAAGAGGGTGATGAAATCATAATAAGCAGCCATGAACACCACTCCAATATAGTGCCATGGCAGATGTTGTGTAAAAGAAAAAAAACAATACTCAAAGTCATCCCGATTATTGATGACTTATCGCTCGACATAGAAGCATATAAAAATATGCTTTCTCATAGAACAAAATTTGTGAGCATTGCCCATGTCAGCAATCTTCTTGGACTTATTAATCCCGTAGAAGAAATTATTCGCCTGGCTCATGAGGTAGGAGCATTAGTTTGCGTTGATGCCGCACAATCCGCACCGCATATTCCTATTAATGTGCAAGCTCTAAACTGCGATTTTTTAGTTTTTTCCGCACACAAGATGTATGGTCCTACAGGACTCGGCATCTTGTACGGAAAAGAAGACCTCCTAAACGACCTTCCGCCGGCTGAAGGCGGCGGAGAAATGATTGACCATGTCACATTTGAAGAAACTACATATAACACTCTGCCATATAAGTTTGAAGCAGGAACGCCCGATTTCATCGGCACTTATGCTTTTCACTCCGCTATAGATTATATCAACCAAAATGGAAAAATTGCTCAAATAAGTAAACACGAGGCTATGCTAACAGAAAAATTAGAGCAATCACTACTTGAAGGTAATTATAGCGGAGCCTCAATTAAAATATACGCCAATGACCTGCATAAGGCGGGCGTTATATCTTTTAATCTTTTTAATAAAGATAGTAAACTAATTCACCCTTATGATGTAGGCATGCTGCTTGATAGACAAGGCGTTGCCGTCAGAACAGGTCACCATTGTGCAGAACCTCTCACTCACCTGCTCGGTGTTCCGGGGACGGTGAGGGCATCAATAGCAATGTATTCAGACGAAGATGATATATATTCTCTAATTAAAGCAATAGAAAAAGCCGCTGCAATGCTTATTTAAAAGTGTAGAACGTCTCCAAACGTTAAAATTAGATGAAAAAGGGTTTTCGTATATGGCTTAGTAAAACGGTTAGGAAAGTTCTTCATCTGCACTATGATGTAAAGATTGAAGGCGCAGAACTTATGCGTGATGACAATATTCATCTGCTTCTGCCTAATCATCCGGCTTATATTGAGCCTGTTATTCTCTTTTCAGAACTATGGGATGTTAATCTTCGCCCGCTATGCGATGAATATCTCTTTCGCCGCCCTTTTTCAGGTTTCGCCATGCGGCTCGTAAATGCCATTGTTGTACCCGATCTACCCGCCACCTCTGCCTCCGGTCGTGAACAAGCCGCAGAAAAAGCACGAGCACTCACCAATATAGCAATAAACTCCCTCAACGGAAAAGCAGAATCGGCGAACTCATCGTTAGATGCTCAGTCGGAAAAAGGTGAAAACATAGTCTTTTATCCATCAGGACATATCAAACTAACACCAAAAGAACAAATAGGCAATAGGCGTCTCGCATACGAGGTTTGCTCTGCCCTGCCTGAAGGAGTGCGGGTAATTATGCTTCGAACTACAGGACTTGACGGCAGCCTCACAAGCAAACTGCCTACAAAACCTACACTCCGCCGAAAGGTAAAAATGCACTTTGAGGATATGACCGACCAAATTCTCAAATGGACAACTTCCACTCCTATCACCGGTGAAGACTCAGCATATTCGCAGAACAGCGTTTCCGCACCACTTGACCGACGCACTTTCAATGCTAAATTAGAAGAATGGTATAATACCACCGAAAACTTCTAAAAATTATATTCTACTCTACGCAATAAATTCTTCTATTTCGTTCATTATGCACTAAAAATAAGCACATTCAATCGAATGTGCTTATTTTTTTTATAATTTGAAAGAGAAGTATTTTTGACCAAAATAAGATATTGCAACAGTCAAAAGTGTAATAATCATTTTTGATGGCGTAGGATAAAAGCCGCAAATATCTACAAGTAATTTCAATCCTAAATAATTAACTAATAAATTAACCGCCACAATTAGAATATATCGGAAGAGTTGCTTCCAACCACGAAGAGTAGAACCTGTAAAAGTAACATATTTATTAAGCCAAAAACCTGTAAAAAGAGTTATTGGAAAAACAATACAAAGCGTTGCAATATGAGGAGTAAGACAAAAATTTTTTCCAAAAAGAGAAAAATAAACAAGACTATGCCCTATAATAAAATTGTAAAAAATAAAATATAGTACCCAATCAAGCACCATATTACTACCTCCACAAACACCATATTTAAAGAATTGCCTTCCAAAAGCAACACTCACTTTTGGAAATAAAATAACCAACTTATCGTAAAAAAAATCTATAATTTTAGAAATAAAAGAGGCTAATTTTTGCATAATTAAGAAAATTATAGTAACTTTGCGAGCGAAGGGCATATAGGGTACGCACTTATTTATTTTGCTCAAAAAATATGCCATTGTGAAGCTGAATACTAAGTACAATGTACAAAGTAAAAAACATTCACTTCTATTACTAATTTAATTTTATTAATCTATGGACAGTCCCCAAGGACCATATCACTCGGAAAATGCAACAAGTTCGTGCGAAAAAAAGGCTTGGGCAGCACTTTCTTAGAGACGAAGCAATAGCCCTTGATATTGCAAAGACACCTGTGTTTGCACCTACTGATGTATGTAATACAGGCAAGATGCAGATTATTGAGGTAGGTCCCGGCACAGGGGTACTTACTAAATATCTGTTGCAAGACGAAAGGTTTGAACTAAAAGCAGTTGAATTAGATAAGGAGGCTGCTCAATATCTCACAGTAAACTATCCCCAACTCAATCTGATTGAGGGTGATTTTCTAAAAATAGATTTTAACGATATATTTTCTGATGGCAAATTCTGCGTCATTGGAAATTTTCCTTATAATATATCTTCACAAATATTTTTCAAAGTTCTTGAATACAAAGATAGAATACCTTGCTGTTCAGGTATGATACAAAAGGAAGTGGCAGAGCGTATAGCCGCAAAACCAGGAAATAAATCATACGGAATACTATCAGTAATGATACAAGCGTATTATAAAACTGAATATTTATTTACTGTTCACGAACATGTCTTTAATCCTCCGCCTAAGGTTAAGTCGGCAGTAATAAGATTTGTGAGAAATGAAGTAAAACAACTGCCATGCGACGAAGCATTGTTTAAGTTAGTTGTAAAAACTGCATTTAATCAGCGCCGAAAACAGATGCGCAATTCGTTAGAAAAATTGATAGGTAAAGATAATCCACTACTCTCCTATCCTATTTTTACGAAGCGCCCTGAACAACTTAATGTGGAAGAATTTGTTGAACTTACTAAATTAATAAGCCAATGTCAGAACTGAGAATATTCTATAAAGAGAACGATAAAATTCGCATTGCACGCGAACTCAATATTCTTAAAAAAATAGATAAAAAGGATATTATTTGGATTGATTTGCTCGATGTTAAAGAAGAAGTGGAGAGTGAGCTGGAACAATTTCTCAAAATATATATTCAAGAAGACGAAGAAATAGAAGAAATTGAGATGTCGTCTCGATATATTCAAACTGATGATTCCATCGTTGCTAACTCAAACTTCCTACAAGAAAATTTTGATGTAGAACCAGTCAGTTTTATAATAAAAAACGGAATTCTTGTATCTGTAAGAGATGTAGAACTTAATTCTTTTAACGATACAGTAAAGAAGATGTTCGTTAATACTCGAAATTTTCCGACAGGTTATCATGTTTTAGTAGCACTAATGGAAACGCGAGTTGAATATGATGCCGATATGATTGAGGATACAACAGATGCTATCACAAGTCTATCAGATCAAATAACAAAAGCGTCAGATTCGGTTGATGAAGATGTACTTATTCAAATAAAAGACTTACAAGAAAAAGTTACTATTATTCGACAAAATATAATGGATAAGCAGCGTGTTATATCAAATATAATGAAATGTGACTTCTTTCCGCAAGATTTACAACCACGACTTACAATGATTATTAAGGATATAAATTCACTATTTGAATATACTCGCTTTGGATTTGATAGACTTGACTACTTGCAAGATACGTTCCTCGGTTTGGTAAATATTGAGCAAAACAAGATAATTAAGATTTTTACTGTTGTAAATGTTATTTTTCTTCCGCCTACACTTGTAGCATCAATGTACGGAATGAACTTCGACTTTATGCCGGAACTGCATTGGAAATTCGGATATTTGTTTGCAATCGCACTAATGTTCTTTTTTACAGGCTTTATTTTACTTATATTCAAATTGAAAAAGTGGCTATAGATGTTAGATTTTATCTTACAATGAGAGATAGTGAAGAACACCTGTTATAAATATGTTGAAAACTAAATTATATAATAAGAAAGAGTGTTTAAAAGTTTTTAAAACTTATTTTTATAAACATAATTTACAAAAATATTAATTTAAATAAATATTAAATAAATCTAATATTAAATAAATTACAAAACTTATTAACGAGTTTTCAATATATAGAAATAATAAGTAATTAAAAATAAAAATATAATATTATTTTACTATGACAGAGTCTGAGTACATACGCGAGATTGAAAGATTGAAGAAAGAGAAAAATGCCATTATAATGGCTCACTACTATCAGCCTAATAAAATACAAGAAATAGCTGATTTCATCGGTGATTCGCTTGCTCTTGCTCAGCAAGCAGCAAAGACTGATGCGGCAATAATAGTTCTTTGTGGCGTTCATTTTATGGGCGAGACAGCAAAGATTATTTGTCCTCAGAAAAAAGTTTTTGTACCTGATTTATCTGCCGGTTGTTCGCTTGCTGATAGTATTAATGCAAATGACTTAAAAAGTTTTAAAGAAGAAAATCCTGACTATTTAGTAGTAAGTTATGTTAATACTTCAGCGGAAGTAAAGGCTCTTACAGATATTTGTGTTACTTCTTCTAATGCCCGCAAGATTATAGATATGCTTCCTCAGGACGAAAAAATACTCTTTTGTCCTGATCGTAATCTTGGCTCTTATATAAATAGTGTTACGGGTAGAAATATGCGTTTATGGAACGGAGCATGTCATGTACATGAAAGATTTTCAGTAGAGGCATTAATAGAGTATAAGAGAAAGTATCCGAACGCAAAGGTTCTTGCCCATCCTGAATGTAAGGCAGCACTTATTAAACTTGCAGACATTGTAGGTTCAACTCAGGCTCTGCTTAATTACGCTAAAAACTCTAATGAGAAAGAGTTTTTAGTTGCTACTGAAAGCGGAATAATATTTGAAATGAAGAGGGCTTGTCCTAATAAGAATTTTATTCCTATTCCGCCGGAAATAAGTGAGCTGACTGACGAAAAAGGAAATATTATACCTTGTGTATGTAACGAGTGCAACTATATGCGTCTTACAACACTCGAAAAGGTTTATAGATGCCTTTTGGATGGTGTAGGAGAAATAAAAGTTGATAAAGAAGTATCAAAAGCAGCACTTAGTTGTATTAAAAAAATGCTTGAAATGTCTAAGTAAGATTCTATCCTACTGCTCCCTCAAGACTTATTTGTAGTAATTTTTGTGCTTCGACGGCAAATTCCATAGGCAGTTTTTGCAGCACCTCTTTTGCATATCCATTAACTATAAGTCCTACTGCATCTTCCATTCCAATACCTCGTTGCATACAGTAAAATAGTTGGTCTTCTGATATTTTAGAAGTTGTAGCTTCGTGTTCTATTGTAGCTGTTTGATTTTCTATTTGCATATTAGGGAAGGTATGTGCACCGCAGCGACTACCCATCAGCAGTGAATCACATTGAGAGTAGTTTCTGGCATTATCTGCTTTTGGAAGCACTTTAACTAATCCTCTATAAGAGTTTTCGGATTTTCCGGCAGATATACCTTTGCTGATAATACGAGAGCGGGTATTCTTGCCTATGTGTATCATCTTTGTGCCTGTATCAGCCTGCTGGTAGTTATTGGTAACAGCAACAGAATAAAATTCAGCAGACGAATTATCACCTTTTAGAATACAGGAGGGATATTTCCAAGTAATAGCAGAACCCGTTTCTACTTGTGTCCAACTAAGACGGGCATTTTCGTAACATATACCTCTCTTTGTTACAAAGTTATATATTCCTCCTTTTCCGTCTTTATCTCCCGGATACCAGTTTTGTACAGTTGAATATTTTACTTCTGCGTTGCGGAGTACAATAATTTCAACTATGGCAGCATGTAATTGATTTTCATCACGCATAGGAGCAGTGCACCCTTCGAGATAACTGAGGTAAGCACCTTCGTCTGCTATAAGCAGTGTCCGTTCAAACTGACCTGTACCCATAGCGTTTATTCTAAAGTAGGTACTCAGTTCCATCGGGCATCTTACACCTTTTGGTATATATACAAAAGAGCCGTCAGAGAATACTGCGGAGTTAAGTGCTGCATAAAAATTATCAGATGGAGGAACAACAGAACCAAGATATTTTTTAACGAGTTCAGGGTATTGTTTTATTGCTTCAGATATTGAGCAAAATATTATTCCTAATTTTTTAAGATTATCTCTAAATGTTGTTTTTACTGATACGCTGTCCATAACAGCATCAACTGCCATTCCGCTAAGTGCAGCCCTTTCTTCAAGAGGAATACCTAATTTATCAAAGGTACGCATTAATTCAGGGTCAATTTCCTTCTTAGTGCTTTCTTCTTTGCTTGTTTTAGGAGCAGCGTAATATGATATATTTTGAAAATTTATATTAGGAATATTAAGGTGTGCCCATCTTGGAACAGACATTTCTTGCCAACGGCGGTATGCTTTTAGCCTAAAATCTAATAACCACTTCGGCTCACCTTTTTTCTCCGAAATGAGTCTCACTACATTCTCATTAAGACCTCTTTCAATGATATCTGTTTCAATGTTAGTAGTGAAACCATATTCATATTCCTTAGAAATAATATCTTTTACAGTAGAGTTCATATTTTTAATAATATTTAAGCCGCCTATATGGCGGCTTTTTGTGAGGTACCTTGCGGAGTCGAACCGCACTAACCGGTTTTGCAGACCGGGGACTAAACCGCTCATCCAAGGTACCATATCTTTCAAGAAGACCTCGAAAGTGATTGCAAAATTAATTATTTTTTTTTAATTGAGCAAATAAAATATATTTTTATTTATATTATTTTAGTTTTTTAGTTTTAAAAATGCTAAAATTACAAAATGCACTATTAATAATCCTAAATATGCTAATAAAGCTGAGACCTTATTTATAGTAACTCAGTAGTCTATTATTATATTTTTTTTAGCAAAAATTTTGTTGTTTAATAAAAAAGCAGTACCTTTGCACTCGCTTTTGATTAGGAACTAATAATTTTACAAAGAAATTTTAAAGTTTAAGTGCTTTTCTTTATTAATTTTTTTCTAATCAATTTGCTATAATATTTTATATCGAGAAGTAGCGCAGTTGGTAGCGCACTACGTTCGGGACGTAGGGGTCGGGCGTTCGAGTCGCCTCTTCTCGACAGATGAGAGTTTCAGCAGTGAAACTCTCATTGCTATTTTGTAGAATATCAGTAGAATAAAACAACTTTGTGTGTTCGATAAGATAGCAAAATCTGAAGGCGGAATAATCCCGAATTCGAAAACGGGACAAAATCGGGACAGAATCGTGCCAAAGATTAGTTCGAGTAATTAAGCAAAACGAGAGGCTATGACCTCCGCTAAATATGATGTTTAACCTTTCTCCCAATAACGGCTGATTATTGGGAGAAAGAAAAAAATGTCTAATCCATTCCAAAATTCCGTGTCACTGCGTCGATACATGCCCGCAGTGCTTCGCCAAAATGGCTCAGGTTGGTACATCGAGTACTATGCCTTCAATCAAATCACCAAAGCGTTAGAGCGTAAGCGTGTCAAACTAAACAAAGAGCGCAAGAAAGCGCGTACCTTTGCCGAGTTCCGCGCACAAGCGAACCAGATGATTATTGAAATCAACTGCAAGCTTGCCAGCGGTTGGTCTCCTTTCTGTTTCTATGAAGGACAACCGCAATATATAATAACTCAAGTGTCACAAATACCTAATGCTGTTCCTATTGCGATGCAGTATATGCCTGCTCAGGCAGATGTCCAACAGCAAGCTCCGGCACAAAAGAAATCGTCATCATTATTGTTCACAACAATGATTGATAAGTTTCTCAAGATAAAGGGACTTGAATTAACAATCAGCACCATGCGCAGTTACAATAGTTTCTGCCATAACATTCAGAAATGGGCAGAGGAAAAGTATCCCAAGATTACTTGCGAAGATTTCACGCAACGAATAGCAGTCGAGTACCTTGACCATGTGTTTGAGGGTAATAATTCAAAGGGCAAACACCAAGCACGTAAGAAAATCAGTGAAGACCATGTATGTGCCCGGACATACAACAATAATCTGAAAATGGGACGTGCTGTGTTCTCATGGGCGATAAGTCATTGTTATACGGAAATCAATCCGTTTGAAAAGATACAGACCAAACGTGAACAAGCTAAGCAGCGTACTATCATTCCGGTAGATGTTCGTCAACAAATCTTAGAGTACTACAGAGTGAAGAACCCGGCATTTGAGATAATATGCCGCATGGTGTTCACTTCACTAATTCGACCTATTGAGATAACACGCATCCGCGTAAATATGATTAACTTTGAACAGCACTGCTTTGAATTACCATCTGACGTTACCAAGAATCATCGTGGTAGGAATAGCCGGATAGATAAGCCTTTAGAGGATTTACTCCGCAAACATATTGTAGGGGCAAGTGTCGATGATTTTCTGTTTGCGGATAAGGCTTGGAAATGTGGAAAAGTACCGATGAATTCGCACTCTTTTACGCTTGTATGGGCGGAAATGCGAGAAGCATTGGGTCTCCCCGAAACATATCAGTTGTACTCTCTGCGTGATAGTGGTATCAATGGTATGCTGAAAGCCAATGTGAATGACTTGGATGTTATGCAGGCTGCCGGACATAGTGATTTGAAGATGACCACACGCTATGCCAATCATGTGGATAGTAATCTCATCAATAGGCTTAACGAACAGTCTCCTAACTTCTGAGTTTTTCCAAACTTGGACACTTTTTACCTCTGCGTAAAAACAGCCATATCAGACGATTAAGGAAGTCAGAGCCGAGAAATGTTTTTGGAATTTTTCAATTTTTCCAGCAGTCAAAAAGTTATTATGCTTATAATGTGTAGTTTAGGGTTCGCAAAGGGAATTTTCCCTTTGCGTTTTCCTCGAAAGAACCCCCGTCCGCCCTGCTTTGACTGACCTTTGGCGGCTCTTGCCTTTTGCGCTATATGCAGTTTCACATCTTCTACAATAGCCGTCAAGTCTATCAAAAATCGAAAAGCCGAAAGTCTCTCTACAATCGCCACACCTCAAAAGTCTAAACACATCACGCAAGCCGATGAAGTCGCCCAAAACTCCGAAAGCCTTTGCAATCTCCCTGCTTGCGATTTGCCTTTTGCCCTTACATAAAACCGCTCACCTCAAAAGCGAGGTGGGCGGTGGTGGGCTATTGCGTGTGAAAGCCAATAGTATTTTGTTGTTTCTTTTGTAAAGGAAAATCTGCTTGCAAATTTGGCAGTATCTCACTATAATCCCTCATCAGCGATTGCATTTCGTTGTAAGCCCCGTTGAAATGGAAGGCAAACTCTTTTTGGGAATGAATATCTGCACGGTAATGTACCCAGAGAACATGTTCTTCAGTATCCATACTGACATTCAATGACGGATGTCTGTCGTTGAGTACATTAACCATTATAGTTTGTCCTGCCCAGTGCATATTTTTCAAGTCTTCATCTAATTTTGTTGCGTATTGAACCCATAGTGCAGTAGATCCTACATTATTTTCTCCCTTTAGAAAAATCCGAAAATTCACTCCGGCACGCTTGACATTGAGTATACCATCTTCTTTTTTCCATTCATACCCCTCGTGTGTAAAGTAATTCATAACTTTCTTTTCAATACTACCAAAGCGAACTTGCTCAATGTATGGTTTACCAAAGATATATGCAACACATATTAAAAATACAGTGAGAGATGCTATCGCAAACTCTATAATGTAATAATTTATTTCCATATTTAAATGTCATTTTATACTATTTAACATGTCCACTCATGCGATTTATATTACCATTACATAATCTATAGTTTATTGGTTAGTTGTTATTTTGAGTACGCGGCGTTCGTTGTCGATTTCTATTTTACCAAGTCGCTTCAATACCGTTTGCCCGAGCAAGAGCGGTGCTTTCTGGTTACCGACTACCGATGCTTGTACTCCTTTCAGTTCTAAACCACCAAAATTGATATGATTGAGGATGAATGTAGTTCCCACTGAAATGCTTCCATCGGCTGTTTGGTAGCGTTGCTTGCCCACCACATCGCGCTGACTGAGATAACCGTTTTTGAACATGAAATTGGCTTCTGTCTGCGAAATTGTAACATCCGAAGCACCTGTATCGAATATG
>FLNU01001361.1_pt1 | contig 27908 bp, 24 predicted proteins | sample 1140361 | NCBI WGS metagenome assembly FLNU01 (sample SAMEA3878206, study PRJEB12797) | bioreactor metagenome | biome: Moose rumen | place: Sweden | collected 2011-10 | reverse complement strand
GGAGAGCAAAAGCCGTATCTATAACATCAGAACTTGTCATTCCAACATGAACATAACGTCCTAAATCTCCTAAACTTTCATTTACACAAGTTAAAAATGCAATAACATCATGTTTAACTTCTTTTTCAATTTCGTCAATTCTTTCAATGGAGAAAGAAGCTTTTTTGCGAATTTCTTGAGATATTTCACTTGAAAAATTCCCCAAGCTTGCGTAAGCATCACAAACCGCAAGTTCGACTTGCAAATAATAATCAAATTTAGACTCAAGTGTCCAAATCTTTGCCATTTCTTCTCTTGAATATCTATCAATCATAAGAAAATAATATCACAAAATGAATTTATTTACATTTAAGATAATTTGAAAACTTTTTAACTTCGACTCTATACCCGCACCCTTCATGCAGTTTACCGGGATATGAAATCTTTTTAGCCGGATAATTTTTGCACATTCTAAGCCTATGTTTATAATCCGAACATAATCCTTCAGGAGTAACTAATTTACAAGCAAAAATCAAATTCCCAAATTCATCTTTTCCTTTTATGTAAAATCTTTTATATTTAGGAAAAATCATTTGCATTATTTTGAACTCTTTTTCTGTATATGTATCCTTGCTGTACATATAATTGCAGCATTTCCCGCACCTATTGCATTCTCCTTCTATTTTGTAGGTCAATCTTTCCGGTACGAAATTGGATAAAAATTCATATATTACGGATTTTATTAAATCTAACATAATACAACAGAATAGCATAAAATTTTTGTGTATAATATAGGTATGAAAACATCAGAAAAAATGAGACTTTTTTCTTGGATTGAATTTGCTGTTTGGCTTCTTATAATAGCGATTACGGTTTTTGGTATAAAATATCACAATTATAAAAAGCAAAAACAATTTAAAAGTTATCAAATTTTTATGTCTGACGTTGACGGCTTGATTGTGGGTTCTCCTGTAAGGTTTTTAGGAGTTCAGATTGGTCATGTTACAAAAACTCAAATAATATCTTCCAATGTATACGTAAAATTTATAATAACTCAAAAAGGTTTATCTCTTCCACAGGGTTGTATTGCTACTATAGAAGGTTCCGGTTTAGGAGGCTCAAAGGCTCTTGAAATTTATCCACCTAAAAAATATGAAATAAACGATAAAATTATTTTAGTAAAAGAACCCACAAGACTTGGAAAAGTTATGAGTCTATTTAATGACATATTTAGAGATCTTGATGAAATTATTACATCTTTTACGTATGCATCAGCTAAACTTGAAGCTGAAAAATATATTCCGCAAAATATTGTAGTTCCGGATGAAAACAATACTGGTTTTGCGGTTTTAGACAAAAATTTGGACAATATAATCGATACACAAAAAATGCTTAAAGAAAAATTTAACAAGAATAATAAGGGAGTAAAAAATGAACCTGAACAAAGTGAGGATAATCAATAATCCTGTTGTACTATTAAATTTATGTGCAATGAGGGATAAAAATACAGATAGTCAAGGTGTAAGAATTGCAACACGAAAAATTACCAGATGTCTTTTATATGAAGCTGCAAAGAATTTACCTCTTAAAGAACAAGAAATAACTACACCTCTAACAACCTTTAAAGCTAAGACTATTGATCCGAATATAAATTTAATAATTTCACCAATTTTGCGTGCAGGTTTAATTTTTACAGATGAAGCCATTGATATATTACCTCAAGCTACAATTAGGCATCTTGGAATGTATCGTGACGAAGAGACCCTGAAACCGATTTGGTATTATAACAAAGTGCCAATGGAGGTTACAAACCCAAATAATTATTATGTTTATATTACAGATCCTATGCTTGCAACCGGTAATTCTTTACTTGCGGCAATAGAATTGTATGTAAACAAAAATATCCCAATAGAAAATATAAAGTGTTTGTGTATAATCGCAGCTCCGCAAGGTATTGAAAATATACAAAAACACTATCCAGAAATAGAAATCATCACAGCAGCAGTAGATGATCATTTGAATGAAAAAGGATACATTGTTCCGGGAATGGGAGATGCCGGAGATAGAATCTTTAATACATAAATCTATATAACAGTTTTGACCTCTCCAATGATATCGCCCTTGAGAGTTTTTATGTCGTGCGAAACTTCTATGTTTCCCCAGTTGAGGTTGTTAATTAAATCTATAGTGGTAAATTCTCTGGCTTTCATGTCAGAATCGCAAATTTTTACAACAAAACCTTCTTCCAATTCGGTATTTATTACTATACAAAGTCCGCCTGCTCCGACTTTTGCTACAACTCCGTTTGTATTTTCGATAATTTTGGTATCCGTTCTTTCTTCCCCGCCAATTATATATGGATTATTTAAAAATGCACATTTTATTTTTTCATATTTCGGGTCACAAAACAAATTAAGATACCCTTTTACCATATTAGCTAAAGGCATTGAATGAACAGGAACTCCGCATCCATCTTTAGTTATCGGGTAATCATGATGTATCCCGCATAAAGAATAAATTTTCTTTTTGATTTCTTGCTGGAGCGGATGATTTATATCATCATAATCTTTTAAATCCCAATTATTCAATTTACATAAACCAAGCATCATAGAGTGCTTTCCGGAGCAATTGTTATGAATTTCACTTGCAGTTTTTCCTGTTCTAATTAGGTTCTCTTTTGCTGTTTTTGATATTGGTTCATGAATTGGGCATTTCAAATCTTGTACACTAACCCCAAATTTTTTAAGCAAACCTTCTACAATATTTAGATGAATACTTTCTCCGGCATGAGAAGCACAACAGATTGCGATTTCTTCCTCAGTCATATTAAATACCCTATCAAGTTCATAATCAACAATTAATGCAGCTTGAAGCGGTTTTGCGCAAGATCTTAAAAAGAAAGGATAATCTCTGTCCTCCCCTACTTTTTCTAAAACTCTCGTTCTGTCAGCACGAACAATATATCCAAAATGTTCTTGTTCTACTAAACCGTCACGAATAAATGCAGTTAACTTTTCCGGTACGGTATTTATCTTGTTAATCATTATGTTTTACCATTATTAAAAGTTGTTTTAATTGATTTTTTAACTGATTATTCTCTTTTTTTAAATCCTCAATTTGTTTTTCATACTCATCTGTTTTCTTTGTGTATTCCTCTTTGATTTTAGGAACTTCATTATGATCAAGTATAAATCTTTTTTTAGCTTCATCTTTTATTGAAAGGATAATATTCAGTTGTTTTTGAGAAATCAATCCCATATCAACAAGTAATTGCCCAAATTTTTTATTTTCTTTTGGTTGAAGCTCAACAGCCGTTCCCAGTTGCTCTTGTGAAATTGAACCATCATTAACAAAAAATTCTCCCATTCTAAATTTTCCGGCAAGTAAACCCGCAATATTTAAAATCCTTGAATCATCCGGAAGCTGAATATAGCCTTCGTCAACTCCAAAAAGAAAATAACCCGCAATTTCTTCCATTGACATGTATGTGTTTAGTGCAATTTCAGAGATGCTTGCATTATTATCACAATAATCCAAAATATTATATATATTTGAATCAAAATTTGATTTTTTATAATCAAGTTCGCATTTGCCTTTATATGTTAATGCCGGCTTATAGGTAGCAAAAACATAACTCAAATTATTTTCCGAATCTACTTCTCCGGAAAGGTTTACATACAATATTTCTTTCACCCAGACCGGAAAATCAGATACTTTATCCAAAAATTTCTCTAAAAAATTTCTTCTCACAACGTAACTTTCCTATAACCGCCTTTATCCTAGCACTAAATACCATTTTATTCAATAGTTTAAATAAAAAGAATCATTTCTAATTATTTAGTCTGTTGATTTATTCTTTTGGGAGAGGTAAAATATAAACAGATAGACGAGGGAGAAATATTATGGAAAATGAAGCAAAACTTTTGAAGAAAAAATATATTTGGATAAGTATATTGATTTTATTAGGTTTGGCAATTACCGTTGATTTAGCATTTATCTATTATCAAGCAAATTTTAATCAATATGCATTGCCAAGTTTTTGTGTAGTAAATGATTTTGTAGACTGTGACGGAGTAGCACGAACAATTGAATCTCAGTTTTTAGGTATTCCATTGGCATATTGGGGACTATTTTTATATGCATTCATGTTTATGTTACTTATCGTTGATAAGTTGAAAAAAGTTCCGTTTTTAAAATTTTTAGAAGTATTTAAAAATAAGTTTCATTATATTGCTGCCTTAGGAATAATCTCTTTTACAATTTCCATGATATTGCTTTGTGTAAGCTTATTTGAGATTAAAAAATTATGTATAATGTGTGTATTTACATATATTATCAATTTATGCATAGGTCTAATTGCAGCAGAAGGTATAAAAGGACATTTCATTGGAGCAATTAAACAAAGTTGGAGAGATTTTCTTGATGCATTAAAACCGCTTCCATACAAAATTGCGTTTGCAATTATTATGATTTGCGCTGGAGCGTTCTTATATTGGACATATACCAGTGCGAAATTTTCTCCGGCATTAAAATTCAAGAAAGATTATGGAGAATTTACCAGAGTTAAGGTTAATAAGTATTCGGTAAAAGGAAACACTTTAGGTTCTAATGCTGAAGATGCGGTAGTTGTAAGTATTTATTCAGATTACAATTGCCCTATGTGCCATACTTGTAACATTATGCTTCATAAATTGGTTACTGAATTTAAAAACGTAAGAGTAGAGCATCACAGTATGCCGCTTGACCTTGCCTGCAATAAGTATTTAAAACAAGAATTCCATAGAGGTTCTTGCACTATGGCTCAATATGCAGAAGCCGCAAGAGAACAAGGCAAATTCTGGGAAGTTCATTCTCTATTGTTTGAAAAGAGACCAAGCACAGAATTAGCTGTTATTGAAACTTTGCAAAATTCAGGTTTTGATTTAGATATGGATAAACTTAAAAAAGATGCGCATAGTCCGCAAATCAGTAAAGAAATAGAAGATGACATAGATTATGCATTCTCAAATAAAATGATAGGAACACCTTCAATCAAAATTGGGGATGATTTCCAAATGGGTGTAAAAGGATATCCGGAATTGAAAAAATGGGTAATTGAACACGGAGGAAAACCAAACGGATTGTTCAAATAAAAAAATTTTGCTGCATGCTTGCTGCGGTATATGTTCGTCTTATCCCATATCTTTACTAAAAGATATGGGATATTGCGTTGTCGTATACTTTTATAATCCAAATATTTATCCGATTGAAGAATATAATAAACGTCTTGAAGCAGAAAAAACATTATGCAATTACTTCGGATGTGAGTTAATAATAGGAGATTATGAAACAGAAATCTATTATGATTTAGTAAAAGGTTTAGAAAATGAACCGGAAAAAGGGAAACGGTGCGATAAATGTTTCGAATTAAGGTTAGACAAAACAGCTCAAAAAGCGAAAGAACTTGGGGTAGAAGAATTTACGACATCAATGGTCATTAGTCCTCATAAAAATTATGAAAAATTAACTAAAATAGGAAAAGAAATCGCACAAAAATACAATTTAAAATATTTAGACACAAATTTTAGAAAACAAGACGGATTTTTAAAAACAAATCAAATTTCAAAATCGTTAAATTTATATAGGCAAAGTTATTGTGGATGTAAGTTCGCTTTAAAATAAATATCCTCCATATAGATTATGACTAAAAATAGTCTATATCATATAATGACTTTGGTAAAAATGGTATTAAAATAGAATCAAAAAAAGAGGATAAGAATATGCAAAAGAACATAGGACGGATATTAACGGCATTAATCGCAATTGGAGCAATATCAGGAACAGCATATGGCATCACAAATCCATTAAAAACATATGACTTATATGCTGATTCTCATAGAAACGAAAATTCTGAAAGAGAAAATGTCATGAGTGAATATTATTCAAATTCTCTTTCTGCTTCATACAAAAAAAATACACCCCCTGCGATTAACCCTGCAAACTCAAATTCCGGGAATTCTTCAGTAACTTCGTTACCTGAATTACCGTCTTTAAATTACGATAATTCAAAGAATTCAGATGGTTCTGTTCGTCGCAATTCATATTTAAGAGAGTCTGCAAAGCACGTATATTCTGATTCATCAAAACCTGCAGCATGGACAGAAGGACCAACATTTTATTCTAATCCCTCGTTATCAAGTATTAAAGCGAAATATAAGAAAAGTGATTTTGCAGGTTGCATGCAGGAATGCGAAGCTTATGTAAAAAAATACCCCAAAGACGAATTAGGATTTTACTATCTTGCAATGTGCTATACAAAGGTTAACGATAGAGAAAACGCTATAAAAGCATACGAAAAAGTAATTTCATTGAATTCAAACCCTATGATTGTAAAATATGCAACAAATGGTAGAAACTGTGCAATGAAAGGTTCTGATACATGTTATGAAAACGTTAATGTACCGGAATATCTATATCCGTATGCAAATATTACAGATCAAGAATTAACCCCTGTTGACCCTAACACGTTAATCCAAAGAAATCTTGACGGATTATATAATAAAATTTCGCCAATTTCAGAAGGAACTTCAGAAACAAAAGACGGTGCAGCAGGAGTTTCACTTCCATTTGGAACTCAAGATGCAGAACTTGATAAATTTATTAATTCTCCATATGGAAATGGATTGTCTCCAAAATTAAATAGAGAATACAAAGAACAACAACTCAAAAAGATTCAAGAGACTATTAATGACACAAGTAATACTCCAGAACAGAACATACAAAATATTAAGGAATTTGATAACAGCAAATCAGAATTAGAAAATAGTCTGAAATTAGCTTATGATACGACCGCTCAAAAAGAACTTGATGAATTAGATATGCTTTGGTCAAAGTCAAACTCTTCAACTTCATCCTCAGATGATTTAGTTAAATATTTGACAGAACAAGGAGAAAATCTTTCTCCGGAAGTAATTCAAGCTTTAATGGTAAAATCTATGATGCCGGACTTTACTTTTATAAATACCGATAGTAAAAATCTATTATAATAATTATGCTTAATAATTATGAACAAGTAAAAAATAATTTTTTAGCAGGGCGCATTGACCAATGCGCCTGCTATTTTGAACAAAATAATCATCTTTTAGAAGCTGGTTATTGTTACATTGTAGAAGGGGAATTTAAAAAAGCTGAAACAATATTTCTACAAATACAAGAACAAAATCATAGAGCTCATTGGGGATTATTTTTATTAGAAATTCTAACTGACAATGTGAAAAAATATCCCACATATTTTGAAATAAGAAATTTTCTGGAAATAGATATGAACATATTTATAAAATATTACAAAGGTGATTATATAGAAAAAATTGTTAGATATTCTGATTATATGCAATACTTTAATCCCGAAACATTTAAATATATTGGCAGGGTATTTTGGGCTAATAATCTTATCCCTGCAGCTATGTTTTTCTTAAGAAAAGCAAAAGACAAATTTTATAATGATCCGGAACTACATTATTTACTTGCTTACATATATTTTAATGACAATAACATTGAAGAATGCAAAAAATCCCTGAACTCTTGTCTTGACATACTGCCTGAATACGCTCCTGCTTTAAAATTAAAAGAACAATTAAAATAATTTATTTAAATTTTCATTATTTCCATGCTAATATTGTTTTATGGAAAGAAAACCGATAGTAGCAATCGTTGGAAGACCAAATGTAGGTAAATCAACATTTGTAAATCGCCTTTTGGGTTCAAGACATTCAATTGTTGATGATATGCCGGGAGTAACAAGAGATAGAATATATTTTGATGTTGAATGGCAAAACAAGGTCTTTACAGTAATCGACACCGGTGGAATTATCCCCGATAATGATGATGACATTATGGTCTCAATTTTTTCCCAAGCAAAATTAGCCTGCGAAGAGGCAGATAAAATAATTTTTGTTGTCGATGGTAAAGAAGGAATAAATCCCGTAGATTATGATATTGCAAACATTTTAAGGCAATCAGAAAAACCGGTATTTCTGGCAGTTAACAAATGTGATAATCCTGAATCTTTACTTATGACAAGTGATTTTTATGCTTTATCTATCGGTGAACCAATTGGTATTTCTGCTCTTCACGGTTCCGGAGGTGTAGGGGATTTACTTGAAATTCTTACAGAAGATTTCAAGATTTCAGAAGAACAAGAAGAAGATTCACGAATAAAAATAGCTATTGTAGGACGTCCAAATGCCGGTAAATCATCTATTGTAAATTCGTTACTCAACACTCAGAGAGTTATCGTTTCCGATGTATCCGGCACAACAAGAGATAGTATTGACAGTTTTATAAATTATAAAGATAAAGAATTTACCATAATTGACACAGCTGGTATAAGAAAAAAATCAAAAGTTGATTATGGAATAGAAAAATTTGCTGTTGACAGAGCAATTCGTTCAATAAGAGAATGCGACATCGCTCTTTTAGTTATAGATGCCACAGAAGGAATATCCGATCAAGATAAAAAAATTTCATCAATTATTACAGAATCCGGAAAAGGTATTATTGTTGCAATAAATAAATGGGATTTAGTAGAAAATAAGAAATCAAATACTATTAACCAATTTGAAAAAAAATTATCTTCAGATATTCCATTTTTAAGCTATGCACCTAAAATATTTATAAGTGCGGCAACAAAGCAAAGACTTACTCAAATTTTTGATGAAGCAATAAAAACTTATGAACAAGCTACCAAAAGAGTTTCTACCGGCTTGTTGAATAAAGTTGTAAACGAAGCTTACGCACTGAATCCTCCTACGAGTTTTAAAGGCAAGAGGCTCAAAATATATTATGCAACACAAGCAACAATACAACCTCCGACTTTTGTTTTCTTTGTTAACAGCGAAGAACTTGTTAAAGATTCTTATAAAAAATATCTAGAGAATAAATTACGTGAAGCTTTTGGCTTTTTTGGAACACCTATAAGAATTTCATTTAGGGAAAGAAAAGATAAAAAATAATAATATAATTTCAATATATTATTCATAGTTTTTCAAAGTATCATTTATAAGATTCTTCATTGTATTACGCAATATCTTAGGTGCTTGGATTTCGCAATTATAAGAATATTTCATAAGCCTGCACAATAGACGATCTACAGGCTCACCTTTATTAACTATTATTTGATTTCCATCATCATCAAAACCTCTTGAATATTCATTTTCCTTGAGTTTATAAGTTTTAGCCAATCTGCCTTTTAATTTATATACAATAGTTGTTACAGCTTCAACAGAACTTGCTTTTTGCGGTAATTTACTTATGGAGAGTATATCCGGAATAGGAATATCAAATTTTTCATTTTTTGCTGTATCATATACTTGCAAATATGCTGTTTTTGAATCATATAAAACTTCTTTCGGGACACATTTACATTTGATTTCTTTATTATTTCTCATATAAATTAGATCAATTATGAAATTTTCTTCGCAAAGAATATTACATTGCTCAATTTGTTCACGTAAATCCTTATAATAAAACGAGAAATTATAGCTTTTGGTATAATTATCAAGCATGATTTTGTCATCACTGCTCATTCTCAAAATCAAATTGTCAATAAAACAATTTAACTCATTTGCGATTTTTTTATCAGGAAATGATTTCGCAAAATCCATGATAATATGCAAAGATTTCAAATCATCAAGAGAAAAATCAATCGAATATATGCTACTGCCCAACTTAAATTTATTATTATCCTTTTTAAGCTTTATACCAAAAACTTTTAAAGTATTGATATTTTTATTTAAGACAACTTGCAAATTATTAGTAGATTGTTCATTTATTTCATCTTTGAATATATCGACAACATCAGTATAATAAGCTTTATCCTCATATAGAAGATTTAGCATTTTAAGAATTTTTATACAACCGCTATTTAGTTTTGCTTTATTATTCTTCTTCAATATATCCATCCTTCATTTGCTTCAAGCAAGAGATTATTTCTGTTTTAAAAGCTTCTGGATAAATAACTTTACACTTGTTAGCATGACTTAATATTCTTTGTATAACATCAAATTTGCTTTTCGATTGAATTTCGACAACAATCTTTTTGTCATCTCTATCTATTATTTTTTCGCTGCTCAAAAGTTCAATGTCTTTTCCTCCGTTATTGTATTCGTATTTCACACATAGAAAAGGCATTTCTAAAGTAGAAGCATGAAGATTAACACTTACTATTTTTAAAATTCTTGAGACAAGAAAACTCGAATAATTTTTGTATTCTGAATTTACACCGTAAACATATAATTTACCATTGTTTATACCCAATTTATCGACAAGAATGGTAATATTCTTTTTGCCCGAATTAATTGAGTTATACAGTATAACAATTTCAGTATTACTTTGAGCATATTTCATTAAATCTTGAATTAAATTTAAATCAATGTTATTTAGCGGGGATAAATTTATAATTTTTTGTTTCAAATCTTCATTTGTAATATATTTTGAAAATTTTTCAAAAAATTTCTGCAAAGATATAAAATCTGAAATTGAAATAGAATTGGATAAAGCTTTGTATACTTTTAAAATACTTTTTGCCTGACTATCGCTAATTTTCAATTCAAAAGGTTGTTTTGTGAGTGAATAATATGCCACATGATTTTTTGTTGTTCTTTTTATATCACAACCCATCTCTTTTAAGGAATTAAAATATATTCTTACAGCATCAATGGAAACCGATTCATTTAGATATGGGTGCTCATATATTGCTTTACGAATTTGTTCGTATGTCTTAGGCCCTTCAAGCAAAAGAGTAAATATCAATAAAGACTTAAACCCCGTGAATGACATGAGATTATAAGTAACTGTATTATTTTTCATAAACTCTTTCATAGGCAAACCCTCAATTATGAATATATCATACTTCTTAAAGAAATTCTAATTCTTTACAATACCATGCCCTAAAAATTTTTTATGTAATTTCCATATGTCAAACAAAAATCAGTAAAATTTTTACAAGATTTCATTAAATTTTCTTCATTAAGATTTAATAACACGAATTTTTTCTTACGGTAATAAGGGGCATGGTCAAATGTAAAAAAATAATAATTTTTTTTTACTTGTAATCTCATGAATTTAGCTCTAGATTAGAAACATAAGGAAAGCCGAATTGAATAAAGGCTACCGGACAAACAGGAAGGAAGAGTTGCGATGCAACTTGAGTAGTATGGTTAAGAATATCGGGCAGTATGAAATAGAGGTGATGGCAAAATAGTCCGAAAGGGAAAAGAGATTTAGGTTATAGATGTTCAGAAAGCAGCTGTGATATTAGGGATATATGTATTAAATAAAATCTTATAGTTAATATATTTAGTTTATTAAGGGAGTTAAAAGAAATAATCTTTAAGAAGAGAGAATTGATAGGATAGTTGTAAACTTAATGGCTTGTACTTGCATAAGTACAGGCTTTTTTATATAATTAAATTGCTAAGACCGTTAAGACTGCTAGAACTGCTAGGTTCTTTACAAGATTTTATAACTAAATTTGATAAACATAAAACTATATGGACTTATCGGATTTAATGGCCCAAAGGTCTTAACAACTTTACAACAATGACCACACTTGAATCAAAACGAGTAATAGCATTAATGTCAGGAACATCTTGCGATAGTATAGATGCAGGTTTGTGTGAAGTTTTTCCTGATATGAGAGTAGAACTAATAAAAGGGATAAATTACAAATATCCGGAACATATTCGCTCAAAAATTTTCCAACTTTTTATGGGTGAAGGAAGTATAAAAGATATTTGTCAAATGAATTTTGCAATTGGGGAATGTTTTGCAAATGCGGCCAATATTTTGATAGAAGAATTTGGTAAACCTGATTTTATATCAAGTCATGGACAAACTATTTACCATTACCCTTTTGAAGAGAAGATTGATAATATAAGCTTAAAAAGTACACTTCAGATTGGTGAAAGCTCTGTAATTGCACAAAAAACGGGTTGTATGACTATTTCAAATTTCCGTGAATCAGACATTGCGCAAGGTGGTCAAGGCGCTCCGCTTGTATGTTTTGCCGACGAAAAATGGTGGGGTAAATGTTCTTCCCTAACGGGACAGCACCCATCCCAACCTTCCCTCAATAGAGAAGGTTTCAGTCATTCTGAGGGCTTCAGCCCGAAGAATCTCAAAGACGCTCAGAATGATGTTAAGAAAAACTACGCAATCCAAAATATTGGCGGAATCTCTAATGTAACAGTTGTTTCAAGAGATTTTGACACCTTTGGTTTTGACACAGGACTGGGTAATATTATGATTGATTACTGCACTCAAAAATTTTTCTCAAAACCTTATGATAAAGATGGAGAAATAGCAAAAATGGGTGTTGTTTCAGAATCCTGGCTTGAATGTCTTATGCAGGATGAATATTATTTTATCGAACCCCCAAAATCGACAGGAAGAGAATATTTTAATGTTCAATATATAGAAAATGCTCTAAAATATGCGCCTTCCGACCCAAAAGATATTATTGCGACCGTCACAGCACTCAGTGCGAAAACGATTGCACAAGCTTATGAAAGATTTATTTATCCGCAAGTTGGAATACACGAGGCTATAATTTGCGGAGGAGGAGCTTATAATAAAACATTAATGAACATGCTCAGAACATATTTACCAAATCTCATAGATTTAAAAACATGCGAAGATTATGGAATTTCAAACAACTTTAAAGAGGTCATGGCATTTGCCTTATTAGGTTATTGCACGTATTATGGGATTCCTAATAATCTTCCATGCTGTACCGGTGCAAGAAAAAGAGTGGTAATGGGGAAAATTACATATTAAAAAATGTTAAAAATTCATTTGCATTTTCTTATGTATTTCGTATAATTGTTATGTTTCTGCTATTAAGAACAGTTGGGGATTATTAGTTCTAGTGCAGATCTTAGATAACCTGTTAATATTTGTTTACAAAAGAAAAAATTTTAGCAATTTTTTCAATTTTTGGACTTGATATTAATAGAAGGTGTGAAGGTAGTTATGAAAGTAGATATTGTTAATCAAAAATACCAAACCGGACAATTTAATACGCATAGTGGCGCAAAAAAAACAAATTTTACCGGGACTGCGTCATACGCAGAACAAATTACTCAGGGTTTATATCATGCTAAAACCATTAACTTAATGAAAAAATTGGAATGGTTAAAGGGTGAAATTGGTGGCATTCTTATTACTGCGGTAGGAACAGGAGCAGTCGCTCCTATTTTTATTGGATTTAACCCGTTTGTAAGACCTCCAAAAGATGCTACTCCTGAGCAAAGAGAAGAAAATTTTAATACGAAAAAATATACAGCAATGCGTCAGCCTATTTCTGCAGCTTTGGCTATTTTGTTTCAGGCAAGTGTTCAAAAATATATTGATAAAGTCCTTGATTTATTTGTTAATAGCCCTAAAAATGCTTCGGCATGGAGAACGGATATTGATCAATCCCACTTAAATACTGATACATTTATCAAAGGTAAAGTAAGGAAACAAATGAAAAGTGAAGGTATTAAAAAACCTTCAATGTTATATTACTTCTTCGGGCCAAAGGAAGAGTACAATGGAAAAATGGTAAGAAAAAGAACAAAATATGACATAATGTTCAATGAAAGAGTACAGAAAATAAAAGATTCTCAAATTGAACAACTTGCAAATACTTTCCAAGAAACAAAACAAATTCCTTTAAGCAAAGGTCATTTTGACAATAAAACAGTTGCGGAATTGGTTAATTCACAAATTGATGCATATAAACAAGATGCTGAAATGCTTAAAAAAACAGATGTGGAAATTGCTCAAAAAGTTCAAAGAGCTAAAATTCTTGTTGAAAATGAAAATTATTTAGAAGAAATATTTAAAAATATTCCTGTAAAAGAAATAAGAGAAACTGAAGATCCTCAAGAACTTAAGCAGTTGTATAAAAAAACTGAAGATATAATTAAAGTTCTAATTGAAAAAGAAAAGAATGCTGATATTAAAGCAATTTTACAAGAAATACTTGAGAGACCTGAAGATTTACGTGCTCATAGAGTGGGAAGAACTTTATGGAGAATTGATAACATAAAGAATATGTGTGGTAATAAAGGTTTTTCCACACAGAATTACTTGGATGCGATGATTGAAAGAAATAACGTTCTTGAAAAAATAAAAGTAAAACTAAACGCTGCTAAAATTGAAAATACTGCAGCTGCCACTGAAGAATCAATAACTAAAACTATCAACAAAATAATAGAACTCTGCCAATTTAAGGAAGACGGTGGAATAATGGAATCTGTTCTTCGAGATACAGATACATTCCAACCAAGTAAAGAAGGTGAAAAGTTAACTAAAAAGGTATATAAAGACATTATAAAAGGTTATAAAAAACTTATTGATAACAGCTACAAAAGCTGGAATCAATTTACAAAAATCGGCGTAGGTGTATTTATAACATTACCGATAACATGTACAGCTCTTAACTGGGTTTACCCAAGATTTATGGAAATATTCTTCCCTAAACTCGCCGGTGTTAAAAAAGCACAACAAAACCCTCAAAAGGCAGGAGGTGATAAATAATGAGCGGAATAGAAGCAATTGGAAAAGTACTGGGATCCGCTACAAAATCAAGACCTGCTGTAGCACTTGCTGAAAAGTTCAAAAAAGATCCAGAATCAGCTTTAGGGTTAGCAACCGTAACCTCTATTATCTTAAAAGACGGTATCGGATGTGTAATGTATGTAACTCAAAGTTTAAATAATAAGAAAATTCCTGATGAAAAACGAAAATTTGTTGCAGCATTAGACCTTACAAATGGTGTATTAATGATTGCGGCTCAAATTGCAATGTTTTTTGCAATGAGAAAATATTCAGGTCCAATATTTGATAAATTATTCAAAAAGTCATTTAATGCTGTCAGCAAAGAAAATTCTATTTCAAGATTGCGTATGTTGGCTGATAAAGCAGGTGAAACCGTATGTAAAAAATTAAAAATAGAAAAAGAATACAATAAAGTTAAGAATGATGCTTTAGGATTATTTAAATTCTGTTCAGATATTGCAGCCGCAACTATTATTGGTAAACGTGTTATCGTTCCTTTGATTGCAACTCCACTTGCCAAAAAAGTTGAAAAGAAAATGAACCAACATGAAGAAGAAGCTGAGGCTCATGAAATTGAAAAACAAGAGCCAAAAGCAATAAATCCTTCAATGCAAGGAGTTGAACCAAAACTTGATGTGATGAACACAGAAGATGGTGATTCAAATTTAATCGAAAGATATAAACACAATATCAAATGATAACTAAAAAACACTTTAAACCCCTCTATAAATGAGGGGTTCTTTTTGTTTAATAAAATATTATTTATTCTGCAATTGAGAAACCAAATCTTTTGTATATTCTTTAATCGCTGGAGTTATCAATAAATCAGGCTCTGACATAGAAAATTCGTCAAAAGTAATTATTGCCTTTTTTAAATTCCCCTGCTGATGTTCCAATAGTCCCACCATAATTTTAAACATCGGATTTTCTTCAGACTTTGAACGATATAATTCAAGTTTTTCCTGCGAAACTCCGAGTTCTTTATAGCAATTTGCAAGATTTTTATAATATTCAAAATTCAAACTGTATTGAAGAACAGAGTTTTCAAAGCAATCAACCGCAAGCTGAGGATAACCTATTGTCATGTAAACTTTGCCTAAATTATTAAAATAAACAGCCGTTGATTGTTTTTTAGGATTTAAACTTATTGCAATTTTGAACTCTTGAATCGCTGCATAATAAAGTTTCTCCGATACATATTCTATACCTTTATTATTATGCATATAAGCATTTTTTTCTGCATCTATGGTATATGTTACAATTGTTCCCGGTTTTGATAAAACCAAGGGGGTACATAAATGCATTATTAACAAAATTACTAAAAATTTTTTCATATAAACCTTTTAATTATATTTTTTTAATATTCAATTCAAAACCTTCATATGGCATAATTAGGTTTTTATAATCTGAAGAGTAATATTCTTTAATTTTATCAAGTTTTTCATCGTTATACGAAGGTTCATAATGGAAAAATGCCAGATTTTTTGAACCCGTTTGGAGCATTGATTCAATTGCCATATCAAAAGTTGAATGACCGTAACCCTGTTTTGATGAATACGGGTTTAAATAATCTTCTTTTGTATACTGTGAATCGTGAATTAGTAAATCACAATTCTTTGCAAATTGTACAAACTTTTTGTCACCGCCTAAATAGCATTCTTTATCCGTAGCATAAACGATTGATTTACCTTGATAACTTATTTTGTAAATCATAACACCATCTTGCGGATGTACATAAGATTTATAGAATTCCACTAAAACATCTTCGGCTTCAATTTTAATATCATCAAATATAAGAGAAGGAGAATGACCTTCTCTAAATAAAATTTTCCCTTCCAACGGGATTTCAAAAATATTTAATTTGCAAGCAATATTGCCCAAATCAATAGGAAAAGTTTTACCGAAAACCAATTCAGACAAATCTTTTTTCAAATTATTGCTACCGCCAAAAATATTTAATTCCGTAGATTTAAAATGTAAGGGTTTAAAAAAGGTTAGTCCAAGCAAATGGTCAAAATGAATATGAGAAAGCAAAACGGAAGCTTTTACGGGGGTTCTTTCTTCAGGGTTGATGGCGGATGATATATATTTTTCGGTCAAATCATCTCCAACTCCTACAATGCCTGTTCCGGCATCAAGAATTATCAATTGATTCCCTGCATTAATTTCGATACAAGAAGTATTTCCTCCATAGCGTAAAAAATCTTTATTAGCAACAGGAAAACTGCCTCTCACACCTCTAAACTTTGCTTTAAAATCACCCATTTTAATCACCGTTATTTCTGTATTTCGTAAATACCTTCTCTATCTTTAGCTTCACCTGTGTATATTCCTCCGGAAAATACAAGCATTTTGGCCATTTTTTGTATTGTTTTTTCTCTTGTTTCCAGCCAATTTAATTCAAAAACCGTTTTATCCTTGTAATTTTTTACATTAACAACCCTAAAAGCATTCGGGTAAGACACAAGTGCCGGTGTATTTACATAAAGAACGTTGTCATGCTGAGTAATTTTTGTAGCATGATAATGTCCCTGAAAAACACCGATAGGGTTTTTATAACTTTCTAGCAACTTTATCACTGCTGAAGAATTTCTCAATTTGTGATTAGGACTTGCAAAAGGTTCTATTAAAGGAACATGCATGAAAATCAAAACAGTATTATTTTTAGATTTATCAAGTTCTTTTTTTAGCCATTTTAATTGTGCTTCATCAATATAACCTTGGGAAGTTATTTCTGTTGTAATAATATCGTCCAAAACTATAACTTTGTAACCTTTTTTCGGTTCAAATGAATAGTATGGAAGTTTAAATTTATAATTTGGATTAGCATCCGAGAGCATCTTCATATAAACCTGCGTTGTAAGATATCCGCCAACACACCTATCGTGATTTCCAAATGCAAAATACCACGGATAATTTATTTTATTCACATGAGGAAGTACCGCACGAAGCTCTTTTTCAAAAGATTTGTCTATCAAATCTCCCGTAATCATAACAAAATCAACATCATTTTGTTCATTAATCTGTTCTACTGCATCGTCTAATAATTGACCAGATGCGCCAATCATCTTGAATGTAGTATTTGCACCATTTTCAAGAAAGTGAACGTCGCTTAACTGAACAAATTTTAAACCGGTAGAAGTACTGTAAGCTTGCAAACCCCATAACATTGCAGCCGTCAAACATAATGTTACAAAAGCATTTGCTACTTTTTGAATAAATCCATCTTTTTTATTCTTCCTGTACCGGCTCATTTTGTCTGCTTTCTAAAAGTTCCTTTATTTCATTATACCTTGATTCTAAATAAGGGTCATCGTCAGATAGTATGATTGCCTTGTCATAATTTGCTAATGCACTGTTATAATTTCCCATTGCATAATCGCAAAGTCCCATATACTCGTATATTTTAGAGGTTTGAATATCTTTTAAAAGACTGAAAAATAAATTTTTCGCTTCCTTATAATTTCCTTCTTTATAAAGTATTTTTGCTTTATCAAATAAATATTCAGGACATTTATTTATTCTTAAAGCCTTGTCATTATCTGTTTTTGAAGCACTCAACATTCCCATCTGGAATTCTGCACGAGATTTCAATGCATAAGCAAAATCGTCATCCGGATTAAACGTCAAGTATTTATCTATAGGATTTAGAGCAGAATTAAATTTTCCAATTTCATAAAGCACAACCGCTGATGAAAGGTAAGCCGGAGCAAAATCTGCTCTTGCAGATGATGATGCATTATATGCATCTATTGCTCTTTGGTAATCGTGCCTGTCACGGAAAAAGTTTCCTAAATAATAATATCCTAAATACGAATTTTGTCCTTGGGTTGAGGAAATCAATGCTTGATACTCAGCATTTTCATCTCCTGTGCGTTTATATTCCATAGCTTGTTTAAGAGCAGGATTTACATTTTCAATGAAAGATTTTTTATCATTTGACATAACATGACTCAAACCTTTTTTTAAATCTGCGGCTCGCTGGCTATTTGGATTTTTTAAGAGCATTTTATCCAAATATTCCATAGCGGATTGATAATCTCCAACAATACAATAATTTGCAGCGATATCAAGATAATCATCTTCCAATTCGTCTGCAACTACCGGAAGAATTCCTGCAAATATTATAAAAATAACTGTCAAAAATTTTTTCATAACAAAATTATATCACAAATTCTTTTATTATACTTGCTTAAATTCTATATAACTCTTTCAGGCGGATCAAGTTTTTGAGCTTCAACTCTTTCTTTTATCTCCCCAATCGGCTCATAGTATGGTGAAACCGTCATGATTTGAGCTGCAATATCCGGATAATAATATATAAACCTTAATTCACTTGTTGTTAGAGGTTTTTGTGTGTGTACGTTTGCATATCGAACAAGTTCCAAAATATTGCGAGCTTCATGTTCATCTTTAAATTCAAGTTCTAAATTATTATAAACGTTTCTAAATCCTTTAATTCCACCGTATTCACCCGTCGTAATCATACGACCAGTTTCGATAATTTCAGGTTCACCTCGTCCCAGTTCTTCAAAATCATACAATTCATAGTTTCTTCTGTCTTTCAAAGCTCCGTCAGCGTGAATTCCTGATTCATGAGCAAAAGCATTATCACCCACTGCAGGTTGATTCATAGGAATCGGAATTCCAAAAGCATACGCTGTATATTTTGCAATCTGCCATGCTTTATCAAGTTTTATATTTTCATCAATTTTGTACTTTCCTCTAAATCCCGCAGATTTTAAACATGCTAAAAGGCAGGAAACCAAGTCAGCATTACCGGCTCTTTCGCCCATACCGTTAATTGCAGTATTTATATAAGCATCAACACCAGCGTCAATTGCAGCTCTTGCTCCCATAACAGAACACGCAGCAGCCATTCCCAAGTCATTATGAAAATGTAATTCAATAGCCATTTCGGTCGCTTTGGCTATCTTATATATCCTGTCATAAGTAGTTTTTGGGTCTTCAAATCCAAGTGTATCACAGTATCTAAAGCGTTTCGCTCCCGACTTTTTGGCTTCTTTTGCATATTTAATCAAATAATCAATATCACTTCTTGAGGCATCTTCTGCATTGACTCCGACAATTTCAGCACCCTTATCAATAGCACACTCCACTGCCTCTTTTGTCATTCTAATAATATCATCGGGTGTTTTCTTTCCCAAATATTTACCATTAATCATCTGTTCTGAAGTTGATTGTGAAAGATTAACATATTTAAGTCCCGGAACGTTAGTAAATGAAGTTTCAACATCAGATGCAATTCCACGCATCCATCCCGAAAGTTTTGTTGTTCTTATGACTCCACGTTTAACAAGTTCCAAATTACCATTCAAATAATTTAACTCGTGTTTTGTTGTAGGAAAACCAAATTCAGATTGCGTAATTCCCATGTTGTCAAGCATCAAATTTATAATTGTTTTCTGAAGCTTTGCAAGTCCCAGTCTTGAAGTTTGAACTCCATCTCTATTTGTTACATCCACAAAATAAATTCTATTATCAGTCATAAACACCTCTATACGTATTATACACAAAATTATATTAAACAACTTGCTTTTTTACAGAAAGTTAATTACAATTACTATTAGATAACGATTTTGGGAATATGAAAAACGACACACAAATACTTGATAAAAAAATTAAAAAAGAAATTAAAATAGGTAACGTAAAATCAGCAATAGAGTTGTGTCAGGCGGGTCTTCACAAGAATCCTGCAAATGCTGCACTCCATTTAAGATTGGGGGATTTGTATCTTGCATGGCACTTAGATATTTATTCTTCTTGCCAGTATATAGATGAAGCAATTACAGAATACCAAATTGCCCTTGAATCATACATTGATTCTGCTGAAATTTATTATAAAATTGGCAAAGCACAGTTTTATAAAGGAGATTTAGATAAGGCGATAAATTATTTTAATAACGCTGTAAAAAAAGATTCAAAATATGCAAAAGCATATTATATGCTTGCTCAAACTTATACTAAAAAAGCACATTTTCAAGATGCTGAAATAAATGCTAAATTGGCAATAAAATATTCTCCATTTGCAAGTTCTTGCTCGCATTATTTGCTGCATAATTTGTATCAAGTCTCATCTTTTAGAGTGTTAAAAAATAAAATTAAATCGTTCTATGAATATGTTATGGCTATTGTTACATTGCCGTTTGATGTTGAAGCAATAAAAGAAGTCAAAGAATCTCTTACTTATCTTAAATTTTTACCGATGTTTGTAAAAGGTTTTTATCAAATTCAAACAAAAGGTTTAGAAAAAGCAATTGAAACATATAAAAATGCTGTAGACAAAGCTCCGGGTTTTGTACCGCTTTATTGTCTTCTTGGAGACATTTATTCATCTCTGGGGGATTTTGAAAATGCAATTTTTGAATACAAGTTGGCAATTTGGCACGATAGTTTAAATATCCCTGCCTATCGTCATCTTTGCAAAGCTTATGAAGATATGGGAGATTACGAGAATGCCGCTGAAACATATGAAAAATTAATAAAAATTATGCCAAACATGCCGGAATTTCATTCGAATTTAGCAAATATTTTATATGTTAAAGGCGATATTGATGGAGCAATTTCTCATTTTCAAACTGCTGTTACACTAAATCCGAACAAAGAATGGACTAGTGTTATAAATCAAACCCTAGGCTTTGTGTTCCAAGAGGCAAAAGAAGATTTGAATGCTGCTATTACATCATACCAGAGTGCGTATCTTATGACCCCTGAAGATATCGATATATATATAAATTTAGGTAGCGCATTTTATGATAAAGAAGATTATGATAATGCTTTAACAATATACAGAAATGCGCTGGATTTAGATCCTAAAAACGGAAAAATTCATTGCAATCTCGGATTTTTATATTGGGGCAAGGGTGATACAGATGAAGCTATCAGGGAATATAAATATGCTATTGAATACGATCGCAACTATGCAATAGCATATAATAATCTTGGAGTAATTTACCTTGATGATTTAGGACGTGTTCAAGAAGCAATGGAAATGTTTGAAAAAGCGGTCGAATGCAATCCAAATTATGCACTCGCACATTTTAATCTTGCTCGTTCAATTGCTCTTACGGGAGATAAGATTCAAGCAGCAAAGCTTTATCAAGTGGCACAAGACGTAAATAATATCACCAACGAAATTAATCCTCAAGATATCATTGACAAAATTAACGCATTATTTGATTAATTATTTATCATTTATTAAACAAAAAGAAAGTCTCATCAAATTTGATAAGACTTATAAATATACATTTACCCCACAAACATGCTACTATAAAAATTTTTAATTGTCAAGCATGCGACGGGGCTGGCATCATTTTATATAATACTTAATTTATCACCTTTTGAATAAGTCTTCATATTGTAAGCTTTTGAAACAAATTTAAAAGAAGGTTTAACCAAAGGTTTGCCTGTAAAAGTTAAAGGTGTCTTTTCCGGAACATGGTACAAAATAAGAGCCTGATCATCTATAGTTATTGTTCCGTCTCCGGAACCACGTTTCAAGAAATATTGCCCATCATATTCATTAACATAGTACTTGTCTTGTGGGTCTTTTGCATTGACAAAAACTGTTTGCGGTGTTATACCTGTTAATCCCACTCCATAAGCTCCATCCATTTTTACATCATTACCATCATTATCTTTTCCAGCATTTAATCTTATTGCATCCAGCTTAATATGGTGTGGAGAATAATAATTTTCATGGTCATAATGAAGCCCTGATGTATTCAATACAGAAATTGCCATTCTTCCATCAGTACTTTGCCTTAAAATTGTAGGAAGTTTAACATCATTGCCGTTGCTATCATACCCGCTTTGAACCGGCATCATATAAACTGCTCCGTTATTCAATGCATTTAATTCCGGCCGTGTACGAAGCGCCATTACTTCATCAAATTCTTTTTTATGCTTTGCAATAAATTCTTTGTACTTTTCGTCATTCTCATCAAGCCACTCGTCATGAATTCTTTGTCTGCATTGCAAATACATATTTTTTTTCTTTGTATCATAACCAGTTGCTCCGGAATCATCACCATCAAACAATGTAGGCATACCAGGTAATGCAACTAAAAACTTCATCATTGCCAATAATTTTGAAATCGCAGGATCTATTGCTTTTTCAAATACATCCTTAGAGTAATTTTTTCCCAAATTGTTCGGTAAGCTAAAACCGTATTTTTCTTTAGCGTGTTTGATAACCATTTCAATTGAAACGTCAAAAGGTTTAATCCCAAATGCGTCAGGATCAAAATGTTCATTCATAAATCTTCCCTGACTCAAATCTGCGATAGATTTACTTATCGCAATAAAGGCTTTATCAAAATCTTCTTGAGATATTTTTTGATCCCATTTATAATCATTTAATACAGTAACAGCAGCCTTTCGAATAGCATAACCCATAGCAACGGCCTTTGGAGAAATAGGAGAATAATCAAAATTATTTACCTTCTGCGGATCAACATCTCCCATAAATTTGTCATTGACAAGCCTGTACGCCATTTCCCTATGTCTGTAATCATGATGATTCATCAAATCGGCATAAAACATTTCCATATCTAATGCTGCACAATGAAGGGCTCTTGGCTTATCATGATTGCCAATAAAGGTATAAGAGTACAATATTGAATCTAGCGATGATGATTTTAAATATTCACCCTCTTTACCTATAAATTTTTCATGGATAAGATTTTGTTTCTCTTTATCATTTTTATTTAGTACACCACCATCTTCAAATGATCTTGTAAACATTTTTGATATGTCAAATAAATACTTATAATTAGCATAAGCACTCATGCCTGTTTCACGTTCGAATTTTGCTATTATATCATTTTTAGATTTGAATTTACCGGAACGATATCCCCAGCCTTTATCATACAAATCTCCTTCATCCGTAATTTCTGCAACCATGTATGCATTTGGATTTATTTTAATTACGTTCTGCGTAAAATGTTTCCAGAAATCAATCACTTGATTCCATGTGAATTCAAAAGTTGAATGAGAATTCCTCAAAGATTCTATATCTGCAATATCTTTAGTCGCATCGATTCTCCAATCCAAACCGGATTGCGTTTTATCTATAATCAAATCAGCAAGACGAAAACTATTTACATCCGTTCCTTTTAAAGATGTTAATAATGCATGTACTATGTCATCGTCATAAGAAGGATTAAGTTTAATTATTCCCGCACGAAGCTTAGATAATAAACGCATAGCTTCTTCTTGAGGAGAAGACGAATTTACTATCCCTAAATTTTGTAAATTGAAATTTTTCATAGAATTGTAGTCATAGTTAGTTTCTCCGGTCTTATTATCAATACCATAATGTTGACGAGGATTTAATGCTCTTAAAACCGCATGTTTTACTATTTCCGGAATTAAAATAGGAAGAACATATTTACCGTATTCTGTAACTTCATTTTTATCAAATAATTTACTGGAATCAGGCAAAGCAAAATTAACTTTGTCCAAAACTTTTTCCGTATAATTATATAATTCTTTTTTTTGAATGCTTTCCATTGTTTCATAAGTCTTTTTGTATTCGGAAGGCAAATGTTTATTACCGGACTTGTATATTTCAAATCTGGAAACACCTATCTCTGAAGGTACAGAAGCCCTTTTTGAAATAAGAGGAGAAGCCAAAACAGAAACAATATTATCGCCAAACTCAATTGAATCCAAAGGAGTGTCCATAATTCCTTCAAGAATTTGATTATGCTTGCTTTCTTGAGACAAAACTCGTTTATGGTTATACAAATCTTCTAATACATTTGTAACTTCTTCCTTTGAAACTTCAGCATTAACAGATTTTGGTAAGATTTCACCATCTGCAAGATTCATAATCTTTTCGTAAACCAGAGATGGATTTTGGGCCTGTATTCCTTGCAAATGTTGTGCGACATGAAGTCTCAATATATCGTCGGTTTTTTTAGTCCAGTATTTCCCTGATTCAACAACGTAATCTTGAACCTGGCAATTTCCTCTTTTGATTTTTTCAATCTCTATTCTACGCTGTTCCGCAGATAAATTCATTAATTCCTTGTTGTCGGAATTAGAAAAGACAAAATTTAATTTCGCAATATCCGGATTAGCATCCCAAGTTTCAAACCCGCTTTCAAATTTTTCTTCTACCTCAAAATTAGGGAATTTCGATAAAATTCTGGCAGCTTGAGCTCCGGAAAGTTCTAACGGCTCATTTGAAGCATTGTATTCATTCAAACGTTTAATATTATCGTTATATACTTTTGGATTTATTTCAAATGAATAAGGGAAAACTGCATCATCATGTGTATGAAGTTTATAAACGTTATCTGTATTCATTTTTGAATAAGTTTTAATTAGGGATTTTGTATCTTTTTTTTCTTCATCTGTTACAAGTCTTGTATCAAAAAATTGAATATAGGTAGGTTTATCCTTTCTGTAACTATGGTTTATATTAACAGAAATTTGCCCATTTGGTTCTTGGTGATATTCATAAGGAGAATTTACTATCTTGTGAGACGTGTACTTTGAATACTTACCAAAAACACCTAAGGTTAAAGGATTATCATTCAACCCTAATGCTTTAAACCAGTTTATATACGGAGAATCTGTTCCCCACTTAAGCAAATCTTTAAAATGTACTCCCATTAAACCTTCATTAACAAAGGCTCCATCGGAAACAAAGTTTAATCCGTGTGCAAACATTTTTCTTTGCAAAGAAGCGTAATTGTTGATATTCCCAAGTGAACTTGCCATCTGCATACAATTCTTATTCCAATATGAATGAGCAGTAAAATCATCATCCGTAAAAATAGGCAAAGAAATTATCCTGCGATATGAGTCATATTCACCATCATCAATAGCCTTTTCTAATCCGGCAAGAGTCCCTCCATATTTATTTGCAATAGATTTAACCCCTTCTCGTCCACGATTTTCGAGTCTTTTATTTTTTACAATTTTATTTTGGTCATTATATACGTAACCTACTTTTTGTGAATCTATAATGACAAGCTTCATAGAGCCGCCTTTGGATAAATTTGATTTAGTTGGAATAACAATGTTGTATATTTTTGAGACATCCCCCCCGGAACGCTCATCAATACTGTCACCAACATCTATTCGTATATCCGATTTCCCGGAATTTTTATTAACTATAACAAAATGATATCCAAAAGGTGTATTATCACCTATTCCATATTCATCTGCGAGATCAAAACGATTTACACCGGAAGAAAGCTTGACACGCTCTCTCCCATCACGATTATAAGATTTATCTAAAACAATATAATTGTTATACTTATCTTTTCCAAGAGTAACAATTTCTAAATAGCAATCTTCTTTGCTTTCATCAAAAGGATGAGAAAATTCATAATTTTTAAAACCCGTTTCATCTTTTACGACCTTATAACCAGAAAATGAAATTCGATTTTTTTTATTATCGTCTAAATTTAATCTTACTTTCACTGACCTACCCCTTTGCCTAAATTATAACAAGGGTAAATATCTATTTTTGCTCATTATAAAACCTTTATTAAGAAATTTTTACAAAATAATTCCACAAATAGAACAAATTATTTTTTTGTATATAATGTTATAGTGTAGAAAGTACAATTATTACTTGTGCAAACTAAGGAGAATACTATGCTAGCGACTCAAATCAAGAGTGACATTAAAGATATAAATTTAGCTCAACAAGGCAAAAACCAAATAGATTGGGCATTTAAGGATATGCCTGTTCTTAAAAAAATCAGAGAAAGATTTATTGAAGAACAGCCGTTTAAAGGTTTGAAATTATCAGCTTGTGTTCATGTGACAAAAGAAACCGCAGCATTATGTACAGTTATGCAAGCAGGTGGGGCTGATGCAATGCTTGTTGCTTCAAATCCTCTGTCAACACAGGATGACGTTGCGGCAGCACTTGTTAAATATTACAATATTCCTGTTTTTGCAGTATCAGGAGAAACTGTTGAACAATATAGAAGTCATATTGAAGAAGCTTTAAATCACAATCCGGATATTATCATTGATGACGGATGCGATATGGTTTCAACTTTGCATGAAAAAAGACCGGACTTAATCGGAAAAGTTATTGGCTCTACAGAAGAAACAACTACAGGTATCATAAGACTCCAAGCTATGGAAAATCAAGGTTCATTAGGTTTTCCGGCAGTTGGAGTTAATACAAGTTTAACAAAACACTTATATGACAATCGTTACGGAACAGGGCAAAGTGCTTTTGATGGCGTTTTGAGGGCTGCAAACATTCTTATTGCAGGTAAAACGGTTGTTGTATCAGGATATGGCTGGTGTGGTAAAGGTGTTGCATTAAGAGCAAAGGCTCTTGGCGCTAACGTGATTGTATGCGAAGTAGATCCGCTAAAAGCTCTTGAAGCCGCAATGGAAGGCTATAGAGTTATGCCTATTGCAAAAGCTGCATTGGAAGGTGATTTGTTCCTTACAGTGACAGGAGATAAGCATGTAATTAATGTTGAACATCTTTTATCTATGAAAGATGGAGCTTTTGTTGGCAACGTAGGACACTTTGATTGGGAAGTTAATGTTGGTGATTTGAAAGCTTATACTACAGAAATTAAACAAATAAGACCGGAATTACAAGAATATGTTCTTAACAACGGCAAATCTGTATATGTATTGGCAGAAGGCAGACTTGTTAACCTTGTTGCAGCAGAAGGACATCCTGCAAGCGTTATGGATATGAGTTTTGCAAATCAAGCTCTGGGTATTGAATTTCTTGTTAAAAATAAGGGTAAATTACAAAATAAATTATATACACTACCTCATGAAGTTGATGTAAAAATTGCACAATTAAAACTACAATCTATGGGGATTTCTATAGACACACTAACTCCGGAACAAGAAGAATACCTAAATAGCTGGAAAATAAGCTAAAAATTTTGTAAAAGAGCAATATAAAGTTAATTCTCGGATTTGTTGCGAATTATAGATGAAATTAAAGATGCAATTATGAAAAATAATCCTATTAACCCTGTTACTACTTCAGGAACGCTATGAATGGTAGAATAAAGCATTATTGCAGCTAAAAAACCTATTGCCCAATGTGCACCGTGTTCAAGATAGGCGAATTTGGCAAGAGTCTTTGTCTCTACAATTAAAAGAGTTAAAGACCTTACAAACATTGCACCAATGCCCAAACCAATTGCAATAATGACAATATCACGACTTAGGGCAAATGCACCCAATACACCATCCAGAGAAAATGACGCATCTATAAGTTCTAAATATATAAAACTTACAAGTCCGGCACATTTTATTGCGTCTCCTGTGCAAGATGCCATACGCATTTCTTCATGCTTTTCCAGAAAATGTGA
>FLNU01001242.1_pt1 | contig 27915 bp, 23 predicted proteins | sample 1140361 | NCBI WGS metagenome assembly FLNU01 (sample SAMEA3878206, study PRJEB12797) | bioreactor metagenome | biome: Moose rumen | place: Sweden | collected 2011-10 | reverse complement strand
GGGGGGGGGGGTAGCATATCGTATATCTTCCTTCAATATCGCGCGGCAGTTGAATTATTTTATGTCGACTACAACTGCGGACGGTCTTCATTACGTCGCAACATCTAATGATAGTCATATGATGGGGCAAATGTATACTCAGCGTAAAACTTGGTCTGAATACGAAATGAATTTGTTTTACACACTTGCACAACTGTTTTATAAAGTTAATAGCAACGACGGTTGGTTTTTGGACTTGGGCGCGAATATCGGTACGACGGGAATTTATTTTCTTAAAAAATTGACGCCAAATTTAAAACTTTTAGCGTTTGAACCCGATCCGGAAAATTTTAAACTTCTTAGGACAAATTTAATTTTGAATGATATTGAAGAAAATTCTATCACTGAAAATTACGGACTCGGAGAAGTTGAAAGCGAAATGACGATGTATAGGAATCTTAATAATCCAGGCAACAATGGAATGTTCTCTGCTTACGCGGGCGGCGATTCAGAAACTATAAAAATCATTTCGCTGGATAAATATTTTGTCGAAAATCATTTGAACGCTAAGGACGTAAAATATATTTGGATTGATACTGAGGGCTTTGAAGCACAAGTTTTGTTGGGTATGAAAAATATTTTGGCAGAAAATCCCGCGCCGATTTTTATGGAGTTTAATCCAAAACTTTGGCAAAAAGCTGGTGTTTATGAAGATATGGTGCACTTATTGGTCGGTCTCTATGAGGGTTATGTTTGGATAAAAAGGTCGGTTATTATTGAAGAAGTTAATGTGGATCCGATTGAAACTTTATGGCAATTTCAAAATTCTAAGGACGGTTTTGGAGTTCTGGGAGATATTTTCTTGATACACGAGGTGAAAAAATGATTTTAGTTTTAGATTTTGGCGGGCAGTACAATCAGCTGATAGCGCGGCGTGTTCGTGAAAATCACGTTTACTGCGAAGTTCATACTTTGACGGATGGAGAAATTTCCGCCGACAAAAATGTTAAAAGCGGACTTGGTACGGCGATAAATCTTGACGCGATAAAAAATTTAAAGCCGGAAGGAATTATTTTGACTGGTGGTCCGCAGAGTGTTTATGAAAAAAATTCGAGTTTGCCACCGATTGAAATTTTTAGCTTGGGCGTTCCCGTGTTGGGAATTTGTTATGGTGCGCAGGCAATGACTCACGTTTTGGGCGGGCAGGTTAAAAAATCTGACGTTGACGAATACGGAAAGACTAACCTTGAAATCACGACAGATTCAAAACTTTTTAAAAATGTCGAAAGAAATTCCGTTGTATGGATGAGCCACGCCGACAGAATTTTTACTTTACCGAAAGATTTTGTTATAACTGCGCAGAGTGAAAATTGTCCGATAGCGGCGGCTGAAAATCCTGAAAAAAATCTTTACGCTGTTCAGTTTCACCCTGAAGTTTTGCACACCGTTGAAGGCAAGAAAATTTTTTCAAACTTCGTAGACATATGCGGTTGCAAGCGCGATTGGAAGATGGATACTTTCGTAGCCGATACGGTTGCCGAGCTGAAAAATAAAATCGGCAATGGTAAAGTTCTATGCGCGTTGAGTGGCGGCGTTGATTCGAGCGTTGCGGCGGTAATGCTGAGTAAAGCGGTTGGAAAAAATTTGACTTGTGTGTTTGTGGATCACGGGCTTTTACGCAAAAATGAAAGCGCGGAAGTTGAGGCGGCTTTTAAAAATTACGATTTAAATTTTATTCGTATCGACGCGGCGGAAAGATTTTTGAATAAACTGCGCGGAGTGACTGACCCTGAGCGTAAACGTAAAATTATCGGCGAAGAATTTATCCGCGTGTTTGAGGAAGTTGCAAAGAAAATCGGCGCGGTTGATTTTCTTGTACAGGGGACGATTTATCCCGACGTGATTGAAAGCGGCTTGGGAAAATCTGCTGTTATCAAATCTCATCATAATGTCGGCGGGTTGCCTGATTTTGTTGACTTCAAAGAAATTATTGAACCGTTGAGACTTCTTTTTAAAGACGAAGTGCGCGAGGCAGGGCGTCAAGTAGGCTTGCCTGAAAATATTGTAAGTCGACAACCTTTTCCCGGACCGGGACTTGGAATTAGGATTATCGGCGAAGTCACGGCAGACAAAATTAAAATCGTGCAGGACGCGGACGCCATTTATCGCGAAGAAATTTTTAAGGCGGGAATTGCACCTCAACTTGCACAATATTTCGCGGCGTTGACGAATATGCGTTCAGTAGGAGTTATGGGCGACGGGCGGACTTACGATTATGCGATTGTCCTCCGCGCAGTTTTGACCAATGATTTTATGACTGCGGAAGCCGCGCAGATTGATTGGAATATTTTAAATTTAATTGCAAACAGAATTGTCAACGAAGTTAAGGGCGTTAATCGCGTGCTTTATGATTGTACATCAAAACCTCCCGCGACGATTGAACTTGAATAGATTGGAAGTGAAAGTTTGCGCATAAGGAAAAAGCCGCATACCGCTGAAAAGTTAAAGCAGTTTACGGATTTTGTGATTGACAAGGAAAAACTTAACGGTATCGGCGGACATTGGGCGGAATTATTCGGCGGAGATTCTGCGCGGAAATTATACGTTGAACTTGGCACGGGCAAGGGAGATTTTATAACGCAGATTGCTGAAAAATTTCCCGAAATAAATTTTTTGGGCTTGGAAGTTGAACCGACGGTTGTATTGGCGGCGGCGCGTAAAGTTCATGAAAAAAATTTGTCCAATGTTCGGCTTGCGATTTTTGACATTAATCGTATCGCTGAAATTTTTGCCGACGGTGAAGTTGACAGATTTTATATAAATTTTTGCGATCCTTGGCACAAGAAACGCCACGCTAAACGCCGCTTGACTCACATCCGATTTTTGGAAATGTACAGAAAAATTTTGAAGGCGGGCAGTGAAATTCATTTTAAGACGGACAATCGCGCTTTATTTGATTTTTCTTTGGAACAGTTTAACGCGGCAGGTTGGAAAGTTCGTGACGTAAATTTTGACTTACACGCCGATGAGCCGCTTGACAATATCCGCACAGAGTACGAAAATAAATTCAGTGCGCAAGGCGTAAAGATTAATCGTTGCATTGCATTTTGAAAGGAAGATTTTATGATTCACGTTTGTTTCGGACTTCACGACAAAGACGGTCATTACTCCAAATTCACCGGTACGGCTATGTTGTCGATGTTTGAAAATATTTCTCAACCCCCCCCCTTCCGTTACCGTTCACCTTTTACACGATAACACATTAACGCAGGATAACCGCGACAAATTTATTTACATTGCCGGTCGTTACGGACAAATAATTAAATTTTATAACGTTGAGGAAATATGCGCGGAAGAAATTGCACGTATTAATGAAATTTTTAAAAATTATCCGGGTTACAAAAATCTTACACTTGGCGCATTTTGCAGACTGCTGACACCAAAAGTAATTGACAATGACATAGAAAAAATTATTTACTTTGATTCTGATTTAATTGTAAATCTTGACATAGAGGAATTTTGGTATATTAATCTGGACGATAATCCCATTGCCGCTGTTTCTGAAAATTCTATTGGAACGATTAGCGAAGAGCTTTCTTTATGTAAAGAAGGATTCGTACATTTTATGGATTATTTTAACTCAGGGGTGCTGTTTATAAATTTGAAACATATTCGTCAATATGAACTTGAAAATATTTGGAACGGCATAAAATTTTTGTCCGAAAATCCTCAACATTTATTATTCGATCAAGAAATTTTAAATTATTGTTTCTCAAAAAAATATTTGAAGTTGCCGAATAAATTTAATTACTACGTTCGGTTTAGCAGAAAATTACAAGAAAAAATTATTGAGCGTCGAATATATCATTATAGTGCTAATGATTTAGGTACTAATTTTAACGATATGCTTTTTAAATTGTGGTTCAGTTATTTTGAGAAAACTCCTTGGTTTACTAAAGATGTAATTGGAAGTCTTGACGAAGGTTTTAGAAAAATTGTCAATCAAAATGTTGCAGGGCTGAAAAATTTTGCAATTCAAGTATCGGCGATAATGGCGGGTAAAGAACGTGCATTTTTTACTAATGTTCAGAATATCGACGCGCTGAAAAGATTTTTCTTTATTCGTGAGGACGAAGAAATTATCCCGCTGGAAAATCAAGAGTCATTTAACGTTTTGGTAAACTCCATGAAAAATTCTCTCGGCAAAAAAATTTTCTTAATATTGTTTCTTGAGGGCTATCCGCAATTAAGATTGTCGCTGATAAACGCGGGATTTGTCGAAGGGCGCGACTTTATAAACGCCGCAATGTTTTTATCGGACGCTAACGGCGTACCGTTGAACACTTATGAATTAGTTAAAGCTATGTAATTTGAAAGGAAGAATATAATTTGATTCAAGTTTGTTTTGGAATTTACGACAAAGACGGTCGTTACTCCAAATTTGCCGGAATAACTATGGCATCGATTTTTGAAAATACAACGTCTGAAGTTACCGTCAACATTTTGCACGATAACACAATGACGATGAGTAATTTTGAAAAATTTGTTTATCTCGCCGGAAAATACGGTCAGCAGGTTAAATTTTATAATGTCGAAAGAATCTGCGCGGATAAAATCAATGAGATTAAAACGAGATTTCCGCAAGTACTTTCACACAGAGTTACGATTGGCACAATGTACCGCCTTTTGATTACAGACATTTTCCCAGAGACCATAAAAAAAATTATATATCTTGATTCGGATATGATTGTTAATCTTGATATAAATGAACTTTGGAAAATTGAACTTGGTGACAAAGCTCTTGCGGCTGTCCCAGAATCTCAAGCCGATACCTCATTTTTTAAGCAAGTTTCGCGTGTGCATCATCTTATAAGTTCCGAAAAGGTAAAGTATGAAGATTATTTTAATGTGGCGGTTATGTCGGCTAATTTAGATAAGCTTAGAGCTGAAAAACAGACTTTGCAACGCGGAATGGAATTTGTATTTGATACTCCCGAATGCGTAGCTCACGATCAAGATATTTTGAATTATTGTTTTGGAAATGATTATGTACATTTGCCGAATCGTTTTGACAGATTTATTACCAGTGAGCGCGCAGAAAAGCAACTCGTCCGAAATGTGATTTATCATTTCACGGGCTCTAATCCTACCATGAATTTTAGAGACCCTCTGAACAGGCTTTACTTCCAATATTTTGAAAAAACTCCTTGGTTTAATGCTGATGCGTTGGGGCGTATGTATGACGGAGTTCGTCAAATTCAGCATGAATGCCAAACCAGGGCGTTGTGGTTATCAAAAGTTATGGCGGGCAAACAACGCGCATTTTTTACGTCTCAAAGTAATTTGAACTTGTTGAAAAGAGCTTTCAGCGTTGAAAATAGCGAAGAAATAATTTTATCCAATGACAAAAATTCTCTTCAAAATTTGATTCACTCCATTAAAAAATCTCACGGCAAAAAACTTTATTTTATCGTCACGGGAAATTTTCAATTCTTCCGCGCAGAGTTGACGAAGGCGGGATTTGTCGACGGAAAAGATTTTGTCAACGGCACAATTTTTTTATCTGAAATTCAAGGCGTCCCAATGAATTCTTATCCGCTGGTCAAGGCTATGTAATTGAAAGGAAAATTTTATGATTCACGTTTGTTTCGGACTTCACGATAAAGATGGTAACTACTCAAAATTCACGGGTACTGCTATGCTTTCAATGTTTGAAAATACCTCTACAAAAATTACCGTCCACATTCTTCACGATAATACTTTGACGCTTGATAACCGCGACAAATTTTCTTACATTGCCGGTCGATATGGACAGATAATTAAATTTTACAATGTCGAGAGAACTTGCGCGGCAGAAATTGAAGAATTAAAATCAAAAATTCCGGCAATTAATTCGGCTAGAGTTTCAATAGGTGCTTTGTATCGAATTTTTACAACAGAAGTTCTGCCCAAAGAAATTGAACGCGTTATATATATTGATTCGGATATGATAGTCAATCTTGACATAAATGATTTGTGGCAAGTGAGTCTTGGAGATAAACCAATTGCAGCTATTCCGGAAAGCGAAGCGGATTCCATATTCTTTAAAGTCATTTCGCGTAGTCATTATCTTATAAACGAGAAAATTGTGTCCTACGAAAATTATTTTAATTCTGCAGTTATGTTAATGAATTTGAATAGACTTCGTAGCGAACGAAAAACTTTAATGCAAGGCGTGAAATGGCGCATGAATCATCCTCAATGTATATGTTTTGATCAAGATATTTTGAATTATTGTTTTGGAAATGATTATGTATGCCTGCCGAATCGTTTTGACAGATTTGTTACAAGTGAACGTGCGGCAAAAAGACCTGTTCAAAAATTTATTTATCATTTTACGGGATCAAATCCTACAATGAACTTTAATGACGATTTGAACAGGCTTTACTTCCAATATTTTGAAAAAACTCCTTGGTTTAGCAAAGACGTTATCGGGATTATGGACATGGGGCTTAGGCAGTTGGATATGGGGCTGAAAAATATTGCGATACAATTAAGCGTAATAATGGCGGGCAAAGAGCGTGCATTTTTTGCCACTGTGCCGAATATCACGCCGTTAAAAAATATGTTTTTTATTCGCAATGACGAAGAGATTATCCCCTTTGAAAATCCGGAATCCTTTAACGTTTTGGTAAACTCCATGAAAAATTCACTTGGCAAAAAAATTTTCTTCTTAATGTTTCCTGAAGGTTATCAGCAATTACGAGCGTCATTGATGCAAGCGGGATTTGTCGAAGGGCGCGACTTCATAAACGCCGCAATGTTTTTGTCAGAAGCTCACGGCGTACCATTGAATACTTACGAATTAATTAAGGTTATGTGATGTCAAAGAAAAAAATTAAATATGTTTGTCAAGAATGCGGCGCGGAGTCCGTTAAATGGCTTGGGCGTTGTCCGTCTTGCGGCAAATGGAATACTCTTGTTGAAGAAGTTGTCGAGGAGGTAAGCACTAAACACGCCTTGACGACTGCTTATGAAATTCCGCGCAGAATTGCTGAAGTTGATTTAACTGAACTGCCGCGATTTTCTACCGGCTCAGGCGAATTAAATCGCGTATTGGGGGGCGGCTTAATTCCGGGTTCAATAATTTTGATTGCGGGAGATCCGGGCGTCGGAAAATCCAGTTTGACGCTGGCTGTATGTGCTTACGTTGCAAGAAATTCAAGGCGCGTCTTATACGTGACAGGTGAGGAAAGTTCCCGCCAAATTCGTATGCGTGCCGAAAGACTTAATGCGCTAGCCGATGAACTTTTTATCTGCGCGGAAAATAATTTTGAAAGAATAACTCAACACGTCGATAAAATTTCCCCTGAACTTTTGATAGTCGATTCGATTCAGACGATTTATAAATCTGATATTGAAAGTGCGCCCGGCAGTGTTTCACAAGTGCGCGAATGTTCGGCGGGACTTATGCGACTTTCAAAAAGCAACGGCGTTACAACTTTTATAATCGGTCACGTCACGAAGGACGGCAACTTGGCAGGTCCGCGCGTATTGGAACATATTGTTGACACGGTTTTATTTTTTGAAGGTGAGCGCAATGCTGACTTTCGCGTTTTGCGAGCTATAAAAAATCGTTTTGGCGCAACTTCTGAAATTGGTTTGTTTGAAATGCGTGATACAGGGCTTGAAGATGTTCCCGACGCCTCAAAACTTTTTTTATCTGAAAAGACTGATGATATTGGTAGCGTGATTGTGCCGACGGTTGAAGGGACGCGCCCGCTTTTAGTTGAAGTTCAAGCACTCGTTGCCCCAACGCCTTTTATGCCGCCGCGCAGGACAAGTGATTCTGTTGACGTTAAGCGAATACAATTATTGCTTGCCGTGTTGGAAAAGCGCATTCACTTAAGCATAGGTTCTTGTGACGTTTACCTTAAGACTGCGGGCGGAATTAAAATTGATGAACCTGCTACCGATTTACCAATTTCAATAGCGTTGGCATCAAGTTTTGCTAACAGAAAACTTTTGCCGCAATGCGTAATTTTCGGTGAAGTCGGTTTAAGCGGTGAAGTCCGTGCAGTGTCGAAGGCTCGGCAACGCGTCGAAGAATCTGCGCGTATGGGTTTTGAAAATATTATCTTGCCTAAAAAAAATTTCGCAGAAGTTTCAAAGTTACAAACTTCCACGAAATTAAATTTGTTCCCAGTTGAAAATCTCCGCGACGCCATGAAAATTTCTATGCCGCGTGATAATTCAAAATAAATTAATCTCCAAAATCGGACGCAAGGGCTAAAACGTAAACCTGCGCGGCTCCGATTTTTTTTAATGCCTCCGCGCATTCGGTAACCGTCGCGCCCGTCGTGTAAATGTCATCAACGATTAAAATTTTTTTACCTGTAACGTCCGCGCCTTCAACTGTTTCAAATGCTCCGTGTAAAACTTCTTTACGCTCCTTCGGATTTAAATTGAAAAGTTTAGGCGTCTTTTTTGTTCGCAGTAAAATTTTTTCAACAGGGATATTTAAAGACTGCAACCAATCACTGAAAATTAATTCAGTCTGATTGTAGCCGCGCTCCTTCAATCTTTTTTCGTGCAAAGGTACGCAAACTGCAACGTCAACATTTTTTAAAAAATCTATAACAATTTTATCGTCTGAAACAATTTCCAAAATTTTTTTCAGTGCGGGTAAAGTACTCAAACTGTTATCAAATTTCAGCTTACGTAAAAGTTTTTGTGTACCGCCGCGATATTTTGTAATGCGCATAACTTTTTGAATCTGCGCGGGAGGATTGGGATAAAAATCTTTACGCAAAATTTTTTCAAGGCATGGCGGACAAAAATCTCCGCGTTCATCTACAATTTCTTTGCAAACGGGACATATTGGCGGAAAAATTATATAAATCAGCGTGTCAAGAATTTTTTTTAGCATAATTCATTAACAATTCGCTTGAAATCTTTGCCGCGCTCCTCAAAATTATCATACATATCAAAACTCGCACAAGCAGGACTTAACAAAACAATCTGCGGAGATTTTGAAATATTTTTCGCAATCTCAACAGCTTTTTCCATTGAGTAACCTGCTTCAAAAATTTTTTCAGCATTAAAACCGGTTTTAATTGCGTCATCTTTAAATCTTTGTGCCGCATCACCTACCAAAATTAAATTGTCGACGCGCTGATTTACCAAAGTCAAAAATTCCGTCAAGTCAGTTAATTTGTCGTCGCCACCCGCAATTAAATTTATATGTCCGTCGAAAGTCTCCAACGCCTTAATCGCAGAATCGGTATTCGTCGCCTTTGAATCATTATAATATTTTACACCGTCAATTTCTTTTACAAACTCAATCCTATGCTCGACGCCTTGAAATTTTTTTAAGACCTCACAAATATTTTCCGCAGTCACTCCCGCCAAAAATGCCGTCATTGACGCGGCAAGCGCATTTTCGACATTATGCCCGCCCTTTATACCAAGTTCATCAATCGTGCAAAGTTCAAAAATTTTTCCGTCAAACTTTATGATTAATTTTCCGTCGATGATAAACGCGCCTTCATCCAAAATATTTTTACGACTGAAATAAAAAACTTTGCAACCTGCGCGGGATTTTATCTCTCTAACTTTTTCGTCGTCGTAATTCAAAACTAAAAAGTCGTCAGCCGTCTCCTGCGCGAAAATTTTTTCCTTCATTGCTTGATAAAATTCCATAGTGCCGTGACGTTTTAAATGGTCGGGTGTGACGTTCAAAATTGCCGAAATGTGCGGCTTAAAATTATTCGTCGCCTCCATTTGATAGCTGGAAATTTCCGCCGCGATATATCCGCCTTCGCCGACTTCCAATGCAACTTCACTCAATGCAACGCCGATATTCCCGCCGACTCCGACTTTTTCATATTGACTTTCCAAAAGTAAGCCCAACAGTGTAACCGTCGTAGTTTTGCCGTTAGTGCCGGTTACCGCACAGATTGGCGACTGTGCAAGATTATATGCAAGTTCAACTTCGCTGATGACGGAAATTTTTTTATTCAACGCGGCTTGCAAAATCGGAATACGCAAAGGCACTGCGGGCGACACAATTATTAAATCTACTCCGTCCAAAAGATTTTCAGTTTGCTTGCCGAAAATTAAATTTACTCCAACTTCGCGCAGTTCCTCAAAATTATATTTCAAATCAGATTCGTTTTTTGCGTCGCTTAAAGTTACATTCGCGCCAAACTTTTTAGCAATTTTAGCGGCGGCAAATCCGCTTATCCCCGCGCCGATTACCAAAACATTTTTATTTTCAAGTTCCATAAAATTTTACTCCTTGACCAATTTATTTTTGAGATATAAAATTTTAGCAGTCAAAAAAATATTTGTAAAGGAAGATTGAAAATGCTTTTCGACAGTCACACTCACACAAAATTTTCCGCCGATTCAAAAATGCTCGCAACAGATGCCATTGCCCGCGCCGAAAGTTTAAATCTCGGAATTGTTTTCACTGAACACTTTGATTACGACTTGGAAGGAAATTTTAAATTTGTTCCCGCCGAATATTTCAGCGAATACAAAAAATTTCGCGGAGATAAAGTGCGGCTCGGCGTTGAAGTCGGTTTTACCAAAACTTCACGCGAAATTAATAAAAATTTTGTAGCGTCCGCAGATTTTGACGAAGTTATAGGATCGATTCATATGCTTGACGGCGAAGATATTTACCACAAAGAATATTTTATCGGCAAGGATAAAATTTCTGTTTATGAAAATTATTTTAACGTAATGGCACAGGAAGCCGCCGTTCAAGATTTTGATATTTTGGGACATATCGATTATATTTGCCGCGCGGCGACTTATGATGATACGTCGATTGACTATGACAGATTCAAGCCGGAAATTGACAAAGTTTTAAAAATCGTCGTGGAGCGCGAAAAAGTTTTGGAGCTGAATACGCGCAGATTAAGTGACAAAAAAATTTTTATGGAACTGAAACCGGTTTATGAGAGCTACAAAAATTTTGGCGGAAAATATGTTACAATCGGTTCTGACGCACACCGTTCAGAATTTGTAGGAAATTATTTTGATGACGCGAAAAAATTTGTTGAAGAAATTGGATTAACCGTCGTGAATTTCAGGCAACGCAAAATTCAAATTCTTAAGGTGAAATAAACAATGCACGAAACATCTTTAGCTGAAGGGATTTTGAAGATTGCGCTTGACGTTGCCGCCGAAAATCACGCGGATAAAATTTCTGCAGTCGGATTGAAATTAGGCGAAATGTCCGGCGTTGAGGTCGAGGCGTTGACATTTAGTTTTGACGTTCTCAAAAAAAATACCGTTGCCGAAAATTCTACCTTAAAAATAAATCGCGTGCCGATTACGGCGACTTGCAATAAATGCGGTAAAAATTTTCAGGTTGAGCGGTATAATTTTTTTTGTCCGGAATGTGAAGGAGTTTTAATTTTGAAAAGCGGACGTGAACTTTTAGTTGAATATGTAGATTGCGAATAAAATTTTGCAAAAAAATAAGCAGGGGTAGCTGGACTCGAACCAACGCATGCGGGATTCAGAATCCCGTGCCTTACCAACTTGGCGATACCCCTGTATCATAAGACTTTGCAATTTTACACGCTTACAAAATTTTTGTCAAGCAATTTACCCTAAATATTTGTTTTTGTATATCAAATTTTAATTCAAATGCAATGATATTCATATTAATCTCCTATTTTTAATCATAGGAGATTTTTTTGTACCTTTTTGCCATAGTTCTATTTTAATCCCTACAAAAAATTTTTAAAAATTTTTTCGCTTACTATAGCATAAATTTCATTTTTGTAGTAAAATTAGCGGCAGTCTAAAATTTGAAATTAATCCTCTCAAAATTGCAGATAAAAAACTTTTGACGGAGGCATAGAATGTGTTTGAATTAGATGACAATGAATTGGATAAATTTGCCAAAATAAAAGTCATCGGTGTGGGCGGCGGAGGCAACAATGCTGTCAATCGTATGATTTCATTGGGGCTTGAGGGCGTAGAATTTATAGCGATAAACACGGACGCGCAGGCTCTTATGACGGCACTTGCTCCAAAACGTATGCAGATAGGGGCAAAATTAACGCGCGGGCTTGGTGCGGGTGCTCGTCCTGAAGTCGGCAGGGACGCGGCACTTGAAAACCGTGACGACATTTTAAAAGTCCTTGATAAATCTGATATGGTCTTCATAACGGCGGGCATGGGCGGCGGTACAGGAACCGGGGCGGCTCCTATCGTTGCTGAATGTGCTCGTGAAGTCGGTGCGTTGACTGTCGGAGTTGTCACGCGACCATTTACTTTTGAAGGTCCCAAGCGTAAGAAAAATGCGGATTTAGGCATTGAAAATCTAAAACGCAACGTCGATACAATAATTACTATTCCCAATGACAGACTTTTACAAGTTATCGACAAAAAAACGCCTATGACGAAGGCGTTTAGTATAGCTGATGATATTCTGCGGCAAGGCGTCAAGGGCATTTCAGATTTAATTGCCGTACCCGGTCTTGTCAATTTGGATTTTGCCGATGTGCAAACTGTAATGAGTAATTCAGGTTCTGCGCTTATGGGTATCGGCGAGGCAACCGGCGAAAATGCAACTGTCAATGCCGTTAAATTGGCTATTGATTCGCCACTTTTGGAAACTAGTATTCAAGGAGCGCACGGAATACTTTTGAACATTATGGGCGCAACGGAAAATCTTCGTATGTACGAAATTAACGAAGCCTCGACGACTGTACAAGAAGCGGCACACCCCGAAGCCGAAATTTTATGGGGCGTGTCATTAGATGAATCAATGGGAGAGACCGTAAGAGTTACGATTATCGCAACCAGATTCGACGGCGAATTTGAATCAGTCTCGACAATGCAACAAAGACAAACACCTCCGCCCAATATGAACAGACGCCCTCAACAGCCGATAAACTTTCCGACATTTAACGGTTTTAGTGCGCCCGTATTCAATCAGCAACAAAATCAGCCGCCTCAGCAACAATATCAACAACCGTATCAGCAACCTCAACAAAATATGCCGCCTCAAAATCAAAATCAGCAACAACCTCAACAGCCCCAACAAAATCGTAAACCTAATAATGATATTGGGCTTGATTTACCGCCTTGGATGCGATAATAATTTTCGGTAATAAAAATTTTCTGCCTTAGGGCAGTTTTTTTTATTAATTAAGAATTAAGAATGAAGAATTAAGAATTTCCTTCCGGAGCGTGTCTGAAGGCAATAATTAGCCCAAATAGCAATACAGAAAACTTGTTTTGAAGTTGAGGCTACTTTTGCGCGTCCCATATCTTGGTTTAGGCTCATCAGTCAGAATATCGAGAACTTTTTACGTTACCCAAGCAATTATAGTTTCAACAACTCCCAAATTTTATAGCTTATATAGTGTAGATGATAATCAAGTATCACCTCGTTTTTATCCTACCTCTCCTGATTGTGGATTTTGTCAATACAAATGAATTATGGAAATTGCCGAAAAATTTTATATTGGAATTAAGATAGCGTAAATTTTTTTCGATATTTAAGAAAAGCAGTTACGAAAGTTTAACGTAAACTGCTGTTGGTTATAGGGTGGTGAATTTTAATGTATGTAAATAATGTAAATCCTGCGGCGAGTCTTTATACCTCAACATCGAATGCAGCGGCAAGGTATGCTGCGGCGTCCGGCGTCGGCAGTGTGCAAAGACGTGACGAATTAACACTTTCACAACAGGCGCAGAGTTTCCAAGACATTTTAAAGAAATTGCAGAATGAAACTGAAGTCCGCCAGACGAAAGTTGACGAGTATACGCAGAAAATCGCCAATGGAACTTATAATGTATCTTCTTCGGATATAGCAATGAGTATTTTGGCAAGTCGCTTTTAAGGTAAGGCTATGTGGCAAGATTTAATTGAAGTACTCGGAAAAATTTGTGCAGTTTACGACGATCTTAGCAAAATCGGTGAGAGAAAACGCGACGCCTTAGTAAAAGTTGATATGAAAGATTTGGCGAAAATTCTTGATGAGGAACAGCTTGCGGCGGCGAAAATTCAAAATTTGGAAAAGAAACGCGGCTCGATTCTTAAAGAGCTTTCAAAAAATTTTAAGAATGTCAATGCGAATACAAGGGCAATGGATTTTTACAGAAATGCGCCGAGTGTAGCGATAAGAAGTAAGCTTACAAGTTTACACGGGACGCTGACAAAAAGTGTTGAACGCGCAGTAACATTACGCGACAATAACCAAATATTAGCGCAAAGTGCTTTAAACGCCGTGAAATTTCATCTGAACAGGCTGAGCGGAGCAACGGTAAATCCGACTTACGGACAAAAGGGCGGCAATATTGTCAGCCATGAAAAAAATTTTGACTTCAAAGCTTGACAGAAAATAAGCGCGGGTGTAAGGTTAAAGGTAATTAGTTTATAGGCGAGGAATTTTTAACTGAAAAGAAAGCGAAAGGCAGTTCAAACCACGAAAGAATGAGTGCATAGCACTAGCGCAATAGGTGTAGACGTTTGCGGCTACTTTGAGGTTTAAAGTTCATCGGGCTCACTAGGATTTTGTTTTAGGCAACAAATTTTTAAGCAAAGATTAATCGGAAGCCAGTTCAAGCAGGGTAAAGAATGAGTGCATGGCACTAGGCGAAAATAGCGTAGACGTTCGCGATTGGTCGGAGGTTAAAGGTTCGTTGAGTCAACTTAGGATTTTTAGGCAGTGAAAATTTATTCGAAGAGAAAGCGAAAGGCAGTTCAAGCCACGAAAGAATAGAGTGCATAGCACTAGCGCAATAGGCGTAGACGTTTGCGGCTACTCGGAGATTGAAAGTTTGCTGAGTCAACTTTAAGATTTATTTTAGGCGAGGAATTTTTAACTGAAAAGAAAGCGAAAGGCAGTTCAAACCACGAAAGAATGAGTGCATAGCACTAGCGCAATAGGTGTAGACGTTTGCGGCTACTTTGAGGTTTAAAGTTCATCGGGTCAACTAGGATTTTTTAGGCAACAAATTTTTAAGCAAAGATTAATCGGAAGCCAGTTCAAGCAAGGTAAAGAATGAGTGCATGGCACTAGGCGAAAATAGCGTAGACGTTCGCGATTGGTCGGAGGTTAAAGGTTCGTTGAGTCAACTTAGGATTTTTAGGCAGTGAAAATTTATTCGAAGAGAAAGCGAAAGGCAGTTCAAGCCACGAAAGAATAGAGTGCATAGCACTAGCGCAATAGGCGTAGACGTTTGCGGCTACTCGGAGATTGAAAGTTTGCTGAGTCAACTTTAAGATTTATTTTAGGCGAGGAATTTTTAACTGAAAAGAAAGCGAAAGGCAGTTCAAACCACGAAAGAATGAGTGCATAGCACTAGCGCAATAGGTGTAGACGTTTGCGGCTACTTTGAGGTTTAAAGTTCATCGGGTCAACTAGGATTTTTTAGGCAACAAATTTTTAAGCAAAGATTAATCGGAAGCCAGTTCAAGCAAGGTAAAGAATGAGTGCATGGCACTAGGCGAAAATAGCGTAGACGTTCGCGATTGGTCGGAGGTTGAAAGTTCGTTGCAGATTTGTTTAGTTTACTTTAAATTAAAGGTTAGTCTAAATGGACGAAGTAATAGCCCTTTTGAGAGGGCGAGTAGTTTTATGCGGGCAATTATTGAAATTGCTGACAGAATTGGTCGACGTGCTGAAAAGTAATTCGTCAGACACAGCTGAACTTGTACGAAAGATTGAGGCTATAATAAAAGAGCTTTCTTTAAATGCGGCTAAATCACAAAAATTTTTGGAAGGCGTGAAAGTAAAAACTTTATCGGAATTTATCGCAAGCCAAGAAGAAGGAATTAAGCGCGATGTTGCAGGGAGACTTTTTAGCCAAGCAGAAAAATTACAAAATCAGTTGAAAGCCAAGATGGAAACGACGGCAATGTTGATCGCTAAAGGAAAAAATTTTGTAGACTTCACTTTAAACTTGATGACACAAATGCAGGCTAATGATAGTTACGGCGCGGCGGCGGAAGTTTCCGCTCACGCCAAAAGGCACATTTTTGACGCCAACGTTTAAGATAATGCGTAATTAGAAATGCGTAATGCGTAATGATGTAGCTTGTAGGAATTTATCAACATAATCAAGTTTTGTTAAAGTTTGTCATAAATAAAAATCAAGCGGAATAAGCCGCGAAGGAAGGTGTAATTATGGCTATGTTTTTAGGGCTCAATACTATGATTCGCGGCATTTACGTAAATCAGACCGCGCTCAATACGACGGGGCATAACATAGTAAACGCGGACACGGAAGGTTATTCGCGGCAATCAGTCAATATAGCTACAACGGTTTCAGAAGAGAGAAGTAGCCAATACGGTAATATTTCGGTCGGTACGGGTGCTGATGTTCAATCCATTACGCGCAGTCGTGACATTTTTGCGGACGTTCAGTACAGAGACGAAACTTCAACCGCCAAATATTATGAAACACTTTCTACAAATTATGATAAATTGGAAGTTATTTTTGACGATTCCGAAGGTGACGGTCTGCAGTCAAGGATTTTGGATTTCTATCAAGCTTGGGTGGGACTTTCTACGGAAGCTTCCAACGCGTCCAATCGTGTAAATGCTATTGAAAAGGGTAAGAATTTAGCGGACGCCATATTGACGGCTACCGAGCAACTTCAAGAACAAATCGACTACAATTATTATTACATGAATATGAATCTTAAAGACGTTGACGATATTCTTGAGGATATTACGAAGGCTAATAAATTGATTGTGGCGGCTGAGGCTAACGGTTCTACGGCAAATGATCTTCGTGACAGACGCGATTTGTTGGTTGATAAATTATCGGAATATATGCCTGTCAGAATTGCTGAAGATCAATACGGTAATTATCAGATAACAAGCGGCGGCACGACTTTGGTAAACGGCGTAGACAGATTGCATTTAGTTTCATCACGCGGTATTGAGAGTAAATATTTCGGTGTAGATTATGAAGTATCTGATTTTAGTATTGCGGTGCAAGAGAGTAGCGTTATATTTTTGCCGAACAACGGAATTTTGCAGGCTAATCTTGATGCGGTTGACCATTGTAAGCAAATGTTAGATTCACTGGCAGATATAGCGGGCTTTCTTCTTACGACTTTCAACGATCAGCACAGGCAAGGTTACGATTTATACGGTAAGCAAAAAGGCTTAACCGAAATGGTTCAGAAGAAAAATGCTGCGACGGGCGCGACTTATTACGAAAAGCACACTTGGTATTATGTTAAAGCAGGTTCGGAAGGCGGTAATTTCGACACAGACACAACGCTTGACGGCACGGTTTATTATAAGCGCGTAGAAGATGGCAAGGGAGCTTATACGACAGAGTTGGTTGACATTGACACTGCAAGAAATAGAAATTACGTTGATTCTGATTGCGTCAAGGTTGCTGACACGATAAACTTTTTCGGCGAGGCTAATGCGACTTATAAATTTGGTTATGATGAAGATTGGAATACAAATGTAGTTTACGCTTGGAATGATGACGGCACATATACAAAACTTTCCGGCGCAGGGATTATCAGTCAGCTGAAAATTGCCGACCAATTAAATACAAATGAAGGCTATATGCACGTTGGAGCGGCGACGGCTTACGGCAATGAAAGTGATTATTCCGCCGTTTCCAGTTTATATGGCGAACAAGTAGTTGATTCTGATACTTATTACAGCAGGATTATTGATTGGGGCGAACGTACAGGCGACGGCACTAACGCGGTATTTTTGAGTGAACTTTTCAATATGTCGCGTGAAACAATAATGACGGCGGGCAGGTCAAATGCATTTTACGTAAATCGTTACGCTAATGATTTTAAGGATCAGCTTAACTCAATCGGCGGGCAAAGTATAAATTCGTTTTACATTTCATCGGTAACACAGCTTGCAGTTGATACGGCAAGTGTCGATACACGAATAGAACAGCAAGATGCGATTATGACGCAGATTCAAAATTGGCGAAGTGCGGCAAACGGCGTTGACTGGAACGAAGAACTTACCAATATGCTGAAATATCAAAAAGGATTCATTGCTTGTTCACGTTGCCTTAACACCATGAATGAGTGTCTTGACAGTCTTGTTAATATTATGTAGATTTTTAGGAAAGGGCGGTGAAGGTGCCCTCTCAGGGAGGAGACGCCAAATTTTATGTCAGTAAGAATTAGTAGCCTTCAATATATGTACAACTACAAAACGGCTTTGAATAAGGCTTATAAAAAGCAGACGGCACTTTTCGAGCAAGCCGACGGTTCAAAAATCCATCGCGGCAGTGATGATCCCGTTGCGTACTCAAAATTTTTGCGCTACAATGTTTCGCAAGCTGAAAATGATCAATATCAAAAAGACGTGGACAATGCGGTTTCTTTTATGAAGACTGCGGATACTACGCTTAGTAATATGGCAGATTTAGCGAAAACTTTTGCTGAAAAAACTATTCAGGCGGCAGTTGAGACTAATACCACTTCGGATTTTGAATCAATCGCCAGAGAAATGTTTTCGTGCATTGAAGAAATTGTTTCTCTCAGCAATACTCAACAGGGTGACCGCTATATTTTTTCCGGTCAAAAAGATATTACCGAGCCTTTCACTTTATCTGAAGCGTCATACGACAGATGCCTTTCAAAAACTCTTGACGCCGCGCAGACTAAATTTTTTAAAGGTCAAGTCAGCGAGGGCGATTCTTACGTTTATCAAATGATAGCGATGAAAGACACTGACGGCAGTTATTATATTGACACTGAATCAGGCTACGTCTACACGAAAGAATTTGTTGAAGAAGGTTACAAAGAATTAATGACTTTGGATTATGCAAGCGTTGCCGATGCGTGGGAGGATTATTCCACAAACGATACTGTTAAGGGATTGCTTGACGCAGGTACGCTCGGACACGTCAACAGCACTTCTGTAACTGATACGACAAACTTTGCAGTAAGTGATTATGTTGACTTGAAAGGAATTGTTCAGACGGAAGATGACGGCAGCGGCACGCAGATAGCAAAGACGCTCACCGTTTACACTTTGACTGACGGCGAAGTTACGACTGATACTAAGAAAATTGATTTTACAACGGTAAAGCAACAACTGGTGACTTACAGCGGCGATACTAATGTAATATCAATGGTAAAACGTAACGGCGCGAATGATACTACAAGTGATTCGGTAAACGTTATGGGCGCAGACCTTTACACCAAAGATATTTTTGACAACGAAGTTTCCGGCAACCTTCCTTCCGGCTCGGCTTACCTTAATGATATGTTGACGGTTTATAATAAAGTCCTTGCCGGAGACGTGGATTGGCTGACTTCGGACGGTGTAACTCTTTCTAACGCCTCGCATAATGCTTTAACTCTTTCGCAAACTAAAATCGGTTCGCGCATTCAACTTTACGATAATGTTTCCGAAATGCTTACGAATCAAGGAAATACCATTACCGAAGATATTACTAATGTCAGCGGTGTTGACGTTGCGGAATTGGCTACAAGGCTTATGGAAATGACCGCTCTTTATAATATGTCTCTTTCTATCGGCGGAAGAATTTTGCCCGTTTCGCTGGCTGATTACATTTAATCTTTGAAAAATATTTTTTTTAATCGGAGTCGGGATAATGTCTCGGCTCTAATTTTTTTGAAAAAATTTTTTAAAATATTTTTATTAAATTTACTTTTCTTTTGGCGCAAAAGAAAAGTAACAAAAGAAAACATGTCCGCTGAAGTCGCATCACGCGACTTGCGCGTCCTTGCGCGCGTCCTTGCGCGCCTTTCCTTTTTCAGGTAAAATATTAAAAAAAATTTTTAGGAGGAAATTTTATGGTTTTTGATGAAAAAATTTTTATCGAAAATTCTATTCTGTTTGACGCTGATTGGTATAAAAAAACTTACGGTTTCGGTAAATACCTCGACGCGGCTAAACATTATCTTGAAATCGGTTGGCGCGAAGGTAAAGACCCTTCGCCCTTTTTTTCTGCCGATGATTATCTTAAAAAAAATCCCGACTTACTTCACGCAAATTTTAATCCTTTGTGGCATTTTGAAAAATTTGGCTTTAAAGAAGGTCGTTATCGCGATGAAATTAATAAAATTTTGCCCGAAATTTTAAAACGTCATCCAGAATGTTACACAGATTTAAGCGGCGGTCTTTTGAGAATCCGAATCACTAACGCTTGCAATGCGAAATGTCGTTATTGCGGCGTGCGTTTAGGTTTCGGCGACGAAGTTAATCACGCCATGATTCCAAATTGGTATTACGATCTTTGTAAGCCGCTTTACGAAAAAATTAATACAATTTTAATTACCGGCGGCGACGCTTTTTTTGCTAAGGAAAGTTACAATTTTATGAAGTTTTTGAGTGAAAATTTCCCTAAAATTACCGTGATGACCGAATCTAACGGCATCGCTTTTAATGAAAAATTTCAAAAAATTGCTTGTAAAAATCTTTTTAAAACGCATTTTTCCATTAATGCTTCCAATCCCGAATTTTTTGCGAAAAGTTGTTGGGATTCCGACGACGGCGATACTGCGCGAAAAATTTTCCCTTTTATCATCAAAAATATTGAAAATTATCTTAAAAAACTTGAAAAAGATGATAAACTTTGTTTCGCTCCCGATCTTTCTATGGTTATTAATCGCGATAATGTCGACGATATTTTAAATTTTACTGAGCTTGCGCTTAAACTTCACTCAAGTTTTATCGTTTTTTTCTTCGATTATACGGAAAATGATATGTCGAGTGATTTTTTTACGAATCCCTCCGTAAGTCGCCCCGCACTCAAAATTTTAATGGAATTGGAGCGCGTTTTGGCAGAAAAAGTTATCGTTTATTTCAGATTGTGGCTGCCCGCTAAGGAGGCGGAAATTATTCAGCAGGAAGTTGAGGCGATTCCGATTGAATTTCTCAATAAAAAATATGAAAAAATTTTAAAACTTGCCGAAAATCGCTCAATTATCGGTGAATTTAATAAAAGAAATGAACTTCGCCGCGAAATTGGTAAAAATGAATTGCCGCTTGTTGATGATATTTCGCCGACTTTGCACCTTCAAAAATTTGAAAATCGTGAAATTTGTTTTGCGCCTTGGAATGAAATTGATTTATATCCTGACGGGCGAATGGATTTTTGCGGTTGGTTTCAACCGACTTTGAACATAAAAAATTTTATTCGGACGAAAAATGGCAAAGAATTTGTAAATTGGGACGAAATTTTAAATTCTTATGAATATATTTCTGCGCGTTATAGGATTTTGCACAATAATTTTGACGGTTGTCAAGTTTGTTGCCCGATGAATTCTGTAAAAAATCCTGTCGAATCTTGCACAAAATATAATTTGGACAGAAAAAATTAAAAAAATTGGAGGAAAAATAATTGCAAATACGCGGAACTTTAATGCTCTTAGGAGCATCTTTTTTTTGGGGAACAACATTTGTGGCGCAAATGAGCGGAATGGACGAACTCGGACCGTTTTCATATATGGCGGCAAGATATTTTATCGGATTTTTATCGATGTTGGCGGTAATGTACTTCACGCACGAAGAAAGATTTAAAGCAAGACGCGCGGGAAAATACGGACGCGGCTTTTTAGCAGGAATTTTATGCGGAATTTTTTTATTTTTGGGAAGTTCCTTTCAACAAGTCGCCTTGCAATACACAACTGCGGGCAAAGCGGCGTTCATCACGTGTTTGTACATAATTTTCGTGCCGTTGGTATCAAAATTTCTCGGAAAAAAAATTCACAAAGAAAATTGGATTGGAGCGATTTTAGCGATAATCGGATTATATTTTTTGGCAATCGGCGAAGAATTTAGCGTAAATTTTGGAGATTTTTTATTATTAATCGGCGCAATTTTTTGGACGTTGCAGATATTAACGGTAGATAAATTTGCAAAAAAAGTTGACACGATAGATTTATCGACGGCGCAAGTTTTTGTAACATTTTCGTTAAGTTTCGTCGTGATGATAATTTTTGAAAATCCTACGTTTGGAATGATATTTAGCGCGTCGATACCGATTTTGTACGGCGGCGTGATGAGTTCGGGAGCGGCGTTTACATTGCAAATTTACGGACAAAAATACGCGGAACCGTCGACGGCGGCAATTTTGATGAGTTTTGAATCAATTTTCGGCGCATTATCAGGCTGGATAATTTTAGGCGAAGTAATGAGCGGAAAAGAAATTTTTGGATGTATTTTAATGTTAGCTGGGATAATTGCGACACAATGGCGAGTAATAAAAAATTAAAAAAATAAGCAAAGCCTTTGGTAGAATAAGTTTGACAACCTACCGAAAGGAAATGCTTATGCCGAACTTAAAAACTCAAGAAAAAGTAATAACGCCGCTGTTACCTGTATCGAAGTCGACAGGATTAACGAACTTTAAATCTTTATCAGTTCATCTTTTTACGCCTGTTATTGTCACGACATTTGCCATAATAACTTCTCACTAAAAATTTATTCTAACATCCATTGGAAGCCTTCGTAATTAGGATATCCATAAACGTGAATGCAGAGTTTCAAAATCTGGTGGCTGTTTTTATCAAAAACAATTCCCATAGTCAAATCGGGAGTCGCATCGCCGCCATAAATATAAACAACTTTATCTCCGACGGTTTTAAAATTAAAAGGTTTACCGTACATTCTTTCAGCGTCTTCAATTTTCATACCGACACCAAGCCCTCTTGGCGTTTTCCAGCCGTTATTTGCCGTAACTTTAATTGCGCCGATTTCGTCTTCTCTTCGATTAAAATATATCTCAACGCTGTCGCCGTATCTCCACATATAGCCGTAATCTTTGTAGTATTTGTACATCACAATACTAGTTGGTTCTCCATACATATTGCGAACTGCTGAACTATTGAGGGGCTTTACTCTATATCTACCAGCATTAGCATAAGTCCCTACGCCGCCCAAAGACATTTCGATTTCAGGCATAGCATTGCAGACATTTGACGAAAAAATAAATGTCGCCATAAGCAACGCCGTTACAAAAATTTTCTTCAACATAAAAATTCCTCCTTCAAAAAATTTTTAATCACATCTGCGCGGAATTATATCACAAAAAAATTTGGAATAAATATGCTAACGTGATATAATTTTTTTAATTTATTCAACTGAGGTGAAAAAATGTTTGGTATAGGTGCAGGAGAATTGATTATAATTCTAATTGCGGGGCTGATAATTTTCGGACCGGGTAAACTTCCTGAAGTCGGACGCGCAATAGGTAAGGGCTTGCGTGAATTTCGTAAAGCACAAGCGGCATTTTCCGCAACACTTGATGAAGTTTCAGCTGAGCCGAAAAAAAATTCCGATGAAAAAAAAGTTCCGCTTGAAAAAAAGTCTGACGAAAATATTTCTGCGGAAAAATCTTCGGTTAATGTCGACGACGTGATTAATATGGCGAAAAATAATCCCTTCGCTAAGGAGAATGTTAATGAAAAAGTTTTTGACGGCAATGATACTGTCCCTGCTAATTCCAATGTCAGCAAGCGCGTTGAGCCTGCGCGAAGCGGCACAGACGGCGTTGGAAAATAATCCTTCTCTGCAACGAACACAACGCGAAATTGAAGTTGCCGAAGAATATTTGAAAGTCGCTCGCGGCAATAAAGGCGTTTCAGTCAGTGCAAGCAGCAGCTACAACGCCGCCAAAACTGAAGGCACTCTTCATTCAAGAAGTCTTTCTGCAAGAGTTACGGCAAGCCTTACACTTTACAGCGGGAATAAATTGGAGACGCAAATTAAATCGGCGGAACTTGACATTGAAACTGCGCGGTTGGAATTTTTAAAGGCGAAGGACGATTTAGTTTACCAAGTCGCTATCGCCTATGTTGACGCGCTGGAAAATTTAGCTACGACTAGGGTAAATTTGCAGACGGAAGAAAATTTAGCCGCTCATGAACAAAATATCGCTCTCCTTTACGACGCCGGTTCAAAGGCTAAAATTGATTTATTACGTGCGCAGGTTGAGACTGCCAACGCTGAACAGGATACCTCAAAATCTCACGCCGCCTATGAAGTCAGTTTGGTAAATCTTGCAACGTTGATGTCCGTCAATGATATTTCAGATATGACGCTTGATGAAATTTCGACGGCTCTTGAAATGGTTGACTTGGAAGATTTTTTGACACGCGCTGATGAAAATCGTGACGACTTAAGGGCTGATGCGTTGAGGATTGAACAGGGCGAATTGAATATCGAAATTGCCCGCGCTAATAAACGTCCGACTGTTTCCGCGCAGGTTGGAACGGGGCTTAATTCTTCTTATGATTCTTGGCATCCTACACCAGACATTTCGGCAGGTGTCAGTGCCTCATGGAATATTTTTGACAGCGGCATAACTCGCGCACAAATTCAATCGGCGGAAATTGAACTTGGACGTTTACGCCTTGCTATGGAAAGTGATATTGATTCTGTTCACAAAGACGTTGTGACTGCTTATAAGAATTTGCAAATTGCGATTATGCGATTGAGGACGACCCAAAAAGCCGTTGACCTTGCTGAAGAGGAAAGATATATCGCGACGGAAAAATATAATGCAGGTGAAGGAATTTTGCTTGACATTTTAGACGCTGAAACGGCTCTTGCAACTGCGCGGAAAAATCTTGTAAGTGCTACTTACGACGTTGCGCGTTATCGCATTGAATTGGCTCACGCAATGGGCGATACCTTATTCGTAATTCGATAAACTTTGATTGTATGTATAATATTTAAATTTAATCTCGATAAAACATCGTTGAAAATACCTATTAGAAGTGATAAAATAAATTTGCTAGTCGCATGAACAGAATGTTGGAAAGGTTGTATTGAGGAAAGTGCGCCTTGAGAGAGGATACAAGCCCTGTTGATACGTAAAACATTCTCAAGAGTAACTGCGGTGACCTAGCCTAACAGCTTTTGCTGTATCTAAGCTAAATTGGAATTTTAAAAGTAGTCCGAAAGTGTTTAACATATCGGATAGAGGTGTGTAGTACGCCAGAGAGTTTATCCTCTCAAATGTGTTTGCCTATATTTGTCTATGGCAAATTCAACTATACATTTTGATTATAACACTGAAAATGATATAATATTTTTGTGTTGTAATTATTTTTTTAGGAGGAATTTTTATGTATAAGAAATTTTTTATCGCGGTTACATTTTTATTAACTTCGCTTGCAATGCAAATTAATTTTTGTCAAGCAATGCCCTATAGCGAAATGTACTTAGGCGGGCTTACAATCGGTTCATCGGTTGACGAAATGCGCAGAATTTACGGCGAGCCTACTTCACATAAATGGGTTATTGAAGTTCATAACAGCTATCAATACGGCAACACGGTAACTATTGATTACAATGGCTCCAACAAAAAGATCGGATTCATTACCATAAGTGCCGATAACGGTTGGAAAACTCCGAGAGGTCTTGCCGTTGGCGATAATATTTCAAAGGCGTTGGATATGTACGGCAATCCCGATTATACACAAACCGGAAATTTCAAAACGGCTTACTGTTATTTCCATGAATCTTACAATACATACAGCAAAATGAATGTAAAGGATTTTGGATTCGTGATTCTGTTCAATAAAGACAGCGGAAAAATTCTTCAGTTAGCTTTATGGGGCGATCCCAGTCGAATGGCAGGTTTTGATGAATATTATCAAGATAGCATGAAAAGATTAGTTGAGTAAGGAGAAAATTTTTTATGAAAGTACTTTTATTGGTAGTATACTTTGCAGTTCTAATAGGAATTGGACTTTACTGCAGGAAACATACAACGGACGTTGACGGTTTTGTTTTAGGCGGACGCTCAGTCGGACCTTGGTTGACTGCGTTTGCTTACGGTACAAGTTATTTTTCGGCAGTTGTATTCGTCGGCTATGCGGGACAATTCGGCTGGAAATATGGCATCGCGGCGACGTGGGCAGGTATCGGCAACGCATTAATCGGTTCATTAATGGCATGGTTTATTTTGGGACGACGCACAAGGATAATGTCACAACACCTTGACTCAGCGACAATGCCGCAATTTTTCGGCAAACGTTTTGGTTCCAAGTCATTAAAAATTGGCGCGTCAATAATAATTTTTATTTTTATGATACCCTACACCGCCTCACTTTATAACGGATTATCAAGATTGTTCGGAATGGCATTTGACATTGATTATTCGGTATGTATCGCGTTAATGGCAATCTTGACGGCAATTTACGTAATCGCGGGCGGCTATATGGCGACGGCTATCAACGACTTCATTCAAGGAATTGTAATGTTAATCGGAATCAGCGCGGTAATTTATGCAGTACTCGAATCAAAGGGCGGCTTTATCAATGCGCTTGACGGACTTGCAAGAATTTCAGATGAAACAGTTTCAACTTCGCCGGGCATATTCGCATCATTTTTCGGACCTGACCCGCTGAATTTATTATTTGTAGTAATTTTAACATCACTTGGAACTTGGGGACTTCCGCAAATGGTTCAAAAATTCTACGCGATAAAAAATGAACAGGCTATCCAAAAAGGCACAATAATTTCAACTTTATTTGCCTTCGTAGTTGCGGGCGGCTGTTACTTTTTGGGAGGATTCGGCAGATTATTTTCGGACCAAATCGACATAAAAGCTAACGGATTCGATTCGATAGTACCGACAATGCTTTCCGGCTTAGGCGAAGGTATGATAGCGTTGGTGGTGATTTTGGTTTTATCAGCGTCAATGTCAACGTTATCATCGCTTGTTATCGCGTCCAGTTCAACTTTGACGATAGACCTTTTGAAAGACAACATTATTAAAGATATGAGTGAGGCGCGACAAGTTTTTATAATGCGCGTTTTAATCGTGGTATTCATTGCAATTTCGGCGGTATTGGCGTTAATCCAATATACAAGCTCAGTAAACTTCATAGCGCAGTTAATGGGCGTATCTTGGGGCGCAATGGCAGGTTCATTTTTAGCTCCGTTTATGTATTCGCTTTACTCGAAAAAAGTTTCAACGGCGGCTTGCTGGGTCTGCTTTTTATTCAGCAGCATTATGATGACGGCAAATATGTTGGTACGTCCGATGTTCCCCGCAATAATTCAATCGCCGATTAATGCGGGAGCTGTTGCAATGATTGTAGGATTAATAATTGTGCCGATAATCAGCGCGATAACTCCTTCCCCTGATAAAAAACTTGTCGACGACGCCTTTAAATGTTACGATAAAGAAACAACTGTACCGATTAGTGTTGCGCTCGGCAAAAACGGTAAATAAGGAGGAATTTTTATGAGCGAAATTGTTTTGCAGTATACGCGGGCAGGTCACGTTGAAAATATTCATCGCGGCGACGTTGCAGCTGTAAACTGCGCGGGAGAAATTATTTCGTCCGTCGGTAATGCGCATTTACCTATGTTTTGGCGTTCGGCGGCTAAACCTTTTCAAGCGTTACCCTTCGTCAAAAACGGCGGACTTGAGAAATATAATATTTCTGAAGAAGAATTAGCAATTTTAGTTTCGTCGCATAGCGGTGAAGAAAATCACGTTGCACTTGTACGCGGCATTTTGAAAAAGTTGGGGCTTGACGAATCGGTTTTAGATTGCGGAATTTTGCGCCCCTTAAACGGCAAGGCTTATAAAAAATTATTATTGTCGGGTGAACCTGTTACCGCTGTTCATAATCAATGCTCGGGTAAACATTCACAGATTATCGCGTTGGCAATTATGCTCGGCGTCCCCTACGAAGGCTACACTAAACCTGAACACGAGGCGCAGAAATTAATTTTCAAACACGTTGCTATGGCGTCGAAAGTTCCTGAAAATGAATTGGAGATTGGCATTGACGGTTGCGGAGTCCCTGTCTTTTATCTGCCGCTTTATAATATGGCTCTTGCTTACGCCAGACTTTCAACACCTCAACGCGGCGATTGGGGCGATTATGAAGTTGCCGCTACTAAAATTCGCAACGCTATGAGTAAATATCCGCAAATTGTTTCCGGCACTGGCAGAATTGATTTAGCTGTACCTGAAATTACC
>FLNU01000031.1_pt1 | contig 27964 bp, 27 predicted proteins | sample 1140361 | NCBI WGS metagenome assembly FLNU01 (sample SAMEA3878206, study PRJEB12797) | bioreactor metagenome | biome: Moose rumen | place: Sweden | collected 2011-10 | reverse complement strand
TGCATAAAATAACAAAACAGAATGTGGAGGCAAAACTGAAGATCCTCAACGAGGCGCTGAAGCAGGATTTTGCTATCGACAATCCGCGTATCGCAGTTCTGTCACTCAACCCGCATTGTGGCGACAACGGAGTGATCGGTACGGAAGAGCAGGAAGTGATTATACCGGTTATCGAGGATTGTTTCAAGAAAGGCATCCGCTGTTTCGGACCTTATGCCGCCGACGGATTCTTCGGATCGGGCAACTACAGGAAGTTCGACGCCATTCTGGCTATGTACCACGACCAGGGACTGGCACCGTTCAAGACCCTGGCAATGGAAGACGGCGTGAACTACACCGCCGGACTGCCGGTCGTGAGAACATCTCCGGCACACGGCACAGCCTACGACATTGCAGGAAAAGGGATTGCCGACGAGACCTCTTTCCGTCAGGCCATCTTCGCTGCTATCGACATCTTCCGTAACCGTATTTGTTATGACGAGGCTTATGCTAACCCGCTCAAAAAACAATATTACGAGAAGAAGGACGACAGCGACAAACTCAAGCTCGACCAAGTGACTGACGAAGATACGCTCTGATGAAAAGCAGCACGAGAAACATATTTTTCATCATCGGATTTGTGTTTGTTGTCCTCATGATACTCACCTTTAAGGTGAGCTTCAGGGAATTGTGGCAACGGATATGCGACGCAGGCTATTGGCTTGTCGCCATCATCGGCATGTGGGTGCCGCTTTATATGATGAATACACTCACCTGGCGGACTATCCTCCTCGGAAGCGGACCGTGCAACATTCCGTTTTGGAAACTCCTGAAAGTCACCATCTCCGGCTTTGCTCTCAATTATGCCACACCGGTGGGGCTGATGGGGGGAGAACCCTACAAAATCATGGAAATCAAACCCTATGTGGGGGTACAGCGGGCATCGTCATCCACGGTGCTGTTTGCGATGATGCATATCTTCTCGCATTTCTGGTATTGGGTCACGGCTCTGCTGCTCTACCTCATCTTCATACCGGTGAATATGTTTGTGGGTGTGCTGCTCTGTATCGTGGCGGTGTTCTGCATCGCAGGCATCTACTTGTTCGTGAAAGGATATAAGAACGGGATGGTGGTGAAACTCATTCACATCGTCTCCAAACTGCCGGGATGCAAAAAATGGGCGATGCGCTTTTCGGAAAAATATGCCGATGACCTGAAAAAAATCGATAAGCAGATTGCTGGACTGCAGGCACAGAAAAAGAAAAACTTCTATATCGCGTTCTTCCTCGAGTATTTCGGACGCATCTTGCAGTCGTTCGAAATTTTCTTCATGCTTATGCTCTTCTCCGGACGTGAGGCGAGCGGTATGCTTTTCGTGCAGTCGCTGATCATTCTTGCCTTCACTTCACTGTTTGCCAATCTCCTCTTCTTTATTCCTCTGCAAATCGGAGGAAGGGAAGGTGGATTTATCATGGTGGTGTCAGACCTTGGCATGAATATGCAGGTGAGTATGTCGATATCTATCATCTCACGTGTGCGCGAAATCTTCTGGACTTCTCTCGGACTACTGCTGATGAAATTCGGCACCAAAGTGCCGGAGCATATTCTACAGCAACAGGCAGAACACGAAAAAGAAAAAAACACAGAGACACAACATATTCAAGAATCAACGGAACATGAATAGTCTAAGGAATAAAGGAAAAGAGGAAAATTCTCTAATACCTCATTCCTAATTATAAAATAAAGTACGAGATGGTTTTTGCAATAATAGCAGCAGGCGAAGGGTCAAGGCTGGCACAGGAAGGACTGGATGTGCCGAAGCCGTTGGTCAAGATTCATGGTGAGCCGATGATAGACCGACTCATACGGATCTTCATGGAGACAGGCGCTGAAAAAATCGTTATCATCAATAACAATATACACCCAGCTACTCAACAGCATGTGCGAGGGTTGATAGCTCAGGGAATGCCAGTGGAACTGGTCGTGAAAACCACGCCCAGCAGTATGCACAGTTTCTACGAGCTTAGGCCATATATAGGAGAAGGCAAGTTCTGTCTGACCACAGTAGATACCATCTTTAAAGAGGATGAGTTTGCTGCTTTTATTGATACGTTTAAAGCTTCAGCATACGATGGACTAATGGCTGTGACCGACTACATAGACGACGAGAAACCGCTCTATATATCTACGGATAAGACCGATAACATCACAGGTTTTCACGACTCGCTTGACCAGTTTCGTGATAGCAATGCCAATAATGGGGAGAACGTGTGCGAGGTGATTTCGGGAGGCATCTATTGTCTCGATGATAAAGCCTTCCAGACGCTCGACCGCTGTATTTGCAGCGGCATGTCGCGCATGCGTAATTTCCAGCGTCAGCTCATAGCCGACGGTCTGCGGCTGAAAGCGTTCCGTTTCTCAAAAATACTAGATGTCGACCACGTGGAAGATATCGCCAAAGCGGAAGCGTTCCTGCAAAACTAAATTCCACATTCCTAATTCTTAATCCTAATTCCTAATTATTACATGATATTGGGCATCACACGCAGCAAGGTTTTCTCCCCGAATATGGAGGATAAGGACATGGCCATCATGAGAGCTGTGAAATCTCATCTGAATGTCCTTGGGCATCAGGTGCGGCTCGTTGAGGAACAGGATTGGATGAATGAACAGACAGATGACAATCTGCCTGATGCTATCTTCACGATGATGCGCAGCAGTGAGGCATTAGAAAAACTAAAAAGGATAGAGGAAATAGGAGTTCCCACTTTGAATTGTGCAAACGGAATTCTGCATGCCCATCGTGTGTTTATCACCAGATTGATGAGGACACACGGGATCCCAATTCCAAAGACTATCCTGTTTCCCGAAGAATCCCCAGATAATATATATTTCCCGTGCTGGGTGAAAAATGGTGGTGGCTGGGCGCAGGGCAAAGACGACGTGATGCTGGTGAGAGACTGTCAGGAATTTAATTGTCAAGTGACCCGGTTAAGAGAAAAGTATCCCGATGAGACTGTGGTGGTGGCAGAACATCTGGAAGGCGATCTCGTGAAGTTCTACGGTGTGGCGGGAACCGACTTCTTCTATTGGAGCTATCCTGACCCTCTGAAGTCTAAATTCGGTCTGGAAAAAATAAACGGAGCGCCCAATCACACACCCTTTGATAAGAACGGTTTGATAGCGGTTTGTGATAAGGTGGCTCAGTTGTCTCAGATTGTTGTCTATGGCGGTGATTGTATTGTTGACCGTAAAGGAAACTTCAACATCATCGACTTCAACGACTGGCCCAGTTTCTCCTCATGCCGCCAACAGGCTGCTGAAGCGATAGCCGGTCTCTTACTGAAATTTTTAATCCATCATTCATAAATTGGTAAATTCGTAAATCGTAAATATTATCATGTCTGCAGAGAATCATACTCATATTCAGGACACGTATAAGTCGAAAGACACCGAAGAGTGGTTCGACACGGTCTTTAACCGCCCGGTGGGATTCGCTTGGGCAAAGTTTTTCAATTATTTCGGCATCCATCCCAATGTGGTGACAGTGCTGTCGATGATTCTGGGTGCTCTCTCCGGATTCATGTTCCACTATCATGCCACTTCTGAGTCCGCACTCTGGGGTATGTCGGGCATGACTTGCAACATCATTGCCGTCATCCTGCTCGTCTGGGCTAACCACTACGACAGTGCCGACGGACAGCTGGCACGACTGTCGGGTAAGAAAACACAACTGGGACGCATACTCGACGGTGTGGCTGCCGACGTGTGGTATATCTCTATCTATGTGGCACTGGCTTACCGTATGTACGACGACCCGGTGCCCTTCACAGGAGGCACCGTCAACTTCAGATGGTGGGGACTCGTCTTATGCGTGCTCAGCGGGGTGGTCGGACATATCTATCCGTGCCGGCTTGCCGACTACTACCGTAATATACACCTCTTTTTCCTGAAAGGGGAGAGTGGGAGTGAGTTCGACCATTTCGCACAACTGGAACAGACATACAATAACATGCCGTGGAAAGGAAACGTTGTCAACAAGACTTTCCTCTGGTTCTATAAAAGTTATACATGGAATCAAGAGAAGGAGACACCTGCCTTCCAGGCTTATTGGACAAAAGTGAGGGAGACTTACGGTGACGACATACCCCAAAAGGTGAGAGACGACTTCCGCGAAAAAAGCCTCCCGCTGATGAAATACACCAATTTCCTTACATTCAACGCACGTGGCATCGCTCTCTATGTGGCGGCTCTGATTAATCAGCCGTGGATATATCTGGCTTTCGAGATCATCGTGCTTGGTCTCGTATATAAATATATGGGCTATCGGCATGAGAAAATGTGTAAGGAACTGATAAAAACCATTGAATAGAAAAACGATGATTAAAGGGTTGATATTCGACTATGGCGGCACCATCGACACCGACAGCATTCATTGGTCGGAAGTGATATGGCAAGGCTATCAGGAGGCTGGCATACGTGTCTCCAAAGATGTCTTCCGGATGGCTTATGTGCATGGTGAGCGAAGCCTGGCTAAATTCCCGCTGATCAAGCCGGAACATAACTTTCTGGACCTGTTGAAAATCAAGATGGACATCCAGACATCTTTCCTGGTCGATGCTCATCTGTGGCTCGATATGAACAAAGATGAGCGACGCAGGAAAGAACTGTCTGACCAAGTGTCCCGTTTTTGTTATAATTTTGTGCTGCAAAACCTGAGATTGAGCCGTAAGGTGGTGCAGAACCTTGCAAAACGGTTCCCCCTAGTACTAGTATCCAATTTTTATGGCAATATCAACACCATCCTGAAGGATTTCAAGCTGGAATTGTTCAACCATGTGGTGGAGTCGGCAGTGGTGGGCGTACGCAAGCCCGACCCGCATATCTTCTCCCTCGGCGTGGAGGCGCTTGGCATGAACCCCGACGAGGTGATTGTTGTAGGTGATTCCTATGGAAAAGACATCGTTCCGGCTCATAGTATTGGCTGTAAGACGGTATGGATCAAAGGTGTGGGATGGGACGACAAGGAAGAACCCGATATGTCGCTGCCCGATGCCGTTATCAGCACCATCGGCGAACTCGAAGAAGCTGTCGAACAGATCGTAAGTATGTAATTCGACTTATGTTCAAAATCAAACGTCCTATTTAACTTCCCTATTATAACTTCCTTTTATAATAACTTCCATTTTAACTCCTATTTCATTAAATATGCGGCAGAAACTAACCAACAAACAATACCTTACCCCGTTCATCCTCATCACATCACTCTTCTTCTTGTGGGGATTTGCGCGTGCGGTACTCGATGTGCTCAACAAACATTTTCAGCAGACGCTCGACATATCTGTCACCCAGTCGGCTCTGATTCAGGTGACCACCTACCTCGGCTATTTCCTCATGGCCATACCGGCGGGCATCTTCATCCGTAAGCAGGGATATAAGCGGGGGGTGCTCCTCGGACTGGCTTTGTTTGCAATCGGTGCTTTCCTCTTCGTGCCGGGCAGCAGCATTGGCACTCTGTCGGCATTCCTGGTATGTCTCTTCATCCTGGCATGCGGTCTGGCTATCCTTGAAACAGCTGCCAACCCTTATGCCACGGAACTGGGACCAAGGGAGACATCGTCGGCTCGACTGAATCTCTCTCAGTCGTTCAACGGGCTGGGTTCATGCCTCGCACCGGCTTTGGTGGGAGGCTTCCTTTTTGCGGGAGGTGAGAACTCCGACGTGAGCATCCCCTACATCATCATGGGATGCGTGGTGGTGGCCATCGCACTGGTGTTCTCAATGAGTAAGCTGCCGGAAATCACGTCAGAGGATAATCCGGCTGAGAAAGCTGAAGAGGTGAAGAACCCGCTGCGTCAGCTGATGAAAAACAAGCTTTTTGTACTGGGGGCCGGCGCACTGCTGGCCTATGAGGTGGCGGAAATATCAATTAACAGCTACTTCGTCAATTTTACTACTGGCCAGGGTATCCTCAGTGCGGCAAACGCATCCTATTTGCTGTCTGTCGCACTTCTCTTTTTTATGGTAGGACGTTTTATCGGAGCATGGGTGATGCAGAAAATACCTGCGGAGAGAGTTCTCTATTATTGTGCCGTCGGCACGGTGGTGGGCATCACCGGCGTCATCCTCACATCGATTGCAGAGAAAGGGGAGACTTCATGGACCAAATATATTCCACTGGCTTTCCTTTTGGTCACCTATGTGTTCGAGGCCATCATGTTCCCTACCATCTTCTCCCTGGCCGTCAAGGGACTGGGTAACCTCACAAAAACAGCGTCATCTGTGTTGATGATGACACCGGTAGGTGGGTGTGCTTTCCTCCTCGTAGGACTGGTGGCGGACCATTTCGGCTTCGTGGCGCCGTTCATCATTCCGCTCATCGGCTATGCCGTCGTCCTCATCTATGCGTACAAAAAGAACAACCTCAAACAATAAAGCCAACAATTACAGGAATAGAAATCATCCTAATTCCTCATAATTTAAAATTAATTTCAAGTTTCTGAAGTTATGATTGATATTTTGTATTCTTTTCCTTTACACAGATTACTCAGATTATCAGTTGTTTTGATAATTTTGAAATCGTTACAGGAACGATTTCGATTTCACGGATTCCCTCCTCGCTGATATACACCGGAGGGCAGAATCTGTGTAATCGAGCGAATAACTATGAGCTCAACAATTTTGATAAAAGTCCATCTCATCAGTGAAATCTGTGTTCATAAACTGAAATTTTAACATGCGAAACTTGTGAATTAATTCCTAATTCTGTTATAAGCATCGGCCTCTGTTGACTGAAACGGACCATGATGTTCTAACTTGCAAGTAGAAACGGCAGTGGCAAACTTGGCAGCCTCCTCAGGATTGGCACCTTGTACCCGCTTATAGACATATCCCATCACGTAGGTGTCGCCACAACCGGTGGCATCCACCACGTTCAGAGGCTCATAAGCGGCAATATCAAAGAATTTGCCATCCACCAGCACGATGCTGCCATAACTGCCGAGCGTGAGCAACACCTCCTTGATACCCCAGTCGGCCAGCTGACGGGCGGCTGCATGAAGGTCTTTCTTCCCTGTCAACACTTCCACCTCGTATTCGTTTACCTTCAGAATGTCGATATACTTAAAATACTCGAATTTGTCTTTCCAGTCGCAGGCATAGACATCACCGTCCTCCACGTCGCGCAGATAACCCTGGGCATCCATCACCACTGTACCCCTCGTGGACAGATAGCGTACCACTTCCAAAGGAAAATCTTCGGGTAACAAGCTGCCCAGACAGATGTATCGGGCCTCCACATCTTTAAGTGACTCCACCGTGAACGGGTCGGCCATGGCGTTCACATGCTGCTTCCGGTTGTTCTGGTTCTCACCGTAGATATTCTCGAAAAACACGGTCTTACGGCTTGGAACCACTTCTACATCTATGCCCTGTGCGCGTATCTCTTCCACTGCCTCCAACTCACTCTCAGCCAGTGAGGCTATTAACTTATAGCTTACTTCGGCCTTGCCACTGTTCAGCAGATGACTGATTCCATGCGAAAAATAGTAGGTGGTGCCTCCTGGCATCATCACCTCGCTCTTCGGCGTTACAATTCGGTCTTTTGTGATATGACCGATACAGCAGATGTCTGTCATTTGATTATTTTTTGAATTTAACGGCAAATTTACTAAATAGAAAGTGGAAATGCTAATTTTATTAAAAAAAGTATAAGGAAAATGTTACAAATATTATTTTTGGCAAAAAAACTTTTTCCATACAAAATGTTTTCCGTAACTTTGCAGAACTTGACAAAAATTAACAAAAAACAATGGAAAATCAAACTGTTAAGCCAGCTGATGGAAAGCTGGGTATTATGGTTGTCGGCCTCGGTGCCGTCACTTCCACATTCTTTACGGGTGTTCTGATGGCTCGCAAAGGGCTTGCAAAGCCTGTCGGTTCTATGACTCAGTACGACAAAATCAGAGTCGGAAAAGGTGATGAGAAGAAGTATTTAGGATACTATGATATCGTGCCTCTCACAAAACTGGAGGATATCGAGTTCGCCGCATGGGATGTGTATCCAGCAGATGCCTACCGCTCAGCTGTTTATGCTGAAGTACTCAAGGAGAAGGATATTGAACCGGTGCGCGACGAACTGGAGAAAATCGTTCCTCTGAAAGCTGCCTTCGACAAGAATTTCGCAAAACGCCTCGACGGCGACAACGTGAAAGACTGTAAGACACGATGGGAGATGGTGGAAGCACTCAGAGAGGATATCCGCACATTCAAGAAAGAACATAATTGCAGCCGTATCGTTGTGGCATGGGCTGCGTCAACAGAAATCTACGTTCCGATATACGAACCAGTTCATGGTTCACTCGCCGCTCTCGAACAGGCAATGAAAGACAACGACACAGAGCATATCGCTCCGTCGATGTGCTATGCCTATGCCGCTTTGGCAGAAGGAGCTCCTTTCGTCATGGGCGCACCTAACACCACTGTTGATATCCCGGCAATGTGGGAGCTGGCAGAGAAGGTGAAAATGCCTATCGCCGGTAAGGATTTCAAGACAGGTCAGACACTTGTGAAGTCGGGTTTTGCACCGATTATCGGCACACGTTGCCTCGGACTTTCAGGATGGTTCTCAACCAACATACTGGGAAACCGCGACGGACTGGTGCTCGACGTGCCTGAAAACTTCCGCACCAAAGAGGTATCGAAACTGTCCACACTCGAGTCAATTCTCGTGCCGGAAGAGCAGCCGGACCTCTATACCGACTATTTCCACAAGGTACGTATCAACTACTACCCGCCTCGTAACGACAATAAGGAGGGATGGGATAATATCGACATCTTCGGATGGATGGGATATCCGATGCAGATCAAGATCAACTTCCTCTGCCGCGATTCTATACTCGCCGCTCCGCTATTGCTCGATCTCTGCTTGCTTTCCGATCTGGCTGCGCGAGCAGGACGCTACGGCATACAGCGATTCCTCAGCTTCTATCTCAAGTCGCCGATGCATGATTACACGAAGGATGAAGTTCCTGTAAACCACCTCTTCCAGCAATATACCATGCTCAAGAACGCATTACGTGAGATGGGTGGCTACGAACCGGACGAGGAGATTGATTAAAAAGGATAGCAATATTTCCCTAGGAAGGCCTAGGTTCTCCTGGGTAACCCAAGAGAACCCGGGCGTATTTTTTATAAGTATGTCTTTTCCAAATAAATTCAGGTTGTTTTCAGTTTTCTGCTTCATGCTCATAATGATGAGCGTGACAGAAATCCATGCACAGGTTTCCGGGCAGGTGATTGACTCCAGAAGCCGGAAACCGGTGGACTATGCAAATGTCTTCTACGAAGGAAAAGGAGTGGGAACGATGACCGACGAGAACGGCAAGTTCGTGCTGAAGGAAAATCCTCAGTGGAAGGAAATCACCGTGTCAACCATGGGATATGTTACACAGACCATTAAAATAGAACCGGGAAAGGCAAAGAACTTGAGAATCAGACTGGTGCAGGAACCACGCGAACTCCAGACCGTCACCATCTCTGCCACAAGGGGCAGATACAGCCGCAAGAATAACCCTGCGGTGGAATTTATGCGAAAGGTCATTGAGCATAAAAAACTCAACGACCTGAAAGCAAATGACTTCTATTCCTATTCCAAGTATGAGAAGATGACATTCTCTGTGAATGAGTTTACGGAGAAAGTGTTCGACGTGGAGGAAGGAAAACGGTTTGCATTCATGAAAGATCATGTCGAGACTTGTCCGAAAACAGGGAAACTCATTCTCCCGCTTACCGTCGATGAGTCTCTGTCGTCCATATTCTACCGCAAGCATCCCAACACACATAAGGAACTGGTGAAAGCCAAGAATTCCAGGGGTATCAACGAGCTGATCAACACCGGTGAGATTCTCACCACCACTCTCAAAGACTGCTTCACCGACGTGAATATCTATGACGAGGAATGTCGTCTGCTTCAATTACATTTCAAGAGCCCGATTGCCAACTCTGCCATCTCTTTCTACCGTTACTACCTGCAGGACACACTTGCCATCGAGAATGACAGCGTGATACAGGTGGGATTCCTTCCCAATAACCAGCAGGACGTGGGATTCTCCGGCTATCTCTACGTGATGAAGGACTCCACTTATCAGGTGAGAAGCGTGGAGCTGAACATACCGAAGCGGAGCGATGTAAACTTCGTGGAGAACATGATCATCGAACAGGAGTTCGAGGAACTGGAAAGCGGAGAACGTGTGATGACCAAGAACGATATGCTTATAGAGCTGGAACTGATGAGCTGGCTCCACAAACTGCAGGTGCAACGCACCATCCGACAGTTCGACTATGCTTTCGTACCGATTCCAAACTCAGTGTTCAAACACGTCAAAGGCGATGTGTTCCAGGAACCGGACGCCACCATGCATACGGATGATGCCTACTGGAACCAATACCGCAAGGTGGAGCTGACAGAAAAAGAGGGCGAGATGCACTCGTTCATCGACAAAATCACCAATATCAAGGGATTCAAGTTCTTTATGGTGGGAGCGAAGGCGCTTATCGAGAACTTCGTCGAGACCTCCGACTCCATACAGAACAACAAGTTCGACTTCGGACCAATCAACACCATTATATCCTATAACGACTACGACAAATACCGATTCCGTGTCTCCGGACTGACCACGGCACACCTCAATCCTCACCTCTTCTGGAACGGTTATGTGGCTTACGGAACCAAGACTAAAAACATCTATGGAAAGTCGGAGTTTGTCTATTCGTTCAATAAGAAAGCATACCTCACCCGTGAGTTCCCGAAAAACAACCTCCATGTGTACTACTGGGATGATATCATCTCGCCGTTCGACAAGTTTATACCGACCGACAAAGACAATATGTTCACCAGCTTCAAGACCTCGAAGGTGGATCAGTATATGCATACAAAAGAGTTTAAGATTATGTATGACCGGGAGTGGTATGACGGAAGGAAAATGACTGTTTATTATAAGCGAACACGCGACAAAGCACGCGACGCACTTTTCTTCCAACGCCAGGGCACCGACGAGGGTGTGAATGCTTCCGGAAATATGGCGGACTTGACGTACGACCCAACAAAATATCTGAGAGAGTTCAACACCTCAGAATTTAAAGTTAGCATGTCGTTTGAACCGGGTGCCACATACATCAACACAAAACAACGGCGTATCAAGATTAATAAGGACGCACCGATTATCTCTGTGTCGCACACCATGGGGCTGAACCATTTTCTCGGAGGTGAATATAGTTATAACGTGACGGAGGCCGGTATTTATAAACGACTCTACGTGCCAAGTGGATGGGGATATATCAGCACTGACATTAAAGGAGGAATCCAGTGGAATAAAGTGCCGTTCCCACTCCTCATCCATCCTGCTGCCAACCAGTCGTATATCGTGGAGGACTTCACATTCTCACTCATCTCCAACCTGGAATTCCTCAACGACCGATACCTCCAGGGTATGATCGAGTGGGACCTCTGCGGAAAGATTTTCAACCGCATACCATTGCTGAAAAAACTACAGTGGCGTGAACTGATCGGATTCAACATCCTTTGGGGAACACTGTCCGACAAGAATAACCCGGCGAAATCCAACTACCAGGATTCGGAACTCTTCTACTTCCCGGGACACTTCAAAACTGATGCCGAAGGAAATACGTTCTATGAGAACAACACAGTCGTGATGGATAAGACACACCCGTATATGGAACTACGACTGGGTGTGCACAACATCTTCAAACTCTTCCATATAGAGTATGTCAGACGACTATCATACCGCCATAATCCGGGCGTCAATAAAGAAGGCATCCGGTTCATGTTCAGAATGCAGTTCTAGTCCAGAACTGCATTTTTTTGAACTTTTATTTTGCAATTCAATTCTTAATGGCTATATTTGCATTCGAACTCATCACTTCCGAACAGGAAAGTTCGGATTTTTATGTATAATATTAATGATATGTAATTTTAAATTTAGTTAAACATTTATAACTTAGTTTGTATGAAAAGAATTAAATTATTAGTGTTGATGACACTTCTTTGTTTGTCTGTGAATGCTGGGAATCCAGTATCGCTTATTTCTGGGAAAAAGGATTTTCTAAAAGACAATGCATCTGCTACAGTTTCTTTTTCTTGGGATAAGGCTCAATGGGATGATGGTGGATTAATGAAAGATGAATTAAATGGAAGTGAATGTGAAAGATATGTTTCTGTTGCTGTGCAAAAATTCAAAGAAGGTTTTAATCAGAAAAGCAAACGATTGGCTATTAAAGAAGACCAGAATGCAAAATATGCTATTCAAATAGAAGTTTTAAAGGTTGATTACTTCTTCAGTGTTATGAGTTTGGTTCCAGGACATAAAAATACGGTTTGGGCTAATATAATAGTAAAAGAAATTGCAACTGGTGAAGAGATCGCTTCTATAAAAGTAGATCGATTGAAGGGGGCAAGAGACTTTGTTAAAGATGATGCCTTTGCAAAATGCTTCTATGCGTTAGGAGAAGAATTAGCAGGTTTGTAATTTTAGATATACTATCGTAATTGCGTGTTGATGTAATTGTCAACACGTTTTTTTTGTTAGTACTAAAAATAATATGTTACAGGGATGTGCTTCTTATCATTTTTTTTGCTAAATTTGCTTTTTTAAACAAGCTAAATATAGTCAATTAAAACGGAATCTTATGAAATATGCAATGGTGACAGGTGGCTCAAGGGGCATCGGAAGGGATATCGCTTTCCGTCTTTCGATGATGGGCTATCCGGTGATAATTAACTACTTATCCCACAAGGAGGCTGCTGAGAATGTGGTGGCTGAGATTGAGAACAGAGGCGGCAAGGCTGAACTGCTGCCGTTCAATGTGGCAAATAAAGACGAGGTGGAACATGCACTAGAAACATGGGAGCATGCACACCCAGATGACTATATTTTTATTCTCGTCAACAATGCAGGCATACGACAGGACAACGTCATGTTCATGATGGGCGACAAAGAGTGGCACGACGTGCTCAACACCACGCTCGACGGCTTTTTCTATATCACCCGACGCGTGCTCAAGCACATGATGCCACGTAAGCGCGGTGGACGTATCATCAATGTGTCGTCTCTCTCAGGACTGAAAGGACTGCCGGGACAGACCAATTACAGTGCGGCGAAGGCCGGACTGATCGGTGCGACCAAGGCTCTGGCTCAGGAGGTGGCGCCGAGAGGGGTGACCGTCAATGCCGTTGCACCTGGTTTTATAGATACGGATATGACGCACGACTTGCCACAGGAAGAGATGAAGAAGATGGTGCCGATGGGCCGGTTCGGCAAACCGTCAGAAGTGGCAGGGGCTGTCGCTTTCCTCGCTTCCGACGATGCTGCCTACATCACAGGCGAAGTCATCAACATCAGCGGAGGACTTTATACTTAAATTAGAAATAACATAATCTAAAGTTCAATGTATTCCATTGCTTGTTGAGACGTGGGCATGCCCCGTCTTCCCAACCGGATGGATAAAGTTCAAAAGTTAAACTCAAAGTTCAAAATTTAATAAATGAATCGAGTTGTCATCACAGGAATGGGCATCTGGTCATGTCTGGGAACAGACATCTACGCTGTCCGGGAATCATTATACACCGGAAAATCAGGTATTGGTGTTGAGGAAGACCGAATCGGTTACGGATACCGCTCTGCCTTGACCGGTATCGTCGAAGAGCCTGTCATTACCAAACAGATGCTCGACCGTCACACCCGTGCCGGGATGTCGGAAGAGGCCAAATATGCATACATGGCTAGCCGACAGGCGTTTGCACAGGCTGGAATCGATGACCAGTATCTGCGTCAGAACGAGGTGGGCTGCATCTTCGGAAACGACTCATCGGCAAAACCGGTGATCGAGGCTTCTAAAATCATGGACGAGAAGCACGACTCTGCCATGTTGGGTTACGGTCTGATATTCCAGTCAATGAACTCCACGGTGAATATGAACCTCAGCACCATTTTCCATCTCAGAGGGGTGAACTTCACTGTCAGTGCGGCTTGTGCCAGTGGCAGCCACTCCATCGGACTGGGGTATATGCTTATCAGACAGGGACTTCAGCAGATGGTGCTCTGCGGTGGTGCACAGGAGACGAACTTCTATTCGATGGCTTCGTTCGACGCACTGGGAGCCTTCTCTGTGCGGATGGATGAGCCCACGAAAGCAAGCAGGCCGTTCGACCGCGACCGCGACGGACTGATTCCAAGCGGTGGAGCAGCTGCGCTTGTGCTCGAGGACTACGACCATGCGGTGGCCCGTGGTGCTACCATCCTCGGTGAGGTTATTGGTTACGGCTTCTCCAGCAACGGCGGTGGCATTTCCGAGCCGAGCGACGAGGGCAGCGTGATTGCCATGTCGCGTGCCATCAAGGACGCAGGCGTTCAGCTCGACGACATCGATTATATCAATGCACATGCCACATCCACACATCAGGGCGATATGTATGAGGCCATCGCACTCGACCGCCTTTTCCACGGACAACGTGCACTCATCAGTTCTACCAAGTCGATGACGGGTCATGAGTGCTGGATGGCAGGGGCGAGCGAGATCGTCTATTCACTCATCATGATGCACAATAACTTCGTGGCACCGAATATTAACCTCGAAAATCCTGACGAATATTCCGAAAAAATAAATCTTACGCCAAAAACTGTTGACACCGAAGTGAATACGGTCCTCAGCAATTCCTTCGGTTTCGGAGGAACTAACTCTGCACTCGTTATCAGAAAACTATAATCATGAATCTTTCTCCTGCATTAGAAAAGAAATATACCCAAGAGCAGTTGTCTGCACGTGAGGCACAGCGGCTGGCCGAATTCATCGCTTGGGGACCGGCTGTGTTCCAGGCTTCACGACTGATGGTGAAATTCGGCATCCTCGACATGATTCGCGACAGCGAAGAAGGACTGACTCGGACCGAAATCGTCGGAAAGACTGGACTGACGGACTATGCAGTGAAATGTCTGCTGGAAGCATCGCTCTGCATCGGAACCATCCTGGTTAATCCGGAAAACGACAGGTTCACTCTCTCAAAAACCGGATGGTTTTTGCTCAACGATCCAGCCACTCGCGTGAATATCGACTTCAACCACGACGTGAATTATGAGGGATGGTTCAGGCTCGAGGAAAGCCTGGTAAACGGCAAACCTGAAGGACTCAGACATTTTGGACCATGGCCTACCGTATATGAAGGACTGTCAAGCTTGTCTGAGCAGGTGCAGAAGAGCTGGTTCGCCTTCGACCATTTCTATAGCGACTCCTCTTTCCCTGAGGCACTCAAGATTGTGTTCGGCCACTACCATGTGCACAGCCTCTATGATGTGGGTGGCAACACAGGCAAGTGGGCGCTCCAGTGTGTGGCATACGACCCTGAGGTGGAGGTGACCATCCTTGACCTGCCTCAGCAGATTGAGATGATGCGGGAGAATGTATCTGGAAAGCCAGGGGCAGACCGCATCAACGGCTACGGCATCAACCTGCTTGACGAGAAAGTTGTGTTCCCTCAACGTGAAGGTGCCCTCGATGCCATCTGGATGAGCCAGTTCCTCGATTGCTTCAGCATGGACGAGATCATCAGCATTCTCAAGAGAGCGTTAGGAGCCATGACTGACAACACACGACTGTTCATCATGGAGACTCTTTGGGACCGCCAGCGATTTGAGCCGGCCGCCTTCTGCCTGACGATGACCAGCCTTTACTTTACGGCTGTCGCCAACGGCAACTCCAAGATGTACAATACCGAGGACATGGAGCATTGCATCCGACAGGCAGGACTGGAAATCGAAACCATTCACGACCATCTCGGTCAGGGCCATTCCATCCTGGTTTGCAAAAAAAGCGAATAACATCATAAGAATTCACTCAAAAATAACTAATTGCATGTAGAGACGCGGGCATGCCCCGTCTCAACAATCAAAAAAAATAACAACAATGACAAGACAAGAAATTGAAGAGAAAGTACGTAACTTTCTGATTGAGGACCTCGAAATCGACGAGGACAAGATTTTCGACGATGCAAAGTTGAAAGACGACATGGGTATCGACAGCCTCGACTTTGTGGACATCGTCGTGATTGTGGAACGCAACTTCGGCTTTAAAATCAAGCCGGAAGAGATGGCTGGAGTGACCACACTACGTCAGTTCTGCGACTATATTGAGAAGAAGATAGGATAAAAGAGCGGTGAAGCATGGCTGAGCATGCATGGAAAGGAAAGACCTTCGGCGGCAGCGGTCTGCACCGGTGGCTGACACGCGCTCTGAAGGTGATGGATGTGAGACTGGTTTATCTGTTCTCCGCCATCTTTGTCGTGCCGGTTACCATGCTCATCAACCGCCACAATACGGGCATCATCTACCGCTACTTGCGACAGCGCATTGGCATCCCAGCTACGAAAGCATGGTGGAAGACGTATATGAACCACTGCCTTTTCGGACAGGTCATCATCGACCGCTTTGCCATGTATGCGGGAAAGAAATTCAAGGTGGACATCGAAGGGTATGACCATTTTCTCAGCCTCGCGCGACGGAATGAGGGATTTGTGCAACTGAGTGCCCATGTCGGCAACTATGAGATTGCTGGCTACACTCTTGTGGCGGAGGACAAGCCGTTCAACGCACTGGTGTTCGCGGCTGAAAAAGCGTCAGTGATGAACAACCGTAACAGAATGTTCACTCAAACGAATATCAGGATGATACCGATTTCTGATGATATGAGCCATATCTTCTTGATTGATAAGGCTCTGGTGAACGGCGAGACAGTCAGCATGCCTGCCGACCGCATCAACGGATCAGAGAAGACGGTGAAGGTTGACTTCCTGGGTAAAAAAGCTGATTTTCCGTTAGGACCATTCAGTGTGCCAACCATGCGTGGGCTTGATGTGATTGCAGTGAATGTGATGAAAAAAGGCCTCAAGCGTTATCAGATTTATGTCACACCATTAAGCTACGATAAAGGGGCATCCCGCAAAGAGCAGGTGCGCCAGTTGTCGGAGGCTTATGTGGCGGAACTGGAGCGTGTGTTGCGTATGTTTCCTACACAGTGGTATAACTATTTTGAATTTTGGAATGACAGAGATTGACTATACACAGCCGTCGGAGGCGTTTCTCCGCTCAATCGACATCCACGAACTGCTGCCCCAGCAGGAACCGTTTGTGATGATTGGTTCGCTGACAGGATTCGACCGTGTCCGTACGGTCACCCAGACCCAGGTCAAGTCTGATAACCTCTTCGTGGAGCAGGGACATTTCTCTGCCACAGGCTTGATTGAGAATATCGCCCAGACGTGTGCCGCGCGTATCGGCTATGTCAATAAATATATCCTCAAAAAAGGTATCCAGATCGGGTTTATCGGAGCTATCCGCAACCTCCGGATTCACCGTCTGCCAAAGGTGGGGGAGACGCTGACCACCACCGTGGATGTGCGTGAGGAGGTCTTTGGCATGACACTTGCCGATGCCCGTGTGGAAGCAGATGGCGAACTCCTGGTCGAGACTGAGATGAAAATCGCCGTCAAACAACAAGAATAACCACTAAAAAAGGTATAAGTGTTTCGTCCCGTCCGGATGGCCTCCCCGAAGGGGGCTCCCTCCTTATGGGGGAGGGCGGGGGGAGAGGCTACTACATGAATAAAAATGGAATTAAAAGCATCCAAACTGATTGACATACGTTTTAGTGAGGTGGACTCCATGAACGTGGTGTGGCACGGCTCCTATCCACTCTATTTTGAGGATGCCCGTGAGGCTTTCGGCGCCAAATATAACCTTGGCTACCAACGGTATATCGACAACCAATGCTTTGCTCCGATTGTGGAGATGGATTTCCACTTTAAGAACCCGCTTCGATATGGGCAACAAGCCCGTATAGATATCATCTACCGGCCAAACGAGGCGGCAAAGATAGAGTTCGATTATGAGATTCATGAAGCGCAGACGGACTTGCTTATTGCTACGGGACATTCAGTACAGGTGTTTATGGACCTGAACTATCAGCTCATGTGGTATGCGCCCGACTTCTTCATCGAATGGAAAAAACAATGGGGGGTGTAAGCCATGCTCTATAAACTCTCAGATAATATCATATCGCCGTTAGGTTTTACAACGGAAGAAAACTATCAGGCAGTGAAGGACGGCACGACTGCCCTGCACCGTTATGAACGTCAGTGGGGTCTGCCCGAACCGTTCACTGCCTCCTTTTTTTCCGGTGAACAGACGGCAGCGTTTGCAAAACCGGGTATGACCCGCTTCGAATCGTTGGTGGCTGAGAGCATCGAACGGGCGTTGGAGAACGTCACGTTCGATTTGAGAGGTGCCGATGTGGTCATGATTATTGGCACAACAAAGGGAAATGTGGAGGAACTCTCAACGGATACGGGGAATTACCGTCATCTGGGTGAAAGTGCAAAGCGGATTGCCAAACACCTGGGAATCACCACAACACCGGTGGTGGCTTGTGATGCCTGTGTGTCGGGACTGTCAGCGCTGAATCTGGCTTTCCAACTGCTTAACGCCGGATTCTACAGATATGCTGTCGTCACAGGTGCCGATGTGCAGAACCGCTTCATTATCTCTGGTTTCCAGTCACTCAAGGCGGTGTCGGCCGACGACTGCCGTCCGTTCGACATTGAGCGTATCGGGCTCAATCTGGGTGAGGCGGCGGCCACGATGGTGGTGGCTTCATCCGTTGCGATGGACTGTCATCCGGATTTGAAAGATAAGTGTTGGGGAATCAGCGATGTCGCACTTTATAACGACGCTTATCATCTGAGCTCACCTTCAAAACACGCGGAGGGGGCCTATTTGGCACTCTGCGATGTGATAAAGAATGTCGAACCGACTCAGTTAGCTTTCATTAATGCCCATGGCACTGCCACGATGTATAACGACCAGATGGAGTCGGTGGCTATCGAACGGGCAGGACTGGCAGCTGTACCCGTAAACGGACTTAAAGGCATATATGGCCACACGATGGGGGCGGCTGGCGTGCTGGAGACCATTCTCTCCATGGTGGCTGTCGATGACCATACGGTGCTGCCTACACGTGGCTTTACGGAGATCGGTGTGTCGGGAAAGATACATGTGACTTCCTCGATAAGCAAAACCGACAAACAGTCGTTTGTGAAGTTGATATCCGGTTTCGGAGGCTGCAACGGGGCATTGCTGGCAAGCAAACAAACGATGACGGTAAAGAAAACCGCTGCTGTAGGAACGCGAGTGACGCATCATGTGAAAATCACCCCGCAGTCTGCAATGATTGACGGAGAAGTAATAAAAACCGGAGGAAAGGGAAAAAAACTCCTGACCGACATTTATAAACGCTATGTGGGTGACTACCCGAAATTCTACAAAATGGATATGCTCTCACGCCTTGGATTTGTGGCATCCGAGCTGCTAATTCAGACAGAAGGAAAAGCGAGATTCCAGCGGTGTGATGACAGAGCTGTCATGCTGTTTAACCGCACGTCTTCCATCGACACTGACCGCATCTATCTGGACTCTATCGATAGCGATGAGGGCTTCTTTCCAAGTCCGTCGGTATTTGTCTATACACTGCCGAATATTGTCACGGGCGAGATTGCCATCCGCAATGGCTACCATGGCGAGACATCCTTCTATGTGCTTCCTGAGCGAGACAACGGACTGATGCATGACATCGTGAAAGCAGCTCTGCAGAATACCACAGCATCTGAAGCCATCACCGGGTGGATTGACTATGAAAATGAAACCTCATTTGAGGCGGATTTGTATTTGATGGAAAACTCTGATTCGTGAAATAATTCTTTAAATATTTAAAAGAAAACATAATTCTGCATTAATATATTCGTAATTCGTTAAATTAGCCGATTAACAAAAAACATATTATATGAACGAACTGATTTTAGAGCTGAAAGAGCAGCTGATTGACGTGCTCAACTTGGAGGAGATGACTCCTGACGAGATTGAGGACGATGCGCCTCTTTTTGGCGACGGACTGGGACTCGATTCCATCGATGCATTGGAGATTATCGTACTTCTGGAAAAGAAATACGGCATCAAGCTTGCGAACCCGGCTGAAGGAAAGGCAATCTTCAAGAGTGTGGCCACCATCGCCGATTTTGTCAGCAAAAACCGCAAAAAATAGAAATGGCTAAAGTTCAATGTTCAAAATTCAAAGTTCAAAGTAGAAAGTGAACAATATCGTTATCACAGGCGAGGGCATCGTCTCCGCCATCGGACTGAATAAAGAAGAAGTGCTGGCTTCGCTCCGAGAGCAACGGAGTGGGGTGGGTGAGATGCGCTATCTCCGTTCGGTGCATCATGAGTTGCCGGTGGGTGAGGTGAAACTCTCCAATGACGAGATGAAGGTGCTGCTGGGGATTGATCCATCGCAGATCATGAGCCGCACGGCTTTGATGAGTATGCTGGCCGTCCGTCAGGCATTGGCTGACGCGCGGTTGGAGCAGAAATCCGGCAACACCCGTATTATCCTTATCAACGGCACGACCGTCGGTGGAATGGACATCACGGAAGATCAGTATCATCTGCTGCGTGAGGGCAAAGGCGACCTCTCCGTGTTCCGCTATCACGACTGTGGCAGTTGTACGGAGCAGATAGCGGATTATTTCGGTTGCTTCGACGATTGCACCACCATCTCAACAGCTTGTTCCTCAGCTGCCAACGCATTGATTCTTGGCGCCAACCTGCTGAAAGCGGGGATGGCGGATATCGTGGTGGCTGGTGGGTCGGAGGCGCTCACCCGATTCCATCTCAATGGTTTCAACTCCCTGATGATTCTCGATAAGAAGCAATGTCGTCCGTTCGATGCGGAACGGGCTGGACTTAACCTGGGTGAGGGTGCTGCCTTCGTGGTGATGGAGACGGCAGAGCGGGCTGAAAAGCGAGGTGCGGATGTCCATGCTTACCTTCGTGGGTATGGAAATGCGTGCGACGCGTTCCACCAGACGGCCAGCTCCGACAATGGTGAGGGAGCTTTCCTGGCGATGGACCAGGCGCTCTGTATGGCAGGCTTGCAGCCATCTGACATCCAGTATGTCAATGCGCATGGCACCGGCACGCCCAACAACGATAGCAGCGAGAGTGCGGCGCTTCTGCGTATCTTTACTGAGTCGATGCCGTCGGTGTCGAGCACCAAGTCCTTTACAGGGCATACCACCAGCGCGTCGGGCTCCATCGAGACGGTCATCTGCCTGTTGGCACTGCGTCATCAGTTTGTTCCTGCCAACCTGGGATGGAAACATCAGATGGAAGGAGGAATCACGCCGACATGGGGGCTTGACCATGCGGAACTGACGAATGTGATGTGCAACTCCTTCGGATTCGGAGGTAACGACTCCTCACTGCTGTTCTCTTTGCTTCCTGCTCCAGATCCTAAACCATTGGATAGCCCTGCCGTCAAAAATATACAAGTTCTCTCGAAAGTGGAGATCACTGACAAGGAACAACTGAAGGAAATCGCCCAGTATGTGAAGCCGTTGGAGGCCAGGCGTATGGGAAAGTTGATGAAGAGTTCGTTACTCTCATCCCTGAAAGCGCTTGAGGCGGCAGGCATCGAAAAGCCTGATGCGATTATCACCGCTACGGCGTACGGCTGTCTGGAAAACAGCGAGTGGCTGCTTGAGCAGATGGAGGAGGAAGGCGAGGTGATGCTCAAACCCACCTACTTCATGCAGAGCACCCACAACACCATCAGTGGCAATCTTGCCATCCGTCTGGGATGCCATGGCTATAATGTGACCTATACGCAAGGAACCCGCTCTATCGAATGGGCGTTGCGTGATGCGGAGCTGCTGATTAGGAGTGGGCAATGCAAGACCGTTCTGGTGGGCTGTCACGATGAGTTAACCGAGCGGTTTTCAGAACTGATGAAGTGTGCCGGAATGAATGAAATTCCTGAAATTCAATCTATAGCAATGGTCGTGTCATGTGGAGATTAATCTTATTAGCTGTAGTGCAGAGTGTCTTGCTCTGTGGCGGGCAGGTGTTCCTGAAGTTCGCCATGCTTCGGATGCCTAAGTTCGGCTGGAACCGTGAGTTCTGGCTCTCGTTGCTGGTCAACTGGCAATTTGCGCTCTGCGGTGCCTGTTTTGCGGCGGCCTCTTTGCTGTGGATGTACATCGTCAAGGTGTTTCCGTTCAGCAAGGCATACCCGATGGTGAGTCTCAGCTATGTGTTCGGCATGATTGCCGCCATCGTCTTCTTCCATGAGCAGGTGAATGCCCTCAAATGGGTAGGTGTGGCATGCATCATGCTGGGATGTTTCTTAATTGCAAAATAATAAACCAACTATGATGAAATCTGTAATATCCCTGTTTTTTCTGCTGCTGCCAATCCTCGTTGTTGCCCAGGTCACAGATGCCGAAACTATTCGGAAGAAAGTGAATAAAGCGGCAGCGGAGATGCGCACGATGGAATGTGACTTCGTGCAGACGAAGCAGTTGAAGATGCTGAACGACAAGATGGTGTCGAAAGGTCGTATGTGGTATCAGCAGAAAGACAAGCTGCGGTGGGAATACACTGCTCCTTACACCTATACTTTTATCCTCAATGGCACGAAGGTGATGCTGAGGAACAACACCCGCAACGATGTGATCGACACCAACCAGAACAAGATGTTCCGCGAGATAGCCCGCATCATGATGAACAGCGTGGTGGGCAAATGCCTCAACGACGATAAGGAATATAAGGTGGCAATCAAGACTACTGGTGGCGAGTATGTCGCTGTGCTCACACCGCTGCGGAAGAATATGAGGCAGTTGTTCCAGACCATCACCCTCCATTTCGACCAGCGGAAGAATGTGGTCACGAAAGTGGAGCTGCTGGAGAAAAATGGCGACAAGACTGTGATTGAACTGAAAAATATCAAGACGAACCATGCTGTCAATTCCAAAGTTTTTGCTGTCAGTTAGCCTGGCATTGGTGCTCTGGACAGGGGCGGTGACTGCCGGTGCGCAGAGCCTCCTGCCCGAAAGAGTGGGGGGCAAAATGCGCTATACAGCCTATATAGAGTTCCCCAAGGCTTATGTCAGCGGCATCTGCATCCTGCTCAACGACGGTGAGGAACTGAGAGGGTCTGTCTTCAACGAGTTTGGCATCTCATGTATGGATTTCGTCTGGAAAAAAGCGAAAGATAAGGTGAAGCTCCTGTCGGTGCAGAAGATGCTCAACAAATGGTATATCAGGCAAACGCTGCGAAAAGACCTCAGGCTCCTGCTGCATCAGATGGCTGAGGGCCGCACCGCCTACGTGAATGAGAAACGCCATATCACTTATCAACTGAAACCCATCACAACAGAACAAGAAGAGGAAATTGACGATGAGACTGAAAGATGATTTCTACACCATAACGAGTGTTACTGAGGTGGATGGCAGGAAATTGTACGTCTTGCACCTCAACCCTGATCACTTTATTTTCAAGGCTCATTTCCCGGGCGAGCCAATCACTCCAGGCGTGTGCCTGCAGCAGATGGCGGTGGAACTGGCGGAAGAGGCTGCCGGTCAGCCATTACAGCTCAGTTATGTGAAAAACGTGAAATTTCTCTCGGTGGTGTCGCCGCTCCAGACTCCTGATTTCCAGATTTGCATCAACAAATTCACGGTTGACGAGGCTGCCGGCTCCGTTGCCGTTCAGATGACTGCCCAGACTCCGGACATTCAGCTCGCAAAACTCTCCTTCACATGTAAGATGTTAACTGAGCATTTTTGAAATGAAGAATATCCCTTTTCCTCTATTCCTTAGACCCCAAAAGCATATATCGAATGACCGACAATTCTCAGATACGTAACACACTGCGCGCCAGAGGCATCTGCGTGGCGATTCCGACCTACAACAATGTCGGCTCACTGCGTGATGTGGTAACCGATACTCTGCGCTATTGTGACGACGTGTATGTGGTGGATGACGGCAGCACCGACGGAACCGCCGATGTGCTGGCGGCCATTGAGGGAATTCGTGTTGTGACTCATGATGTCAACAAGGGGAAAGGACATGCGCTGAGATCTGGCTTCCGACAGGCACTTGCCGACGGCTTCTCATACGCCATCACGCTCGACTCCGACGGGCAGCATTTTCCCGACGATATCCCGCAGATGCTCAAAGCCAATCAGGAGCATCCCGGATGCCTCATCGTGGGCAGCCGCAACCTAGAGGGAGTGGAACGGACGGCAGGCAGCTCGTTCGCCAACAAATTCTCCAATTTCTGGTTTTATGTCCAGACGGGCAGGCGTTTGAGCGACACCCAGACCGGCTACCGCCTCTATCCGCTCAAGAAACTACATGGGCTTTCCCTGCTCACTTCCCGTTATGAGGCTGAGCTGGAGTTGATGGTGCTCGCCTCATGGCATGGCGTACAGCTGGTGGAGACTCCCGTGAAGGTGTTTTACCCTCCGAAAGAGGAGCGGGTCACCCATTTCCGCCCGTTCTGGGATTTTGCCCGCATCAGCGTGCTCAACACCGTCCTCTGTTTTCTGGCGGTGGTCTATGGCCTGCCGTTGCGGCTGTGGCGGTGGCTGATGAGATGGCTGCGTACCGCTTATTCGGCACTTACTTTCGGTTTCTTTTCTCTCTGCGTGTGCAACCCGATGATATGGCTCTATCTGAAATGTGGGAAGATGACGGAGAGGAAGCGGCGGTGGCTCCATCAGTTTATCCTCCGTTTCGCCCGGTTCATCACACTACGCCATGGCATCCCGGGCACATCTTTCTCCTATCAGGTGGCAGAGGGTGTGGATTTCAATAAACCGTCGGTCATCATCTGCAATCATCAGTCACATCTCGACTTGGTATGCCAGCTGATTTTCACGCCTAACATCATCTTCCTCACGAACGACTGGGTATGGAAAAACCCGTTCTACGGCATGGTCATCCGCAATGCTGAGTACTACCCCGTGTCGGAGGGTATCGACAAGTTGCTGCCTAACCTGCGGTCGCTCGTGGAGCGTGGCTACAGCATCGCCGTCTTCCCGGAGGGCACGCGTTCGAAAGACTGCCGTATCGCCCGCTTCCATCAGGGACCGTTCTATATGGCTGGTCAGCTGGGAGTGGATATCCTGCCGATGTGTCTTTATGGTCCGGGCAAAGTGTTGCCTAAAGGTGGCCGCTGGCTCCGCAAAGGTCCTATCCATATTGAGGTGGAACAATCGGTGAGCCGCGAGGAATTGGATGCCATGGGCGGTTACCGCCAGCAGGCGTCGGAGTTGCGCAAACGTTATCTGAAGAAATATGAGGAACTCTGCAATAAGATAGAACAGGATGTGTAAGAAAGTGATTGTCATAGGAAGTGGCCTTGGTGGGCTCGCCACGGGTGTGATGCTTGCCAAGAACGGCTATGATGTGACCGTGCTGGAGCAGGGCGCACAGATTGGCGGTTGTCTGCAGTGCTTTGTCCGCAAAGGGGCGAAGTTCGAGACGGGTATGCATTTCATCGGCAGTGCCGACGAGGGACAGCCGCTCGACACCCTCCTCCGCTTTCTGGAAGTACGCGACTCGCTTGTGCTCGACCGCCTCGATGCCGGCGGCTACGACGTGGTCTGTCTCGACGGTCACCGTTATCGTATCCCAAACGGCCGTGAGGCATTCATCAACCAACTTTCAAGCTATTTTCCACATCAGCGCGACAACCTTGTCCGTTATTACGACCTCGTCGAGAAGGTGGCGGGAGCCTCGTCACTCCATTCGCTCCGTTTCGATGAGACCGATACAGCCACGAGCATGGAATATCAGCTGAGGAGCATCAACGGAGTAATAGACAGTGTCATCACCGACCCGCAGCTGGCGAAGGTGCTGGTGGGCAACCTGCCGCTCTATGCGGCTGAACTCGATAAGACGCCGTTCTCCACCCATGCGTTCATCATGGATTTCTACAACCAGAGTGCTTACCGCATCGCGGGGGGCAGCGACCATATTGCTGCTGCGCTGAAGCAGGTGATTGAGCGTTATGGCGGCACGGTTCGCAAGCGCTCCAAGGTGACCCGTATCATCTGCGATGAGGAGAAAGCCACGGGTGTGGAGGTCAACAGCGCAGAGTTCCTCCCGGCCGATTTTATTGTGTCGGATGCCCATCCGATGCGCACGTTGGAGATGCTCGACACCAAACTGATTCGTCCTGCGTTCCGCACTCGCATCAACAGCATCCGGCAGGGTGTGGGCTGTTTCACGCTCTATCTCCGTTTCAAAGACGATACCATACCTTATATGAATCATAACTTCTATGGATTCGAGGAAAACACCCCATGGAATTGTGAATGCTACGATGAGCAGACGTGGCCGAAGGGCTACCTCTACATGCACCTCTGCCATGCGCCGCATCCTCAGTATGCCAAGACTGCGGAGATCCTCTCCTATATGCACATGAGCGAGGTGGAGCAGTGGAAGGGCACGACCGTAAGTCATCGTGGAGCTGACTATCTTGCGTTTAAAGCGGAGAAGGCGGAAAAACTGCTCTGTGTGGTGGAGAGGCAGTTCCCTGGGTTACGCAATGCCATTGCGGATGTTTATACATCCACACCTTTGACTTACCTCGATTATACGGGCACGGAGGATGGCTCGATGTATGGCATTGCTAAAGATGTCAGCATGGGTGTTGCCTGTCGTGTGCCGCACAAGCTCCGTGTGCCGAATGTCTTCCTGACGGGGCAGAACATCAACTCCCATGGCATGCTCGGCGTGCTGGTCGGCTCCATCGTCACCGCGGGTGAGCTTGTTGCTCCTCAACTGCTGTTTGAGCAGATAAAAAAAGCAGCCCGATAATTTTGTTTTTATTTCTTTTTTGTGTACCTTTGAAAAAAAGAAATAAAAACGATGAAAAATATCCGCAAGCTGCTCGTTCTGACTGTAATGATGCTTGTGTCCTGTCTGACCTTAAACGCACAAGTACTCATCGATCGTTCCACCAATGCTCCCCGTGAATGCGACACCATCATGCGAGTGCCTGTGGGTTATTTGCCCGCTGGCGATGATGGTGAGGATGTGGTATGGGATTTTTCGGAATTTACGCCTTTAGCCCCTCCCTATAAGGTGTTCTATTTCGCTGACTCATTGGGCGGACTCCGCTGCAAGGAACCCTCAAGGATGCTCAAATATCAGTTGAGGGGCGATTCCCTGCTGCTTACCGGCTTTGAGACCCGCTTGCGAAGTATGACCTTCACGCCGGCAGTCTGTCTGGCATTCTATCCTTCCGGATATGGCGATATCCATTCAGATTATTTCCGTGGCTCAGGACTGTATAGTGAGCGGATGTCAACTGAGACCGAAGGCACGGCGTCGTTGGAGATTGACGGAGCGGGCAGCCTGATTCTTTGCGAAGGCGATACACTCCGGAACGTGTTACGTCTGCATTACTTGAAGTCCGCCTCTGTGTGGATGCACGAGCAGTCCGACACCTTGGAGGTGGAGCCGTCTGCCCGTCGTCAGGAGATAGAGGAACATTACCTGTGGGTTGCACGTGGCTACCGCTATCCTGTGGCGGAGACCATATCCACCACCTATTACGATGGTCTGACGATGGTATCTGACCGTCAGGAGGCGTATGTGAGCCTTCCTGAATGGCAGACCGCACTCACCGACTCCGTCAATCATGAGATACAGGTTGCGGACTCACTGGCGAACCTGTTCCAACAGGCAGAACCAGTCATGAACTATAATTATCAGCTCAACCCCTCCGGACGGCTCCATATCGATTACAGTCTTTCTGAGACTGCCAGCATCACCTTCCTCGTATGCAACGCCATGGGCATCACCTATATCACTGCTACTGACCACCGGCCGGCTGGAGAGGGATATAGCGCTGACATCGACTGCAGCGGACTGCTTAATGGCACCTACCTGCTCTATATCAACTGCAACGGACAGGTCTATAGCGAAACATTCAAGAAACAATAGACGAACATGAAACGCCTCCTCACCTATACCCTTTTTCTTCTGTGCATGACACTGGTATTACCGTCACAT
>FLNU01001241.1_pt1 | contig 27981 bp, 24 predicted proteins | sample 1140361 | NCBI WGS metagenome assembly FLNU01 (sample SAMEA3878206, study PRJEB12797) | bioreactor metagenome | biome: Moose rumen | place: Sweden | collected 2011-10 | reverse complement strand
CCTCAAACTGATTATCAGCCGACTTTGAATCAAAATCCTTTGCAACCTCAAACAGATTATCAACCGATTGTGAATCAAAATCCTTTGCAAGTTCAGACTGATTATCAGCCGATTGTAAATCAGAATCCTTTGCAACCTCAAACAAATTATCAACCGATTGTAAATCAAAATAATTTCCAACCTCAAACAGATTATCAACCGATTTTGAATCAAAATCCTTTGCAACCTCAAACAAATTATCAGCCGATTGTAAATCAAAATCCTTTGCAAGTTCAGACGGATTATCAACCGATTGTAAATCAGAATCCTTTGCAACCTCAAACAAATTATCAACCGATTGTAAATCAAAATAATTTCCAACATCAAACTGATATTCAACCGACTTTGAATCAGAATTCTTTGCAAGTTCAGACAGATTATCAGCCGACTTTGCAGGCACAGCCGCAGGTACAGCAACAGCAATTCGGTGCGCAGATTAATCCGCAAATAAATTCGTTGCAGCCGCAAGTTGAGGCTAAAAATGTAACTCCGCAGGCAATGAATAATTTGCTTGGCGTCGAAGTGCAATTAGAAAATAATTTGACGCAATCAACGCCGGTAATACCCTTGCAAGATTTTTCGCAACAGTTTGAACAGAATCAGCAGTTTACGCGGAATTTCCAACAGAATTTTACGACGTTGACTCCTGAAGTTGAGACGGAAATTAGCAAGCAACCTGAAGGCGCAGAAAATTTTGCAGGCAATGTGGCGACGGCATTAAATCAAACTCAAAATAATCAGCCTGCCGCGCAGGTTCAAGCTCCCGAAGTTCCGCAAGCTCCGCGTGAAGATTTTAACGTACCCGCGCAGATTGTTGAACAGGCGCGTATGATTCGGACGGCGACTAATACCGAAATGGTTATCAATCTTAAGCCCGAACATCTCGGCGAATTGACGTTAAGAGTTTCTGTCAGCACTAACGGCGCGGTTACGGCAAGCTTTTACACCGACAACGCGCAGGTTCGCGCAATCATTGAAAATTCTCTTGTCCAACTTAAGCAGGAACTTAACGATCAAGGAATTAAGGTTGACGACGTGGAAGTTTACGCCGGTTTGAATGAAGAAGGTTTATTGAACGGACAAGGTCAGCAGGCTTGGCAACAAAATCAACAACGCAATCAGCGCGGCACGATTGATTTAGGCGCAGTTGAAGAGGAACTTGACGCGTTGACGCCCGTTAATGAAAATCTTTCGGCGGACGGCGTCGACTACAAAGTTTAAAATTTGGAGGGATAATTTATGGCAAATGCACTTAATACTATAAATGTTGACGGCAAAACTTATGATGCGGCGGCTTATGCGGCGTCGAAGACAGCGGAAACTAAAACCAATGACTTGGATAAAAACGCTTTCTTGAAATTGTTGATAACGCAACTTGAGAATCAAGACCCGCTCGACCCGCAGGATAACAGCGAATTTGTAGCTGAAATGGCGCAATTCTCTTCGTTGGAACAAATGACGAATATGAATACGTCTCTGAACCAGATTAACACGCTTGTTTCAAATATGGACACATCCGTTTTGGTAGGACAGCTTAGCGGTATGATCGGCAAGGGCATTGATTGGGAAGAGCCTACGCAAACTACTGACGAAAAAGGCGAAATTGTATTGACGTCCGAAACTATGAAGGGCGTCATTACCGGCGTTACTGTTTCTGAAGGCAGTACAAAAGTTATGGTTGAGACTGAAGACGGGCAAAAATATTCCGTCGACATCAGCAATATTGCAAAAGTTTATGAATTGGCGGAGGAAACCGAAAATAACAGCAACCCGCAGGACGTACTTGCGGCGGAAATGATAACTCCCGAAGCTTAAAACTTTTCCACTTTGAGATATAAAACTTTCCAAAAAAAATTCCCCTTCCAAATTGGAGGGGGATTTTTAATTTTGGCGATACACTATGACTGGACGAAAAATTTTTCCGCTACTTCATCGGGGATAGTGTATTCGCCTAATTTGTCGACGTACTTTGAACCGATACCGTGATAGTCACTGCCGCCGCCGACCATAAGATTAAATTTTTTTGCGATACTCAAATATTTTTGAATGTCAAGGGGTTTGTGTGCAGGGTAATAGACTTCCAGCGCGTCAACCTTTCTACAAATTTCCTCAACAAGGTTATCGTCTCCGACAAGTCCCGGGTGAGCAAGCATAGCCTGCCCGCCCGCTTGTCTTATAACTTCAACTACCTCATCGATTTTAGGAAAATAGCGCGGCGCGTATGCAGGTTTACCTTTGCCCAGCATTTTATCAAACACTTCACGTACATTTTTAAACATACCTTTTTTCACTAAAGCTCTGGCTATATGCGCTCTGCCAATAGTCCTGCTACTCCCCGTAACCTGCAAAACTTCCGCTTCCCTAATGTTATACTTTTTGCTTTGCAGATTTTTAATTATTTCGGTAAATCTTAACCAACGCGCCTCCATTACGTCGTTAATCATATCGGACAATGCACCATTATAAATATCAATATTGTAGCCTACTATGTGAACGTCGTGATTCGGATTTAACGCGCTAAATTCAACACCGAAAATAATTTTCAGATTTTTATCGGTATAAAGCCCATTTTCGTAAATATACTTGACACCGTCAACCGTGTCGTGATCGGTGATGGCAAGATACTTTAAACCAATATTTTTTGCCTTGTCTAAGAGTTCCTCCGGCGTAAGATTGCCGTCAGAAAAATTTGTATGTGTATGTAAATCACTTGCCATAATCTTACCTCACCTAAGGAGTATTAAGCACTCCTTAAATTATCGCGGCTCGACAATAAGTTTAATTGCAGTGCGTTCACTGCCGTCGATTTCAATATCGGTAAATGCGGGAATGCAAATAAGATCAACACCATGCGGCGCAACGAACCCGCGTGCAATGGCAACCGCTTTAACCGCTTGATTCAACGCCCCCGCTCCGATTGCCTGCATTTCTGCGATACCGCTTTCACGAATTACTCCCGCAAGAGCACCCGCTACCGAATTTGGATTGGACTTAGCCGATACTTTCAGGATTTCCATAACTAATTCTCCTCCCTTGTTGCATACGCTACCGTCTGCATTCTTAGGTATGTTAATTCTTCAAGTATGGTAAAAATCCTTCACTCTATTGTTGAATTTTTAAACTTGACATAACAAAGCTGTGACATACTCCCTACGAATAAATTCGGGGATTCCGCTATCAACAATCGATGCTTCAAAATAGAAGTCTTACAAGGTCTCCTGCGCAGGACGATGCCCCATCCTGTGTTCTTACGAACTTTTCTTTAGTCTATCTGTGCTACGCCGGAGTGCCGATTTTACCCTAACTTTGCCCCTCCATCTTGGCGTTGTGGCAGACCTGCGGGGGAATGGCGACTTCTTGGCCACATCTCACCTAAGTGGATGTCCGGGCTGTCTTCCTGACTCCTTATTCCCGCTATCTGATTTTTATTCCTCACCTCTCATCAAGATTTTTTGCGCCGTTTCATCCCCATAGCTAACGGGCTTTCACGGCGCATCTTCGATAACGTTTTTTATATTTGAACTTAATTATTTTTCACTAATTGTCACGCGCTCAATTTTTGTGGGCTTATTCGTAGCATCATTAATTTCAATGATAACCGCGCCGTAAATGCAAGGCGGCTCGTCAGCAACTTCAAATTTCGCAGGACGGCAGGTCACAAATTTTTCAATTACCTGTTCAATTTTCATACCGATAATTGAGTTAAGCGAGCCTACCATACCCAAATCCGTGATAAATGCCGTGCCTTTCGGTAAAATCCTTTCATCGGCAGTTTGTATGTGCGTATGAGTGCCGACAACTGCCGTAACTCTGCCGTCAAGAAAATATCCCATAGCCGCCTTTTCAGCCGTCGCCTCTGCGTGAAAGTCAACCAAAATTATGTCACATTCGCGTTTAATCGCTTTCAAAATTTCTTCTGCGCGGGTAAACGGACAATCTACAGGCTGCATATACGTTCGTCCAATCAAATTTATCACGCCGATATTTTTTGCGCGGTAAGGGTAAATACAATAACCTTTGCCGGGCGAGCCTTCAGGAAAATTGGCGGGGCGTATTAAAAAAGGTTCACGCTCTAAAAGTTCAATCACGTCTTTGCGATCCCATACATGGTTACCCGTCGTGATAATATCCGCGCCGCCCGATAAAATTTCATTAAACGTTGCCTGCGTCAAACTTTTTCCATGCGCTACATTTTCGCCGTTGACAACTACCACATCGATATTTTTTTCACGCTTCAGTTTCTTAGTAGTTTCACAAAAAAATTTTCTGCCGAGTCGTCCAAAAATATCTCCAACCATTAATATCCTCAATAAATCGCCTCCTATTTATAATTAATCGATTTTATTTCATAAACAAATTTAAATTCTTTTTATTTTCAAGCGGCGAAATTGTAGGGCGTCCGAGATTTTTTCTGGATTGAACGGAACATTTAATTTCAATAAAAGCAGGTTTAGGCACTTCGCGCAAATCGTCAAAAATTTTTTTTACTTCGTCAATATCGGCGGCAGAATTTGTGTACTTGTAACCGCAAGCCTCAGCAATCAGCGGCAAATTAATTTTCCTTGACGCATTGGGCATACCGCCTACAGATTCGTGGGCTTCATTATTCAAAACAATGTGAATAAAATTTTTCGGACTGCAAGCACCGATAACTGCCGCCGCCCCCATATGCATAAGAAAAGCTCCGTCGCCGTCAATACACCAAAAAGTTTTATTCGGTTTTTCAAGTGCCATACCTAAAGCGATTGAGGAGGCATGCCCCATTGAGCCTACGGTTAAAAAATCCTGCGCGTGACTTTGTCCTAATTTTTCACGGACTTCAAAAAGTTCACGTCCGATTTTTCCTGTACTCGCTATCAAAATATCTTGACCGGCTTTCTGCGCGATAAGTGAAATAATTTCCTCACGAATCAGCTTGTAATTATTTGCGTAGGAAATTTTTTCGTCATAAGTCAACGCATTTTTACGAATCACGAAGGCAACTTGTTCGCCGGCGTCAAGAAATTTTTGGAAATTTTCCCGCGCAGATTTCAATTCGTCAATGGAAGTTTCTTTATCGACGACAAAACTTTCAATGCCCAAATCTTTCAGCAAAGTCAAAGTGACTTCGCCTTGATGAATATGTTGCGGCTCGTCTTTAACATTGGGCTCACCGCGCCAACCGACTATAAAAATTGTCGGTATCGCATAAACTTTAGGACTAAGCAGGGAAGTTACGGGATTGATAATATTTCCTTCGCCGCTGTTTTGCATGTAGACTACAGGGATTTTTCCGCTTGCAAGATTGTATCCTGCGGCAATGGCGGCACAATTCCCTTCATTAGCCGCGATAATGTGACGTGAACTTTCGACGCCGAAATTTTTTGTAAGATAATCGCACAACGCTTTAAGTTGCGAATCGGGAACGCCCGTGTAAAATTCCGCGCCCAAAATTTTTATGAAATCTTCAACTCTCAAAATTAACACCCTTCAAAATTTGTCGGTAAATATTTTTTATCGCAACTTCATCAAGACGCACGGGATTATTTGCAAGTCTCTCAACGTTGACGGACGCCGCTAAATCTTCAATGTCCGATTCTGAAAAATTTTCCTGCAAAGGCTTATTCAAATTTAAATCCGCTAAAATTTTTTTAAAATAATTAATTGCCTCATCAACCGTAGCACAATTCATAGATTCGGCGAGTTGCTGAAAAATTTCCGACAAATTATTATTTACCGCGCAGTTTAAATTTTCCTGCATATGTTTCCAAACTTCAACTACACAAAGCGCGGCGGCATGTCCGTGAGCAATTCCGAATTTGCTTGTAAGTTTGTAGGATAAAGCATGCCCTGCCGTTGTCTTTGCAAGATTTATCGCCATACCTGCCAGCCTTGACGCGTACAACATATAAGCGCAGCAGGTTTCCGAAGAATTTTCCGACAAATAAAATTTCCAATTCGCGCAGATTAATCTTATTGCTTCAAAGGCATAAGCGCGGGATTTTTCCGAAGAATTGACGGACCAAGACGCCTCCAACGCGTGACAAAATGCGTCCAACATTCCGACTTTCTTTTGGTAAGCGGGCAAAAATTTTATTGCGGACGAATCCAACATTAACGCGGAAGGTAAAGCACTTTTATCGGCAACAGAAAATTTTTTACCTGCGCGATAAATTACGGCAAAATGCGTTGACTCGGAACCCGTCCCCGCAGTCGTAGGCACGGCGATTAAGGGAATTTTATTTGGAATAATTTTTTGTTGCAGATAATCAACGCCGCCATTCATATTCGCAAAAAGTTTTATACACTTCGCAACGTCAATAGCACTGCCGCCGCCAACCGCAATTATCGCGTCACAATTATTTTTGCGGTAAAAGTCAACGCCCGCTGTTACTGATTCGTAAATTGGATTAGGCGCAAAGTCCGTAAAATGTACCGACGGAATTTTTAGTGACAAAAAAAAATTTGCAATAGGCAATCTGTAAAAAGATTTACCATGAACCAGCAAAATTTTTTTAATATTAAGCGTAGAAAGATATTCACTTAAAGCAGAATAATTATTTTCTGCAGAAAGAATTTTTTGTTGAAACATAATCAAGCCTCAAAATTCTTCAGGAATCAATCTGATAATTTCTTTGAACGGCATACAAAATTCGTCGCACTCTTTGGCACGCTGATTGAGGAGGATTGATTCTGCGGCGCGTTTCATAGCCGGAAAAGCACTTCTTGTAAGTTGGTTAGCGTAAATGACAACGTTAATTTTGTGTGCCTTAAATTCTGTTTCGGTGACTTGTGAAAAAGAAGTCGGGACAACTACAAGCGGGGTTTGCGAATCGAAGACGCGGAATTTGTCAGCAAACTCAAAAATCTCATCCGAAGAAGATTTTCTGCTGTGAATCATAATCGCATCAGCCCCCGCATTAACATATGCCTTTGCGCGGTTCAGAGCGTCTTCAATGCCTTTTTCCAAAATCAAACTCTCAATTCTTGCACAAATCATAAAGTCACGAGATTTTTGAGCTTTCTTTCCGGAAGAAATTTTTTTGCAAAAATGTTCTATAGAATCCTGCGTTTGCGCCGTTTCCGTCCCAAAAAGTGAATTACGTTTCAAGCCTATTTTATCTTCAACAATCACCATTGAAACGCCTATGCGCTCCAAAGTTCTGACAGTGTAAACAAAATGCTCCGTCTTGCCGCCGGTGTCGCCGTCAAAAATAATAGGCTTAGACGTAACCTCCATTATGTCATTTACGGTACGAAATCGCGAAGTCATATCAACCAATTCAATGTCAGGTTTACCCTTGCTTGTAGAATCGCAAAGGGAACTGATCCACATTGCATCAAATTGCCGCGCTCCGCCGTCTTTGTAGACAACAGTTTTTTCAGCAATTAAACCCGTCAATCCGCTGTGTGCCTCAATAGCAGTCACTAAACCTTTCAGCGAAATTGCCTTCTTAAGACGAGCGCGACGCACATCGGGCAAGGAAAGTTCAACGCGCATACGTTCATCCAAATTTTTATGACGTTCGTCGTTAGAATAAGGAAATTCGACAAGCTGTCCGCCGTAACTTGCAAGACATTCAATTACCTCTGCGCGAATCGGCTTTTGAAAATTATTTTGCCAATCGTCACCGTGTACAACATAATTTGGCTTATACCTTTCAAGATTTTTACGATAACTTAAATTTTTTTGTTCGACGACCTTATAAACGCCGGAAATATTTTCAAACAAAATTTTCCGCTCATCAAAAGATAACATTGGGAATCGCTTGTAACCTGCAACAGCTTCATCAGACAGTACGCCGATTATAAGCTTGCCGAGTTGTTGAGCTTTTTGGATTATTGAAATATGTCCGCTGTGAATTATGTCCGTTGAAAAACACATGTAAACCGTACGCGAATTAATTTCCTTGAGACGCGCAGATATAACGGCTAAATCTTGCGGGGTATCAATTTCATTGCAAAGCTTGTCCTGAATATCGACGGGATAGATTTTGCAGGCGTCGGAAACTTCATTGAAGGCATTTTCAGCGTAGCAAGTCGTTTTTCCGTTTTCGCAAAAATCCACAATTTTATTAAGCCAAACTTCCCAATCTTCGCGCAGAATTTTATATAAAGGTTGAGCGGTTAAGGCTTCGCTGAAAAATTCCACGCCGATTTTTTGAATACGATTTTGACGGACAACGGCTTTAAAATCTTTCTGCGGAATAGGTACAGTTGAACTTACCGCCATTGAACTTTGTTTAGCGGAGATTATTTCATCCAAAACCGAATCTTCAAAAACTAAATCGCCGTGCATCAAAATCACATCGTCCCCGCGCAGATATTCACGCGCAAGGTAAATAGAATAAATGTAATTCGTAGTGCGGAAGTCGGGATTTTTTACGAAGGTAAATTTAAGCGGAAGTTCCAACGCCGTACAATAACTTACCAGTGCGTCGTCGAAAGCTCCCGTTGTAATAATAACTTCACTCAACACCCCTTTTTTTATCAGTTGGTTGAGTTGGCGGCTGAGGATTGTATCGTGCATTAAAATTTCCGTCATACACTTTGGCTGATTCGCCGTCAACAACCCCATTCGCGAGCCAAGTCCGGAATTTAATATCAGTGCCTTTATCTTTATAACCCCCAATAACTAAGCTCTAAGCACTTGAACTTTAGCTCTCTTTCTTATTAGCCGCTTGATAAATTCTAATCATATCTTCTTCATGCAATTTTTTAGCCGAGCCGCGACTGCCGCCGACTGCAACCGCACATCTGTAAGCCATATCTGAAATTTGTTGAGGAGTCGGAGCAATTCCCAAGCCTTTAATCGACGTGGGCATTTTAATTTCACGGAAGAAATTTTCAACCGCTTCAATACCTTTCAACGCAATTTCATCATCGCTGCCTACTTCTTCGACCTGCATAACGTTAAGCGCAAATTTTTTGAAACGTTGCCGACAATTTTTGTAAACATAACGCGCCCAACTTCCCCAAATAGCCGCAAGTCCCGCGCCATGTGCAACGCCGAACATTCCGCTAAGTTCATGTTCCAACGCGTGGCTTGCAAAGTCTCCTCCGTCATTGCCGCAACCCGTCAAGCCGTTATGTGAAAGACTGCTTGCCCACATAATTTCTGCGCGGGCGTCGTAGTTAATTGGATTTTCCACCAAAATTTTTGCGTTATCAATAACCGTCCGCATTAATCCTTCGGCAATGCTGTCCGTAATTTCCATATTGCCGCCCTGCGTAAAATATCTTTCCATTGTGTGCATAAGAATATCCACGCAACCGCAAGCCGTCTGATAATCCGGCAAAGTGAAAGTCAACTCGGGATTGAGTATCGCAAACTTAGGGCGACACAAATTCCCTTTATATGTACGTTTAGAGTTATTTTCATCATTCGTTATTGAGGAACTGCGGCTCATTTCACTGCCGGAACCTGCCGTAGTCGAAATTACGCCAATAGGTAAGCAAGCCTTAGCCTTGCGCGTATGTTCGTATAAATCCCATACATCGTAATCCGGTTCAGCCAAAGCGTAAGCAATCGCCTTTGCAGAGTCAATGACACTGCCGCCGCCTACCGCCAACATAAAATCTAACTGATCCAAATTGCCGAGCGCAAAACCTGTACGAACTTTGCTAAGTTTGGGATTAGGTACGACGCCGCCCAATTCAACGTGAAAAATTCCCGCCTTGTCCAACAAATTTTTTACACGCGCAATAAGCCCCGACCTTAACGCACTTTTCCCGCCGTAGTGAAGAAGTACACGCTTGCCGCCGTAATATTTTATCCAATCGGCAACTTGAGTTTCCGTATTCCTGCCGAAAATTATTCGCGTCGGTGCAAAGTATTCAAAGTTGTACGCCATAAATTTCACCCCTCAAAATTTAATTAACGCGCATAAATCACAACGCGTTCCTGTTCACGGACGCCGACCAATCTTCCCTCAATCCTAAGCTGCCGAATATTATTCAAACATTGTTCAAGATATTCTTCCTGCGCCAAAATATAATCTTCGTCCGGAAAATCTCCGTCAAGTTCATCAATTAGATTTTCGCCAAAATAATTTTCCGCAAGCTCCGTTAAAAGCGAAAGTTCCTTACAAGTCAACGTTGACATTTCGCGTCGAACATTCAAAAAACATGTGCCGAATACCCCCTCAACGTCAAGCTCAATCTTAGCGCGTCCAAGCCCTTCTATATGATGAAAAGTTTCTATTGATTCGGCAATGTGGCTTAAAAATTCCTCAAAATCTTCTTGTGAAAAATTTCCCTTCAACGCAAAAGAAAGCTCAAGCATATCACTTTTTGAATCGTAGGTGACAGACTGCACTGAGGGATACACTACAAGAATTGCCGCCAATAATCGCCCCGCATCTGCATTTGGCTTTTTCTCTCTCTTAAAGAAATTAAACATACGCCTGAACCTCCTTTAATGCGTAATTAGGAATACGTAATTCGTAATGATTTTAAAAATCTTTTTGGATAACGCATAATCATTTAACATAATAAAAATTTTTTATTTAGCGTAATCGACAACGCGCGTTTCACGAATCAAAGTTGCTTTAATTTGTCCGGGATAATCAAGCTCCTTTTCAATGCGTTTAACAATATCATGCGCCAAAGTTACCGCCGATAAATCATCAATTTTATCAGGCTTAACCATAATGCGAACTTCACGCCCTGCTTGAATTGCAAAACATCTGTCAACGCCTTCAAAAGATTCTGCAATTTCTTCAAGCATTTTCAGACGCTTAAGATACATTTCAAGACTTTCACGACGTGCGCCCGGTCTTGCGGCAGATACGGCGTCGGCGGCGGCAACCAGTACAGCCTCAACGCTTGTAGGCTCAACATCTCCGTGATGTGACGCAATAGCATTTATGACAACTTTATTTTCGCGATAACGTTTTGCCAAGTCCGCGCCAATCGTGACGTGCGGTCCTTCAACTTCATGATCAACCGCTTTACCAATATCGTGAAGTAAACCTGCGCGTTTTGCCAAATTCACGTCTACGCCCAATTCGCTTGCCATAATCCCTGCAAGTTTAGCAACTTCGATTGAGTGATTTAAAACATTTTGCCCGTAACTTGTACGGTACTTCAACCTGCCCAAAAGTTTTACAATTTCGGGATGAATACCGTGAACACCAACTTGGAAAGTCGCCTGTTCGCCAATTTCTTTCATACGCGATTCGACTTCACGTTGAGCTTTTTCAACCATTTCTTCAATCCGCGCAGGATGTATTCTGCCGTCGACGATTAATTTTTCAAGTGCAACGCGGGCAACTTCGCGCCTTATGGGGTCAAAACCTGAAAGTATGACTGCTTCCGGCGTGTCGTCAATAATTAAATCAACTCCGGTCAAAGTTTCAAGCGTTCGAATATTTCGCCCTTCGCGTCCGATAATTCTGCCCTTCATATCGTCGCTGGGCAATGCCACAACCGATACCGTAGTTTCTGCAACGTGGTCTGCAGCGGAGCGTTGAATTGCAATGCTTAAAATGTCACGCGCCTTTTTATCGGCTTCTTCCTTAACCTGCGCGGCGTACTCTTTAATTTTAATGGCTTTATCGTGTTTTAAACCTTCTTCGACTTCAGTCATAATGATATTTCGTGCTTCGTCGCGTGAAAGTGCCGCAATACGTTCCATTTCGGCATCTTCTTTTTCTTGCATTGCGTCAAGTCTTGCTTGCGATTCGTTAAGACGTGCTTCCTTTTTACTGAGAAGAACTTCTTTTTTTTCAAGAGAATCCATTTTTTTATCGAGATTCTCTTCCTTTTGTACAACGCGTTTTTCTTGTCGCGCCAATTCATTGCGGCGTTCCTTAGTATCTCTGTCAAGTTCCTGCCGCATTTTGTGAATTTCTTCTTTAGCCTCCAAAACTGCTTCTTTTTTTTCGGCATTACTTTTTTCTTGCGCTTCGGCTAAAATTCTTCTGGCTTCTTCTTCCGCTGAACATATTTGCGCCTCTGCAGTACGTTTCCTTGCGGCATATCCTCCTATTGCGCCCAAAATTATTGCAACAATGGCTGCCGCGATTGTAATAGCAATGATACACACCCCCTGAAATTTTTAGAATTAATCTGACTTATTAATATGCTAAAAAATCCTTGAGAGGGCGTTTGTCAACTTCAAAATCATTTCGATTAGGCAACCGAAAAAAATTTTTATTTATATGAGTTTAAAAATTTATATCACAAAACTTTTCGGAAATTTATTTTAATTTATTATTAATCGAATCAGTCAACAAAATTTTTACCGATCGGTTACGCCCGTCTCGGTTTTTAATTTAAACAAGTCACAAAATTCAAATACCATAATATTTTATAGATTGTCCAAAGATATGTCAATGAAATTTCCTTGATAAAAACGGAAATCAATCTTCATAAATCTAAAATTTTGTCCGAAATATCCGCCAATAACAAAGTTTCTTGTTGTAAAAAAATTAATGTCCCTTTGATTCTACATTTAACACTGAAATTTTTTAGCTGTTTCGCGTGCAAGCTTATCACAACGTTCGTTAAGAGTATCGCCCGCGTGACCTCTTACCCAATTAAATTTTACATTGTGCGTCGAAATTAATTCATCAAGTGCCAGCCACAAATCCTGATTTTTAACCGCTTGCTTATTTGCGGACTTCCAACCGTTTCGTTTCCAATTTGCCAACCAATTTTGCGTAAAAGCATTTCTTAAATATGTGCTGTCCGTAAAAATTTCTACAAAGTCATCTTTAGAAATTTTCCTCAGGGCAACGATTGCCGCCATGAGTTCCATACGATTATTGGTTGTGAAAGATTCGCCGCCAAAAATTTCTTCACATTTTCCATTTTCATCAAGAATAATCGCTGCGTAACCGCCTGCGCCCGGATTTCCTAAGCAAGAACCGTCCGTATAAATTTTATATTCACTCATAAATTTTCTCCTTAAACTGAAAAACGCCGCCAACCGACGACGCTTTTTAAATATTATGGGCAGGGATGGATTCGAACCATCGTAGCGCATGCAACGGATTTACAGTCCGCCCCCTTTAACCACTCGGGCACCTACCCTTATTGGAGCATTTTTTTAAAGAACACTCCTTAAAAATCCCATAATGTACTTGGAGGGATTCGAACCGTTACTAAGAACTTACAAGATATTATCTATGTCTTATTCCTGTTTTATCGCGTCCGCCTTCGCCTAAGCTACTCGCGTTTGTATGACGCTCCGCAGGCTTTAATTCCCCGCTAACGTACGGGTATTTCAAAACAATGACCTTGGAGAGATTCGAACTCCCGACCCTTTGATTCGTAGTCAAATACTCTAATCCAACTGAGCTACAAGGCCTTTTACATTTTGGTGGACCCACTAGGACTTGAACCTAGGACCGACCGGTTATGAGCCGGTTGCTCTAACCAACTGAGCTATAGGTCCTCCTATCAGACCCACTAAGACAAATTAATTAGAAAAAAATTTGGAGCGGACAACGAGGCTCGAACTCGCTACCTCAACCTTGGCAAGGTTGCGCTCTACCAGATGAGCTATGTCCGCTCTTTCGGTTGTGCAGTCATTTCAACTGACATTGCGCATTATAATTCCTATAGCGTAATTTGTCAAGAAAAATTTTTTTATGTTGCAAAAGTTTCATTTAAGGTTTAGACTTAATCAAAAGGAGTTGAAAAATTTTGGGTATTAAATTTAACAGTGCTGGCGAAAGTCACGGCAAACAATTAATTTGTATCGTTGAAGGTTTACCTGCAGGTTTGAAAGTCAGCAGTGAAATTATCAATGCGGATTTGAAACGACGGCAAGGAGGTTACGGGCGCGGCGATCGTATGAAAATTGAATCGGACAAAATTATTTTTGCGTCCGGAATACGTTTTGGTGAGACGCTTGGAAGTCCCGTAACTTTGATTGTCGAAAATCGCGATTGGGAAAATTGGACTGAAAAAATGAGTGCTGAAGGTTTTCCATATGGTGAAAAAGTTACCAATGCTCGTCCCGGTCACGCAGATTTAACCGGTGCTTTGAAATATAACCGCGCAGATACTCGCGACATTTTAGAAAGGTCAAGTGCGCGTGAAACTACAATGCGTGTAGCGGCTGGGGCTTTATGCAAAATTTTTTTGAAGGAATGCGGCATTGAAATTTCTAGTAAAGTGTTGAACGAAGAAAAAATTAAAAGCCGAATCGATGACGCTAAATCACGCGGCGATACGGTCGGAGGAATTTTTGAAGTTACGGTAACAGGTGCGCCGTTGGGCTTGGGAAGTTATATTCAGTGGGATAAAAAACTTGACGCGAAATTTGCGGCGGCGTTTATGTCAATTCAAGCGATTAAAGGCGTTGAAATTGGTGACGGCTTTGCTAATGCAAATAAATTTGGCAGTGAAGTTCACGACGAAATTTTTGTAAACGCTGATAAAAAAATTTTCCGCAAAACAAATCGTGCAGGCGGAATTGAAGGCGGTATGTCAAATGGTGAGCCGATTATAATTCGCGCGGCAATGAAACCTATTCCAACTTTAATGAAACCTTTGCAGACGATTGACATTTCAACAAAACTTCCGGTGACTGCCAGCAAGGAACGTAGCGATACCTGCGCGATATGGGCGGCATCAGTTGTCGGCGAGGCAATGGCGGCGATTGTGACTGCGGACGCGATTATAGATAAATTTGGCGGCGACGCACTTTGTGATACTTTACAAAATTTGAAAAATTATCGTGAAAGAGTTGCTGAAATTTATTGATAAACTTCAAACAAAAGGGGCGCGCAAGGACGCGCGCACGCCCGCGTAAATCGCCGGATGCGATTTCAGCGGGCTGTTTCTTTTGCTACTTTTCTTTGCACCAAAGAAAAGTAGTTTACAAATATAAAAAATTCTTTAACTTAAAATTTACCGACCCGCTCTACTTAGCCAAAGGAATATTCAAAGTAAAAGTTGTACCTTCGCCGACCTTGCTTTCAACGTCAATTTTAATGCTGTGCTCATCCGCAATTTCTTTAGCCACAGCAAGCCCAATTCCGCTACCTTCCGCCTGATTAACAAAATTATCTTCCATAAGACGCACTCCGCGATTAAAAATCTTACCAAAATTTTCAGCCGCAATTCCAATTCCCGTATCAGCAATGCCTACCAAAACTTTATTGCCGCTTATTATTGAACTCAAATTAATGTTTCCACCTTCAGGCGTGTACTTAATCGCGTTGTCAAGAAAAATTCTAAGCATCTGTAAAATCGTCGTCTTGTCGCCGTAAATCTGCGCGGAATCATTTTGAGTCAAAGTCATTGTGTGATTATTGACTGTCGTATTTTCGCGTTGAAAAGCCGTTTCTACAACTTCCGATAATTCAAAAACTTTCTTGTGAAATTTCAAATCCTTTTTTAAATTAATCGGACGCGGGCGCAAAGTTTTCAGCAATTTTTGTATATTCTGCGTCTCATCACGAATCGCCTCAAGACTTTCATCACGCAATTTTATATCAGTCTTACCAAATTTTTCTAAAACTTCAATGTAACCTTCAATGATAGTCAGCGGCTTACGAAGTTCATGCGACGCGTCGGATACAAATTTTTTATGTTCGGAAATATCGCCCTGCATACGGTCAAGCATTTCATTAAAAGTTTTTGCAAGCTCCGATATTTCATCATTGGCGGGCGGTACAGGTATTCTCTCTGAAACACGATCGCTTTCGGTTTCAGTGGAAATTTTCCTTGCAAGCTTTGTAATATTTTTAATAGGCAATAAAACTTTCCTGCTGATAAAGCGGCTTATCATAATAGCTAAAATCACGCTCAAAAAATCGATAATTAATAAAAAAATTCCTAACTCATCAAAAATATTTTTTTGCGAAGTAATTGTTCTGAAAAAATAAAAAATCAAATGTTGACCTGATTTATCAACATTTATATCAGAGCGGTAAACTAGGGCATTTTTTATTTGTGCGATTTTTAAATTGTCATCAGCCAAAATCGGCGGGTTTTTCATAATATTTTGTTCAAAAAGTTCATTGGTAGGATAATTTATTTCGTCGGTATCAAAGAGCAAATTTCCCTGATCGTCAAAAACTCTAAGCACGACACCGGACACAAGAATTTTATGTATTGAATGAAAAATTAAGTCATCGGGATATTGGTCGGATTCCTCCAAAATTTTTTGAGCATTTTTTACGCTATGTTCAATGGTAGCTTCGGCGGGGTGGTACAGTGCATAAGAAATACTCAGCCACATTGCCAAATTTATAAGGATAATCAGCGCAATAAATGACACGCTACAAGTCAAAGTGATTTTCTTAGAGATGCTTTTAATTTCAAACCAACTGCGAATCTCCTTGAACATAAAATTTACCGTCCTTATTTAAAATTTTTATTGTAATTATATCGAAAAAATTTTTACGCGCAATAAAAAGTATAACTCTAGATTATGCAAAAATTGTAAATATAAACCTCATTTTTAATTTTTAATTCTTAATTATTTTTACCGTTTTCGTTTTTTGAGAAATAAATAAAAAGCCGCTTGCAATTTCGGCTTTGATAAATTATAATTCGTCAAAGTTGGTGGTTGGTACTCCTCTTATGAGAGGAGGTGACGCCGATGACGGATTATGAACTTGTATCGTTGATCGTGCAGGTCGCTACCATGATTCTGACGTTGCTTTCTTGCTTGAAGTAATTCGAGTAAGAAAAAAGCCGTAACGCTACGGCTCTCATTACTAATTCTAAATTTCTATAAGAGGGGAGCTGACGCGCGCACACCAGCTTACCTTTGCCCTATTGATGGGGCATTTTTTCTTGTCATCATTAATTTTCTTTGATTATAATTGTTGAACAAAAATTTTGCAAGAAAAATTTTTTCGCGAAAATAAAATTCTATGCTATAATAGCGAAAAATTTTTGAAAGGAAAATATTATGGACATTAAAATTAATGATGAACTGCACGGCTTTAAGTTGCAGAAAATTTCCGAAGTCGCCGAAGTCAGCGCGAAAACTTACGAATTTGAACACATTAAAACGGGGGCTAAACTTCTCTACATTAACGCCAATGACGATAACAAAGTTTTTTACATTGCCTTCCGCACACCGCCCAAAGATGATACCGGCGTTGCGCATATCGTGGAGCATTCGGTACTTTGCGGGTCGAAAAAATATCCGCTTAAAGAGCCGTTTGTTGAACTCGTCAAAGGTTCGTTGAATACTTTCCTCAACGCGATGACTTACCCCGACAAGACAGTTTATCCCGTCGCCAGTCGCAACGCTAAAGATTTTCGCAATTTGCAGGACGTTTACCTTGACGCAGTTTTTTATCCCGCGATGATTGAAACGCCCGAAATTCTTATGCAGGAAGGTTGGCACTACGAAATTGAAAATCCCGACGCTCCTTTAACTTTAAGCGGAGTTGTCTTTAACGAAATGAAGGGTGCGTTATCTTCGCCCGACGATATTTTAGCGCGTAAAGCAAAATGTGAACTCTTTCCGCAAAATTGTTACAGCTATGAATCGGGCGGCGATCCTGAAGCCATTCCCAATTTGACGCAGGAAGATTTTGCCAACTTTCATAAAAAATTTTATCACCCGTCTAACAGCTATATTTATCTTTACGGCGATGTTGATATTGATGAACAGCTTGCGTATCTTGACGGCGAATATTTATCGAAGTTTGAAAAAATTTCTGTTGATTCGGAGATTATCAAGCATCCGCAACTTTCCGAAATGAAAATCGTCAATGATGTTTATCCGATTGGTGAAGAAGAATTTGCCGAAGAAAAAACTTTTATATCGCTGAATTTAGTTACTGGCGAAGTTGAAGACCCTACCACAATGTTGGGCTTTGACATTTTAAACCACGCGCTTTTCATATCTCCTGCCGCGCCGCTTAGGAAGGCGATTATTGATTCAAAACTTGGTAAAGACGTTGACAGCGGCATTGAGGCAGATTTAAGGCAACCTTCATTTTCAATCACGCTTAACGGTTCGGAAGTCGACCGCACTCAAAAATTTTATGAACTCCTTACCTCCGAAATGAAAAAGCTTGTCGATAACGGCATTGATAAAACTTTGCTTGAAGCGTCAATCAGTTTAATGGAATTTCGCCTGCGCGAAGCTGATTTCGGACTTGCACCTAAAGGTTTAATTTACGGCTTACGTTGTTTGCGGACTTGGCTTTACGACGGAGACCCAAATATTTATCTTCGTTATGAAGATGATTTGAAGGTTATCAAGGAAGGCTTGAATAATCGTTACTTTGAAAATCTCCTGCAGAAATATTTTATTGATAATCCCCATAAACTTTTGATTACGCTTGCGCCGAGTAAAACTGTTGCTAAGGAACGCGATGCCGATAACGCCGCTAAACTTGCCGAGATTAAATCTAAAATGTCCGCCGCTGAAATTGAAAATGTCATTGAAACTGCGCGGAAATTAAAAATTCGTCAACAGTCGCCGGAAACTCCCGAAGCGTTAGAAACAATACCTTTGCTTAAACTCAGCGATATTCGCAAAGAGCCGGAAAGATTCCCGCTTAAATTCCGCGACCTTGACGGCACAAGAATTTTGGACAGTTGCATTGACACGCACGGAATAATTTATCTGACGTTTTTCTTTGACGCGTCGAAAGTTCCGCAGAAAAAACTTTTCCACGCTTATTTGCTGAACGATTTGATTGGCAAGGTTGATACGAAAAAACATTCTTACAGCGAGCTTGCCAACTTGATTAACTTGAATATTGGCGGATTCGGTTCAATCCTTCACGCCGATTCTAAGAAAAATGAGCCGGATTCTTTTATGCCGCGCTTGAAAGTTTATGCGAAATGTCTTGAATCGAAAATTCCTGCAATGACGGAGATTTTGACGGAGATTTTCACGGAATCAATTTTCACTAACAAAAAGCGTATTCGTGAAATTATTGAAGAGGAACAAATTGGGATTGAGTTAAGCCTTCAAAATCTTGCGCCGTCAATAATTTCAGGGCGTATTGCGTCATATCTTTCAAAGACAGGAGCTTACAATAACGATTCGATTTTGCCGTTTAATAAATTTTTGAAAGACTTGCTGAAAGATTTTGACGCGAAATTTGATGAACTTGTTGCAGACCTTAACGACGTGAAGACGCGGCTTTTAAATCGCAACGGCTTGATTGTCAGCGTGACTGCGCTTGATGAACTTTACAGCAAATTCCGTCCGCACTTGGATAAATTTTTGAAGGCGTTGCCGGTTGATGAATTTCCCCGCGCAGAATATGATTATTTGTTGAAGGCGCAGAATGAGGGACTTTATTCACAAAGTCGCGTGCAATATGTCGGCAAGGGTGCAAATTTTATCAATCTCGGTTACGAATATACGGGCGCGATGAATGTTTTGGAAACGATTTTGCGCTATGAATATTTTTGGACGGCAATTCGTGTACAGGGCGGAGCTTACGGCGCAATGGTACATTTCACGCGGCAAGGCGGATTATTCTTCGGTTCATATCGTGATCCCCATTTAAAACGCACTCTTGAAACTTTTGACAAGACAGCGGACTTTCTTAAAAACTTTGATGTGTCGGAACGCGAAATGGATAAGTACATAATCGGCACGATGAGTAAGATTGACAAGCCTTTAACGCCTTCTCTTAAGGGACAGGTTGCCGCTGATTTGTGCTTGAAAAATATTACGTACGAGGACAGGCAAAAATCCCGCGCAGAAATTTTAAGCACTCGTCAAAATGATATTCGCGCCCTTGAAAAAATTGTCCGCGATTGTATGAAGGAAAATAATATTTGCGTGTTCGGCAATGAAGAAGTCATTAAAAAGAACAGCGAAATTTTTAAGAGCATTAAGCAAGCGTCGGAGTAAATTAATATGAAGAAAAAATTTTTAATTCCTTTAATCGGACTTAGTTTAATTTTGGGCAGTGCAAATGTTGACGCGGCAAGATATTTTATGCAGGGCGACGCTAAAGGAAGTTCGACGCCTTACGGTGAAAATTTTAAAATCGGAAAGTATGCGCAGACTGCGGACGCTAAAATTTATTATGAAGTTTACGGCAAGGGCGAACCGATTTTGATTTTGCATGGCGGCGGTGTCGGCACTCCCTACGAAATGGGAAAAATTATTGACGACTTGAAGAAAAATTATCAAGTTATCGTAATGTCGACGCGCGGGCATGGTCGTTCGGAAATCGGACACAATCCGCTGACTTATGAACAAAAAGCTGATGATGCCCTTGCCGTTATAAAAGCGGTTACGAATAAGCCCGTTAAAATTATCGGATTCAGCGACGGCGCATATACCGCTTACAAAATAGCCGCAATGTATCCCGCGCAGGTTGAAAGAGTTGTAGCGATTGGTGCGGGGACTTTGCAGGAAGGATATTTTTCCGGCGAAATGAGCCTTGACGGTCTCGCGCAAATTGATTCAAAGTTTATTGAGGAGCAGAAAAAAATTCGTCCCGAGCCTGAGCGTTGGCAAGAATTTTGTAACGATTACATGAAGTTTTGGGGTAAAATGTCAGTCGGCGAAGAAATTTTCAGCGCGATAAAATGTCCCGTGCTTTTAATTGTCGGTGATGAAGATGATCACGCGCCTGTTATCACGGTGCTTGAGGCTCATCAACTGATAAATAATTCGCGATTGTGCGTTGTCCCTAAGGCTTGGCACAGTGCCTTCAATGATAATTACAAAGTTACAAGGGCGGCGATTATGCCTTTCATTTCCGCGCAGATTAAGGATTTAAGCGCGGGCAGTCGCAAAGTAGATTATAATAGCAGGAGGTGAATAAAATGGACGAAGAAAAATACGAACGCTATATCCCAGTCGAACAGTCAATCATTGAATCTTTGAAACAGGTTCGTGAAATGCGTGCTGGTAGAATGCCTGAAAGAAGTTGGCGCGAATTTTTCGCTGAACTTGATGCCGAAGATGAATTGGAAAGGCAAAACCAAAATGAAAAAAGTCGTATCCACGCCTAAATTTGAGGATGATATTAAGTTTTATAAGAAGAAGAAAAAATACCTTAAAATTCAAGAAGATTTAGCTCCTGTATTGATAGAGCTTGAAAATGACAACTTAGTTGGTGATAAACTTCAAGATTTGAATTTACCCGAAAATACAGCGGCATATAAAGTTCGTATTGCAAATTCCTCCGCAAATATCGGTAAGTCAAACGGTTTTAGGTTTCTTTATTACGTCGCAATCGAGGACGATATTTATTTGCTCACAATTTATTCAAAGAAAGATGATATTCGTGTTATAAATGACAAACAAATTGAGTTGCTTATAAGAAATATTATGGCTGATGAAAATTCTGAGGAGGGCTTATATTGAAGAGAATAATTTTTAGGGGAGCTGGCGTCGCTATCGTCACGCCGTTTAATGATGACGGCATAAATTTTGACGAACTCGGCAAGCTGATTGATTATCAGATTGAAAATTCTACGGACGCAATTATTATCACGGGGACAACGGGCGAATCAGCTACTATGGACGATGCCGAACATAAAGCCGCGATTAAATTTTCCGTTGAACATGTTAAAAAGCGCGTGCCGGTTATCGCGGGAGCGGGTTCAAATGATACTGCCTACGCAATTCAACTTTCGCAATACGCCGAAAAAGTTGGTGCTGACGGTCTGCTTTTAGTCACGCCGTATTACAACAAAGCTACTCAAAACGGACTGGTCGCGCATTATATGAAGATTGCCGACAGCGTAAATTTGCCGATAATTTTGTACAATGTACCTTCGCGGACGGGCGTCAACATTAAGCCTGAAACTTATTACAAACTTTCTCAACACCCGCGCATTGTTGCCACGAAGGAAGCTAACGGCGATTTATCGGCGATTGTCAGGACGAAAAAACTTTGCGGCGATGAATTAGAAATTTATTCCGGCAATGACGATCAAATTGTACCAATTCTTTCACTCGGAGGTAAAGGCGTAATTTCCGTGCTGTCCAACGTCGCGCCGAAGGATACTCATTTAATTTGTAAACTTTACTTTGAAGGAAAAGTTGAGGCGGCGGCAAAACTTCAGATTGATTACAGCGATTTGATTGACGCGCTTTTCTGTGAAGTTAATCCGATTCCTGTTAAGGCGGCGTTAAAACTTTTGGGTTGGAATGTCGGAAAGTTACGTATGCCGCTTAGTGAGATTGAGCCGCAAAATCTTGAAAAACTTCGTGCGGCACTCATTGAACATAATCTGTTGAAGGAATAATTTTTAGGAGGTTCAGCTAATGAAAAAATATATTGCTGAATGTATCGGAACAATGACGCTTGTCACGTTGGGTTGCGGGACGGCAATGTTAGTCGGTTGTGATGCGGTTATGGGCGGTGGTTACGTTTTAACGGCGTTAGCGTTCGGCTTGTCAATCGTGGCTATGGCTTATTCAATCGGCAACATTTCCGGCTGTCACATTAACCCTGCCGTTTCGCTTGGAGTACTTTTAAGCGGGCGTATGTCCACCAAAGATTTTGTCTACTACGTTATCGCGCAGTGTATAGGTGCGTTAATCGGCGCGGCATTGCTGGCAACAATTTTCACAATGGGCGGCGTTACCGATATGACGGGCGGACTCGGCACTAACGGACTGGCAGGCGTGAATGGCAATTCTATGGCTGGTTTACTCGTCGAAATAGTTTTGACGTTTATTTTCGTAATAAATATTTTGGGCGTCACATCGCCGAAAGCTAATCACGGTTCATTTGGCGGCTTGATAATCGGCTTGACTTTGGTCGGAGTTCACATTTTAGGAATTGGCTTGACGGGTACTTCAGTGAATCCTGCGCGGAGTTTTGGTCCTGCAGTAGTTGCGGCTTGCGGCGGAAATGGTGCGCCGCTTGAATGTCTTGCAGTGTTTATCGTAGGTCCGTTGGTAGGTGCCGCTCTTGCCGCGTTCATTTATAAAGTATTGGAGGATTAATTGTGAGAAATTTTTTGTTAAGCATTTTAACGGCTGTAGCATTTCTTTTAACGTCAACAACGGCATTTGCGGCTGTCCAAGAAGAAATTTCTGAAGGCGTTGACCTTACTAAGATTAAGCGTCTGGCTGTTGCTTACCCTAACCATTATAAAGTAAGCAATGTTTCTGATGAACCGACGGTTGAAGCTCTTATCGAAATGCTCGGCACTGCCAATAAATCTACAAAGTTCACCGTGATTCCCTACGCTGATATTGTCGAAGTCATTAAGAAAGATAAAGACGTTGATCTTTCGACGCTTAACTACAGAGAGTATAAAAAAACTTTTGAGGAAAATATAGGCAATTATGCCGACGCTTATGTTACCTTGACGACGGCTAACAATAATGATCCGACGACTTTTATATTTAGAGTTCAAGACGCACAAACAAGCAATATAATTTATCTTCTCAAAATTAACAGTCGCTCTTTCGGCAAAAATGCTCGCGGTTACAATTCCGCTTGTGAACTTTTCTACAAAACGCTTGATGTCGCTATGGACAAGGAGATTAAGAAATAATTTTAAGTTGTAGCTTGTAGCCGGTAGCTTGTAGATTTTTCTATCAGTTATCGGCTTTAATTTCATAAGGAGGAATAATTTTGAGAGAAATTTCATTACGAATTATGCACTGCGCATTACGTATTTTTATAATCGCGTCGATAATTTTTTTTACGTCAACAGTAAACGCGGCAGAATTGGTTATCCTTCATACCAACGATATTCACGGCAGAATTTTAAAAACCGACGACGAAGGTAAAAGTATGGGCTTTGCTGAAATGGTTGCCGCTATAAAAACTCTTAAATCAAAAAACATCAACAGCTTATGGCTCGACGCAGGAGATACTTTGCATGGTATGCCTTCAATTAATGTCAGTAAGGGCGAAAATATGCTGAACCTTCTCAATATCGCCGGGCTTGACGCCATGACTGCCGGTAACGACGATTTTAATTACGGTGCCGATGCTTTGGTTAATCTCACCAAAAAATCTAAGTTTGATTTCCTTGATGCTAATCTTGTTTATCGCAGTAATGACAAATTAGTTTTTAAGCCCTACAAAATTTATAAAATGCCCAATGGTTTACGTGTCGGCGTATTCGGCTTGACTACTCCCGATACACAAGTTAAAGCGCGTCCTTCATATGTTCGCGGTATCAATTTTTTAAATCCTATTGAAATTGCTAGGGATATGGTTAAGGAACTCCGTCCCAAGTGTGACGTTTTAATTGCCCTTACTCATCTCGGCGTTGATAAAAACTCTAATTTTAACAATATGCGTCTTGTCAATGAAGTTGACGGCATTGATTTAATTATTGACGGTCACAGCCACTCCGTTTTACCGATGGGCTTGACTATTAATAAAACTCTTATTGTTCAAACCGGCTGGCACGCTTACAATCTCGGCAAAGTTACCATTACCCTCGACGACAAAAAAATTACCAACAAAAAAGCGTCTCTCCTTAACTATGAAGCCGTAAGCCAGATTAATCCTGTGCCCGACAAAAATATTTCTGCCGCTATTTCAAAAATGCAACGCGAAAACAGCGAACTTTTCGGTCAAGTTGTCGCTCAAAATCATAAATTTTTAGAAGGCAACGCATTTATTATGCGATATTCTGAAACTGAACTCGGCGACCTTATAGCTGATGCTTTTCGTTGGAGATCGGGCGCAGACTTTGCCGTTATCAACGGCGGGGCTATTCGTTCAGATTTACCTGAAGGCGACGTCACTAAAGGCGACATTATGAAAATTTTCCCCTTCGGCAATCAGTTGAAAGTAGTGGAAATTTCCGGCTCAACTATTCGCGAAATGTTAGAGCATTCTGTTTCCAAATATCCCGAATTCTTTGGCGGTTTCTTGCAGGTTAGCGGTATTCGTTTTATAGTTACTACAAATATTCCTAATGAAAGTCGTGTTGGGGATATTTTCATTAACAATGCTCCGCTCGTCGACAACAAAATTTATACAATGGCTACTGCCGACTTTTTGCTTGAGGGCGGCGACGATTACGATATGCTTAAAAAACTTTCGGTCATCGGTCAATTCGGAACTTGTGAAGAAATTCTGACTGAATATCTTCAAGAAATTGGTATGAAAAAAATCGATGTGGATAGAATTATTATAAATAAATAATCTGCGCGGCAATTAAAAATATTTTTCCTGTCATTAATCGGCAGGAATTTTTTTATTTTGTAAACTTTTTCGTTAAATAAAAAAAGCGCACTTCAATGTACGCTTTTTTTATAATTTTTAGGTGAAACGGTTTAATTCTTTTAACGCAAATTTTATCAGCTGTTCAGTTGAGAAATTTTTTGGAGCACGTTTAAATACCGAAGAAATTTCCGCCGAAGTGTAACCTAATGCCGATAATGCGTCCGTTGCCTCGTCGAAGGCGTTGGATACAATCTGCGCGGGTTGAAAATCTTTCGCCGAATCCTTAGAGAAATTTTTAACCTTGTCTTTGAGTTCAAGCAAAATTCTCTGCGCGGACTTCTTGCCAATGCCGGGAAGTTTTGTGAGTGTAGATAAATCTTGTGTGCTGACCGCCGTAAAAAAATCTGCCGCTGAAATTTTTGACACGATAGCCAATGCAGACTTAGCACCAACTCCGCTGACAGTCAACAGTGTTTCAAAAAATTCAAGCGTCTCACGATTTTTAAAGCCGTACAAAGTTATTGCATCTTCTCTAACCGCCGTATGAATAAAAAATTCTGCGGACTTGTCTAATTGTAAATTTTGCCGCGTCAATGCGTCCACAAAAACTTTGTAACCGACTCCGCCAACATCAACTATAACTTCTTCGCCCGTCATAAATTTTACTTTACCGTTAAGATAGCCTATCATTACGTCTCCAAAAAATTTCTTCGCACTAAACTGTTTGCCTCATAAGTCGCGCCGATTGCTATTGCCAATGCGTCCGCCGCGTCATCAGGTGTCGGAGGTTCAGGCAAGTTTAAAATTTTTGTAACCATATAAATTACTTGCTCTTTCGTAGCTCCGCCGTAACCCGTAATTGAAAGCTTTACTTCGTTCGGTGTCATTTCTACCACGTCCAAATTATTTTGCGCCGCGCAGAGTAACACAACACCTCGCGCTTGTCCTACCGGAATTGCCGTCGTTGCATTTTTGCCGAAAAATAATTTTTCTACGCCGACAACTTCAGGCTGAAAATTTTTTATCAGCGCGTCAACTTCATTGTAAATTTTTAAAAGTCTGTCCTGCATTAAAGCTTGCGGGCTTGTGGTAATTACGCCGAAAGTTTTTGCAGTTAATTTGCCGCGTGACTGTTCAACAATCGCGTAGCCGCAAATTGCCGTGCCCGGATCAATTCCCAATGCTATCATAATTTACGCTCTCTTCGTCGCAACTCGTCAATCACTTCAATCACTTGATGCCCCGAAATCATACGCGAACATTCATAAGCACGCGGAGTATCTTTATGATAGGGACATTTTCTGAACTCGCCCCACTCAATGGTTACGTCATTATGGCAACTGTTACAGACAAGCCGATTTATAACTCTGTACGGCGTATCAAATTCACACCACGATGCCGAAATGCCGCTGATTAAAATTACAGGAATATCAACCGCCCACGCAAGCCACGATAAACCGCTGCCAAGCCCTATGAAAAAATCTGCATACGCCAAAAGATTTACGCGCTCAATCAAAGAAATATCCCCAGTAAAATCTTCAGCACCTTCAGGCATTTTTAAAGTTATACCGTGATTCGTCTCCTCAGGATTTTTATCAATGCACAAAACGCGATAACCCAAACTTTTCAAATAAGCTACAACTTCGTCCCAGCCCGTAGGATTTAACCAAGCCTTAACCGTCATTGCAGATTGTACGGCTATGCAAACATACGGCTCTAAAATTTGGCGCGGCTTAGTCGGATGATAAATTTTTTTCTTATAGCGCATTAATCCTAAAATTTCGTTGCCCATGGTCAGCATTGGAATTTTCCTAATTTCCGTCGGCTGATAAAACGGACTGAATCCCGGCGACAGATGATACCAAGCATAAGTATCAGGCGGCATTCCGTCAACGCATTTAATCATTGGAAAATAATTTTCTACAAGCCCGCGCAGATACGGTTGTATCTCCAAAGTTGCTTTACAATTCCACTTGCGGCAAAATTCCTCAATGCTTGGGAACATTGCAATATGATCGCCCATTCCTGTCAGCGGTATGTAAAAGTGAACATTTTGCCCCTCAGGATTAAATTTGTGATGAAAAATTAATGCGTCGTCAAGATAGATTTCAAATCCCCAGTTGATAAAAAATCTTTCCAGCGAAATTATGATGGTATCCGAAACATTATCATCAAAGAAAATAATTTGACTTGTGGCGTCAAAAATTTTTACGCGCCAATTTCCTTCAGGCACATACAAGCGCAAACCTTTATTGAAGTCAAAATTTATGCCGTAATTTTTAACCGAACACGTAAGCGGAAATGATAACGCCTCTTCTATAAATTCGTTAAAAAAATCTGGAGCTTGATTAATCACAAAGTCCAAATTTTTCGGCGTGCAAATCGGTATAATAGTATTTTTATAACTCATTCTGCAAATTCGTAGTTGCCGTAGACATTTTGAACGTCGTCATCTTCGTCAAGGGCGTCAAGAAGTTTCTGCATTTTTTCAGCGTCGTCACCGGAAAGATTAACGGTTGTATCGGGGACTTGCGTAATTTCTGCGGAGGCAGTCTCAATTCCCTTTTCAGCGAGTGCGCTTTCAATCGCGTTAAAATCTTCAGGCGCGGCGGTAATTTCAAAAGATTCATCATCGCTTTCAAAATCTTCTGCGCCCGCGTCCATAACAATTTCCATTAAAGTATCTTCGTCGTCGAAAGTTTCTTTTTCCACAACAAAGACGGCTTTTTTCTTAAACATCCAAGCGACGCAACCGTTTTCACCCAAATTGCCGCCGTGTTTCGCGAAAATGTGCCGAATATTAGCGGCGGTACGGTTACGATTGTCCGTCAAAATATCCAGCAATAAAGCCGCTCCGCCCGGTCCGTAACCTTCATAATTAATTTCTTCGTAGTTGGAAGTGTCC
>FLNU01000559.1_pt1 | contig 28281 bp, 18 predicted proteins | sample 1140361 | NCBI WGS metagenome assembly FLNU01 (sample SAMEA3878206, study PRJEB12797) | bioreactor metagenome | biome: Moose rumen | place: Sweden | collected 2011-10 | reverse complement strand
AAAGAACACTATGTTGGCTGTGCAGTGAGACTCTTCCAGTTTACGCTTAATTTTTCTCACTCGTACTTCGCTCCATTCACCTGTTGAATGATAAGCCTCAATAAGATAAAGAAGATTCTTTTCCTTACTATATGCCACCACGTCTGGAAGTTCTTCGTGTTCAAGAGGAAAGAAATTGAGGTTTTCAAGTGCTTCTTGTTCAAGATGAAGGAACTTATCTTTCGTGTCTCCTACATAAAGCACTTCTGCACCAAATCCAAATGCAGGAAGAAAGACCTCAATGATTGCCTTTTGCAAATCATTATGCTCTCCATACGAAAGGTCAATATGCTTTCCGCCAGGTAATGTGACAGGAACCTTAATAAAATTCCTCCTTCTTTCTAATTCTTCCTTCAGCGAGATAGTGTCAGCAATAAACTTGTCCAATGCAGATTTCCATGAAGGCGTCTTGTATTGACGAAGGAGATTTGCAAAGGCAGGACTAAGGGCATAACCACGTGACGGATTGTTGGTAGATTGTTCTTCTTGGGATGATGAGTTTAGTACTATTCCTGCCTCAACAAGCATCTTTAAGTCCTGCCGTCTAATATTATCATAAGAAGAATCAGCAATCTTCTCTCCATAGTTGGCATTTTCGAAATTGAGAATATCTCTTGATCGAAAAAACTCGCCATCTTCTGATGATTTTGCATCCTTAAAGGAACGCTTTATCTGACCTGCAGCCATACAGGCTTTTGCCATTCGTTCAAGTTTTCTGTCTGTGTTTTCGACGGGTACTCCTACGGCTTTGAGAATGTCTAACATTCCTATGACAAGCCTTTCTATTGACTTTGGGGTAGATGCCAATACCTTAATTTGCATATTCAAATAAATCGTGAGGTATTAAATTGTTTATAATATCTTGTGGGTCACGTTGTTCCATGTGATAGGTTTCTCTTACTTGAAGAGCTATTTTATATGCTAACAATGGAGGAACAGCATTTCCTATTTGATAAAATCTTCTAGTTTCATTACCCGAGAAGGCAAACCAATCAGGAAAACTTTGCAACCTTGCAGCCTCTCTATCCGTGAGACGCCTTCTTCTGCCGTCCTCTAATCTGACACGTTGCATATCACTTGTAGCACCCGCTAAATTGCGGCATGTAATCGTTCTTGCTGGTTTCGTTGGATATAAGTCACGAGGATTTATACAATGAGACTTTGCCTCATAAACAGCAATATACTCATCTTGACGAGAAGTTAAAATTTTGTCCTCCGGTTCAGGGCTCAACATTGTATCACCTATGGCTTCCGCAACAGTCGTTTTCTTCTTTTCGGCTACAGGAAAGCGGAATGAAGCACGATGGCCAATACAGATTAGGCGTTCCCTATTCTGAGGCACACCATAGTTAACGGCATTTAGTACTTTGTATTCAACTATATATCCAAGGTTTTGTAGTTCTTTGACAATAAGGTCTAAATACCATTTGTGACGTCCTAAGATGTTTGCAACATTCTCAAAAAGGAATACCCTCGGTTGTAATCTTTGAACAGCATCAATAAAGACGGGAAAACCATCTCTTGCATCTTTCACGCCCATTTGATTGCCAAATCGGCTGAACGGCTGACAAGGAGGTCCCCCAATTATTATATCTATGTTTTCCGCTTCAGGATATTCAAAACCAACTGTGAGAAATTGGTTATGGCATTCACCTTGAAGATTGTTGTTGTAGGTGTCTACGGCAGCTTCTACCATTTCATATCCTATGGTTCTAAAACCTGCAGCTTCAAATCCAAGAGAAAGACCTCCACAGCCTGCAAACAGGTCAAGAACAACTGCTTGTTCTTGGATGCGTGGAGTTAGAAGGTTGTCTATATAGTTACTATATGGAGTCATAATTATTTAGTGTGCCAAAGCAAATCTGCGACATCAACATCAAGCACTTTTGCGATTTCTCGCAATGTTTCGAGGTTGGGTTGCATAGTGTTGGTGCACCATTTTGATACAGTGCCTTCATCCTTGCCAATTTGTGTAGCAAGCCATCGGTTGGTCTTCTTTTTCTCGGCAAGTACCACTTTTAGCCTATTTATATCTTCATTCATGCTATGTATTTTCAATAGAATGCATCTTTATATAACAACTGCAAAAGTAATATATATTTTCAAACATTGGAAAGAATTATCCAAAAAATTGAAATATACTTCAAGATTTATTCTTTATAAAATGAGTGTGGACAAGGTGCTCAACATGGCTAAGACCGTAACGACCATCAGCGTCTACATGCCGCAGAACAAGAAACACCTCATCAAGACCATGCCAATGAAGAGGCAAGAGCCAATAGCAAAACTATTCGAAGAGGAATTTAGGAGGCGCAATGACGAAGTCAGGTGTACAGAATCATGCTCAGGTACTATGTCAACCCGTATTCTTTCTTTGAGGTGCCAGAGAAAGACTGACTGAAACTGCTGGAAGGAACGGAGACATCACCTCCTGAGCCAACGCTTTTTGATGGGGGGGGTACTTTTTCAAAAATAAGTCTGCAACGCCTATTTATCGGCATTGCGGACAAATGATTGATAACTTTTCAACTTTTAGCGGAAAGCAATTAAATACATTGACGAGCGATTCGATTATGAAATGGTTAGAAAGCAAAACGCATTGCAGAAACTCTGTGATACTGCGTGTCAGAAAAGGGAAGACTGACGCTTTTTTGCATAATGATGAAAGCGCGGCCTCTGTCTGGATGTGACAGAGGCCGCGCTTTTACGTCAGGTTGGCTGGATGTGTCGTGCTGTGTCAGATGCTGGCCTCGACACTCCACTGGAAGGCTCGGATGCCAAGCATGGGGTTGTCTGCGTCGGCTTCTTTGAGACGCTTGAGGAGGGGAGCGGCTTGCTCGTCCTCGACGATGGTGAGGATAGCGCTGTTCATGGTGGGCCATGCATGGCTGCCGAGATGGGGGTCGCCGGTGGTGGTGCCGCATCCGCCTGCTTGCTCAAAGTAGGTGTAGCCGCGCACGTTGGTACGGCTGAGGATGGCCATTACGTTTTCGGTCTGTGCCTGGTCGAAGGCGATGAATATGGATTTCATTTGTTAAGTTTAAAGTTTTTGGTCAAGAGTCGAGAGTCGAGAGAAAGTTTGAAGTTTAAAATTTAAAGTTTCTTTGGACGAGCGAAAGTGCTTCGCGATGACTTTGGACGAGATAATGCGGACGAGAACGTCCGCGGTCCCGAGGGACGAGCGAAAGCGTCGGCAAAGCCGAACGATGAGAAGTTTATCGCTTCACGCTTCACTCTTCACGAAAGTGGAGTTCTTCTTGTGCGTGTTCTTTCCAGTAGGCGTTGAGTTCGCGCTGCTGTCGCATCTTGCGGCGGTTACGCTTGACTCCGTTGGCTCCGAAGATACAGAACATGGACGGTGTGTAGATGAGGGTGAGGATGGTGGAAGCGGTTAGTCCGCCGATGATGGCGATACCCATTCCGCGCCACATCTCGGCTCCGACGCCGTGGCTCATGGCCATGGGGACCATACCGAGGATGGTGGTGAGCGAGGTCATGAGGATGGGACGCAGACGGCTGCGAGCCGCTGCCACGCTGGCTCGGATGAGTCCATAGCCGCGTTCGCGCAGTAGTTGGGTGTAGTCGATGAGCACGATGCCGTTCTTCACCACGATACCGATGAGCATGATTCCTCCGAGCATGGACATGATGTTGAGGTTGGAGTTGGTGAATATAAGTGCGTAGATGATTCCGGCGAAGGCCATGGGGACGGTTATCATGATGATGAAGGGGTAGGTGAGTGACTCGAACTGTGCGGCCATGACGATGAACACGAGCAGGATGATGAGGATTCCGAGTGTGCCGAGGTCGCGGTTGGAGTCTTGCTGGTCTTCGTAGGAACCGGCCACTTGTATGTAGACGCCGTTGGGCAGGTCCATGCTCTGGTAGATTTTGCGTCCGAGTTCGACTCCGTCGCTCAGTGCATAGCCGTCCTTGAGGATGGCGTCGACGGTGACGATGCGTTGGCGGTCCTTGCGCTCGATGGTGGGTGGGATGTTTGACTCGCGTATGGTGGCGATGTCGCGCACGCGTACGTTTCCGCGCTGTGTTGGCACGAGCATGTTGAGCAGGTCTTCTGTGCTGGTGCGTGCGTCGGGTTCGTAGCGCACCTTGATGTCGTATTCGTCTCCGTCTTCACGGTAGTAGGAGAGGAGGGAACCAGTGATGAGGTTGCGTACGGCTGTCGATGCGTCGGTGATACCGATGCCCAGTTCGGCCAGTTTGTCACGGTCGAAGTCGATGGCAAGTTCGGGTTGGAAGTCCTGACGCGAGATGTTGGTCTGTCCGACCATTTTGTTCTCTGCCAGCCGTTGAGCCAGTTCGTCGGCTATCTTTCCCGTGGCCTCCATGTCGTAGCCATAGATTTCGAAGGTGGCTGTTGACTGTCCGCCCATGCCGCCGCTACTTCGTCCGCCGAGCATCACCTGGAATTTATCGAGTTCGGGGATGGCCTTGCAGTCCTCGCGCATTTCGTCGCAAATGGAGACGAGTCCGCGTTCGCGCTCGTTGGAGGGTACGAACTGGATGTTGAAATTGGCGATGTGGGTGCCGTTGTCGGAGAGTGAGGCGAAGGTGTTGTTGTCGCCGGCCTGTCCGACGGTGAAGTTGCATGCCTTGAGGTCGCTGCCGTAGCGTTGCATCCATGTGTCGGCCAGTTGCTTGGCCAGTTGCTGTGTCACCTCCTTGCGGGTGCCGATGGGTGTCTGCAGGGTGACACCGACGCGTCCGGAGTCGTTGGCGGGGAAGAACTCTGTCTTCAGCCCCACAATCTTCATCGTGACGATTGACGAGAAGAAGAAGAGTACGCTGAGGCCAATGACAGTCCAGCGGTGTCGTACGGCCCAGTTGATGAGGGCTTCGTAGGCGTCGTCAAGTTTGTCGAGTGCGCGCTGAATGGGTCCATAGACTTTCTTGAACAGTCGGCTCTGCTTCTTCTGCAGGCGGAGCATCTGCGAGCAGAGCATGGGGGTGAAGGAGAGGGCTGAAATGGTGGAGATGGTCATGATGATACACATCATCCATCCGAGTTGTTTGAAGAGGACTCCGGTCATGCCTGTTACCATGGTGAGAGGAAAGAATACCGCTATCATGGTGAGGGTGGAGGCGATGACGGAGATGGCAACCTCGTTGGTGGCATGGATGGCCGCCTGTTTGGGTGCCGAACCGCGCTCAATATGGGTGGTCACATTTTCCAGGACCACGATGGCGTCGTCGACGACGTTTCCGATGGCGATGGTGAGACAGGCCAGCGATATCATGTTGAACGAGCCTCCCGTTGCATAAAGGTAGATGAACGAGGCGATGAGCGACATCGGGATGGTGATGGTGATGATGACTACCGCACGCCAACGACCGAGGAATGCAAAGACGACAATCACCACGAAGAGCATGGCGTAGATGATGGTCTCGGTGAGCGTGTGGATGGTGTTCATGATGTTTTCCGAGGTGTTAATCATCATTTGGATGTTGACATCGGAGGGCAGGTTGCGGCGCAGTTCGGGCAGCATCTTGATGACCTTGTTGGAGATGGCCACAGAGTTGGCTCCGCTCTGCTTCTGGATGATGACGATGGCTCCCTGCTTGCCGTTGGTGAAGGTGGACTGGGCACGCTCCTCGACATTGTCGACGATGCGGGCCACGTCGCGCAGGTAGACCTTGGCACCGTTGTGGCTGCCGACGACAACGTTCAGCATCTGTCGCGGGTCGGTGAACTCGCCTTCCACACGTACGGTGTAGGTGGTGGACCCGATGTCGACCGAACCGTTGGTGATGTTGCGGTTTTCGCTGGCAATGGCTGCACTGACCTGGGCTGCACTCAGTCCGTAGGCTTCCATCTTCTCGGGGTTCATGTAGATGTTGATTTCGCGCTCTGGTGCACCTCCGATGGACACGGTTCCCACTCCGTCGATGCGTGCCAGGGGGTTGGCCACGTTCTCGTCCAGTATCTTGTAGAGTGCCTGCTGGCTTTCCTCGGCCTGTACCGACAGCAGCACGATGGGAATCATGTCGGTGGAGAACTTGAAGATGATGGGCGTGTTGGCTTCGTTGGGCAGGGAGTTGCTGACCATGTCGAGTTTGTCGCGCACATCGTTGGTCAGGTCGTCAATGTCATAGCCGTACTCAAACTGCATGGTGATGACAGACACGTTCTCTCGCGAGTTGCTGGTGATGTGCTTGAGGTGCTCTACAGAGTTGAGCGTGTTCTCCAGCGGACGTGTCACGTTGTTTTCTATATCGTTGGCCGATGCACCGTTATAATAGGTGAATATCATAATGGTGTTCGTCTCGATGTCAGGCATGAGGTCGATTGGCAGTTTGAATGCCGAGTACACACCAAAGACAATCACGGCCAGGAAGACGAGACTGGTCATAATCGGTCGTTTGACCGCTCCTTCATATAGGCTCATAGATGAATTCTGAATTGTTGGTTATTTGATGACTTCCACTTCCTTTCCGTTGGCAAGTTTCGACTGACCGGCAACGACCACCTGGTCTCCGTCGGCAACGCCGCTGATGATTTCTACGGCATCGTCAACCTGGCGGCCCGTTTCCACTTTGTTGTAATTCACCTTGCCGTCCTTGTAGACGTAGACGTAGCGGTCGCCGGCTCCAATCTGCTTGACAACGGCTGCGTCGGGCACCAGGACGTGATTTTGTTCGCCGTAGTTGACGGTGGCACGTGCAAACATGCCGGGACGCACCTTCTGTTGAGGATTGTTGATGGTAATCTCGACGGGGAAGGTGTGTGTGGTGGCGTCGATGGTGGGGTAGACAATGGTGACCTTGCCTGTGAAGAGGTCGTCGGGATAGGCATCGAGCGTGATGTCGACGGGCATGCCCTTGTGCATTTGTGAGTAGTAGGTTTCAGAAATGTTGATGACGAGTTTCACGGGGTTGGTCTGCTCGATGGTGAGCACGGGCTGTCCGCCGTACATGTCGCCGTTGTCGTAGTTGCGTGCCGTCACGACGCCCGAGATGGGGGCTGTGAGTTGGGTGTTCTGTACGAGTTGTCGGTACTGAGTTTGGAGCACGTCGAGTTGTGTCTTCACGTTGTCGTATTCGGCTTTCGATGCACCTCCCACCTGGTAGAGTGCGTTGGTGCGGTTGAACTCTACTTGTTGGTTGTCGATTTGCAGTTTCAACTGACGCAGGTTCGAGGCGTCCAGTTGTACCAGCACTTGTCCCTTGCGCACGACGTCGCCCACGTCGGCATAGATTTTCTCGATGCGCAGCGGTGTGTTGGGAGCGATGTTGTTCTTCACGTCGCTTTCGACGGTGGCTGTGTAGGTCTCGGTCTGCGGAATGCTCTGGGTGTGAACAGTCTTCAGTTTTACTTGTGGCTTTACTTCAACCTCTTTGCTGGTTGAGCCGTCAGTTTCCTCCTTTTGGGAGTTTCCGCACGAGCAGATTGCGATGGTGGCGGCAAGCAGCAGTGCGGTGTTGATACTTGTTTTCATGTCGATATGTTTTTTGTCTTTGTTATTTCAGGTAAGTTTCTTTTCCCAGAGTGTAGTCCAGGTCGGCCCGGTTGGTCAGGTAGTCGTAGATGGACTGGTCGTAGGTCAGTTTTGCCTGTGTGAGAGCCACCTGACTCTGGTTCAGTTCCAGGATGGTTCCGCGCCCCACCTCGTAGCGTTTTTCTGAGATAGTGACGGCTTTGGCTGCCTGTCGTACGGCCTCGTTGTTGCTGCTCACCTGTGCGATGGTCGATGCCATGTTCTGTCGGTAACTTTCTGCTGCCATGTTGAGTTTGCGCTCGGTGTCAATCCTCTGGTCGTCCAATTCGGCCAGTTGCAGTTTTGTCTTTCGCAGTCCGGTCCAGTTGGATGCTCGGAAGATGGGGATGGTCAGTGCCAGGGCGAACGATGCGCTGGGTGAGTAGTCATAGTTCCAGAGTTGCCAGTTTTCGTTGTAGAGCGACTGGTACTGGCCGGTCAACTGGAAGGCCAGTGTCGGCATGAAGTTGGTGCGTTGCAGTTTGAGTGTTCGTTCCAACAGTGCCTTGTTCAGGTCGAACTGGCGCAGGGCGGAGTTGTTTTCCAGGAGCGTGGTTTCTTCTTTCGGCAGTGCCAGGGTGCTTTCATAGTTTTCCAGTTTGTCGTTGATGGTGATGCCGATGTTCTCGGTCACACCCATCAGGACTTTCAGTTGGAGGCAAGCCAGTGTCAGTCCGGTTTGTGCCGACACGAGGCTGGAGTGCATCGAGCGCATCTGCACTTCGGCAGAGATTTTGTCGTACTCGCTCACTTTTCCCTGTTGAAACTTGGCGTTCACCACGTCGAAGCTGTCCTTGGAGATTTTGTAACTTTCGTCCATGACTTTTGCTGCATCCTGTGCCAGCAGTGTGGAATAGTAGGCCTTGGTCACTTGGTTGACGAGGTCGAGTCGGCTGCCGCGTGCTTGTTCCCGGGCTACCTTGATGTCTTCCTTCGTCAGTTTCATGTTCTGGTAGATGGCTGGCGCAAAGAGTGGCAGGTTGAGGGTGGCTCCTGCGGCCACGGTGTTGGTGTTGTCGCGTCCCATTTTCACTTTGGTCACGTTGCCGCCCATGTTGAACTTCATTTCGGCTGCCATCAGGGTGTGTGACAGGCTTCCTGTCGCGCTCACTTCGGGCAGCAGGGCTTGCCAGGCTTCCTGGTCGGCAATTTTTTTCAGTTCGATTTCCTTGTCGGCCACGCGGATGGTGGGGTTTTCGGCCAGTGCAATTTCTATGGCCTGCTCCAGTGTCAGGTCGAGTGTGCCGGTCTGGGTGGCAGACGCTGTCTCAGTCTGTGCATGCAGTCCCATGGCCATGAATAGTGCCAGGGAGCATGCAATCCATTTTTTACCTTGTCTGTTCATACTTTATTTGTTGTCGGTTGACTTTGTCTTCCTCAGTCACGACTCGGCAATGCTCAAACGTGGTTCGGCATTGCTCTCGCTGTTCCCTCGGTTGTTGTTTTTCAGGATTTCCAACCCTTTCGGGGTGCACAGTCCGGTGAGGAAGGTGGTGTTCAGGGTCTTGACGATGGTCTGCATGGGGTAGAGTTTGTACAGTTCCTGCTCCATGATGCTGTTGGCCATCATGTCGAACAACTTGACCAGCAGTCGGTATTCCACGTCTGTGCGGAACACGCCGGCCTCGATGCATGCCTGGGTGAAATGAAGCAGGTTTTCCTCGCGCTTGTTGTGGCCTTGGCGGATGAATTCCTGCACGATTGGGTAGTGCTTGGATTCGCTGATGAAGGCGATGTTCACTTGCTGCAATTCTTCCAGCCGCTTGTTGAGCACCTTGACGTAGACCTTCAGGGGGTTGTCCGAGTCGGCTGTCAGGTCTGCTATTTCCTTCTTGCTTTGCTGGTCGTTGTATCTCAGACATTCCAGCAGCAGGTGTTCCTTGTCGGTAAACATCTCGTAGAGGGTGCGCTTCGACATGCCCAGTTCGCTGGACAGGTCGTCCATCCGCACACTCTTCACTCCTCTCTGTACAAATGCCAGGAATGCGTGCTTCAGCACACGCTCTCTCACCTCTGTTTCGTTGGTTTTCTGTTCAATCAATTTCTTTGTTTGCCGTTTGTGGGCACAAAGATACGAAGAAAACTTTTTTTTTAAAATAGTTTTCGCTCTTATTTCATCTTTTTGCCTCTGTTTTAGGGTTTGTTCACAATTGCGGCGTGCCGGCAGGCATTCACGACCGTTCTTCCTCCCTCCCCGTGTGGGGCATGTAACAAGAAGGGCCACTCTCACGAGCAGCCCTTCTCTCTCAATAAGTATTTCTTAAGGTAAAAAGATTGTTTTTAGGATGCCGCAAAGTTACGGCATTATTTTGTGTGGAAAAACATGTTTTTCAATGTTTCTTAACATGTGTGTGGGCACACATTCGGTTTTTTACCGTTTTACGGCTTTCTCTTTCTCGATTTCCGCCTTGTCCGCCTACCCCTCCGTCATGCCTGTGCGAACAGGTCGAGCATGTAGGCCTCCTCGCGCTTGGGCTTGACGGGTGGCGAGGGCGGCAGGATGATGTCTTCGTCCTCCCAGTCGTCGAAGCAGAGTTCCAGTTGGTAGACGAAATGCTTGCGCAGGGCGTATATGCCCCACTTCAGCCGTTCGAAGGCCGACCGCTTCTGGCGGCTTTGCTGCCACAGGAACCGTCGCATGCTGTCGTAGATCAGCCGGTAGCGCTGGGCCGAGTCGGTGTCGAACAAGTCGGCATTGCGGTTGTAGATGGTTCGCGCAATGCTGCCCAGCCTCATGCCGTCGGGGTGTTGGATGAGGAGGCTGACCAGGTCGTCGTAGTATTGGTTCTTCATGATGACGTGCGCGAACAGTGGACTGAATTTCGGAAACATTTCGTTCCTGCCAGCGAATTTACTTTTTTTTTCTGAAATCTCCCAAATAATTTCCAAAAAATATGTCCCACACCCACTTACGTCCTCCGTGTCCCAGTTTCCGCGTCCCTTCCGGGTGGTTTCCGCGTCCCTTCCGGGTGGTTTCCGCGTCCCTTCCGGGTGGACTTCCGCATGCTTTTATAATAACGCGCGTGCGCGCGCGTGTAAAGTCCACCTGTCTGCGTGCGTAACACCCTTGCTCCCGACTCTCCGCCCCCAAACCTCTGACCTCTAAACCTTAAACCTCTAACCTTTAAACATGAAACTTCACTCCTCTGCTGAGGAAAGTATAAATCAAATATATGATTTATATAAATCATACGTTTGATTTATATAAATCATGGATTAGATTTATATAAATCATATATTTGATTTATACTTTCGTGTTAAGTCTTTTTTCCTTTCATGTGTGGAAGCATCAACTTTCATGTGTGGACGTGTGGATTTTATCGCTGCGTGGCCTTTTTCCGTCTGTAGGCATGACGGTTTTTGTTGAATCGTATTTTTTTCTTGCCGAATTATTCTTCATTTTTTCCAGTTTGTTTTATATTTGCAGGTGGATTTTTGACCGAAGGCAACGTAACACCTAATCAAAATATGAAACGAATAACACTGATGACCATGATGCTTTGCACGTTGATGGCAGCCACTGCCATGCCTGCGCCGAGTGCGAGAGTTGAACACGTCCACCCGCTGTCGTGGTGGGCCGGAATGAAGGACCCCATCCTGCAAGTCATGCTGCACGGCCAGGACATTGCCTCGGGCGATGCCGTGCTGGAGAACGCCGTCGGACTGACGCTGAAGGAGACGGTGCGCGTTGACAATCCCAACTACCTGTTCCTCTATATCGACACCCAGGGCGCCCCGGCCCAGCAGTTCACCATCCGCGTGGGCAAGCAGCGCATTCCCTACGAACTGCAACAGCGCGAGAGCGTGGTGCGCAAGACGTTCGACGCCTCCGACGTGGTCTACCTGCTCATGCCCGACCGCTTTGCCAACGGGCACAGCGAGGTGGTGACGGAAACGAAGAACCCGAAGTCGAAGGCTACGCCCGTGCTGAAACGCTGGGCCGCCATGCGCGAACCGGTGTGCGACCGCAACGAGCCTTTCGGCCGACACGGCGGCGACCTGGCCGGCATGACGCAGCGGCTGGACTACCTGGCCGACCTGGGCGTGACCGCTGTGTGGCCCACACCCGTCATGGTCAACGACATGGAGCGTGAGTCCTACCACGGCTACGCCATCACCGACTACTACCAGGTGGACCCCCGCTTCGGCACCAACGACGAATACCGCCAGTTTGTGGGCGAGGCACACCGCCGCGGCCTGAAAGTCATCCAGGACATGGTGTTTAACCACTGCGGGAGCGGGAACTTCCTGTTCACCGACATGCCGCAGCGCGACTGGTTCAACTTCCAGGGCGAATACGTGCAGTCGAGTTACAAGACCGGAGCCGTGGGCGACATCCATGCCTCGGCCCTGGACCGCAGCCTGACCGTCGACGGATGGTTCGTGCCCACCATGCCCGACCTGAACCAGCGCAACCGCCTCGTGAGCGACTATCTCATCCAGTCGTCACTCTGGTGGATAGAGTGGGCCGGCATCGACGGAATCCGTCAGGACACCTACCCCTACAACGACTTCGACGCCATGGTGCGCTGGTGTGAGCGCGTGGAACTGGAGTATCCCGGCTTCAACATCGTGGGCGAGGCCTGGATCAACAACAACGTGGGCGTGGCCTACTGGCAGAAGGACAGCAAACTCAGTGCACCCCTCAACTCGAAACTGCGCACCGTGATGGACTTCCCGCTCATGTCGCTGCTGAACAGCGTGGTGGACGAGGAGACCGACGTGTGGAACAACGGCTACGCCCGACTGCACGAATATCTGTCGCAGGACGTGGTCTATGCCGACCCCAACCACTTGCTCACCTTCCTGGACAACCACGACACCGACCGTTTCCAGAAAACACCCGAGCAGGCACAGGACACAACCCGCTACAAACAGGCACTCACCCTCCTGCTCACCCTGCGCGGCATCCCCCAAATCTACTACGGCGACGAAGTGGGCATGGCCGCCAACAAAGCAAAGGGTGACGGCGAACTGCGCCAGGACTTCCCGGGCGGATGGCCGGGCGACGAGAACGACGCCTTCACCGCCGAAGGCCGCACCCCCCTGCAGAACTGGTACTTCAACTTTGCCCGCAACCTGTTGCAATGGCGCAAGACCAACCGCACCGTCCAGTTCGGACGGCTCGTACACTACCACGTCCGCAACGGCGTCTACGTCTATGCCCGACAACTCGACGGACACACCGTCACCGTCCTGCTCAACGGCACCGGCAAGTCACAAGTCCTCGACATGGCACCCTACGAGGAAGTGATGCCACACTCCCAGGCCAAGAACATCCTGACCCACCGCACCGTGACGATAGGGCAGAAGATGCACCTGAGACCGCGCGAAGTACGCGTGCTCGAATTTTAGAAAAAAAACGGGCACAAAAGAATAACAAATCAATAAAAATTGTATATTTGCAGGACTATGAACCGATTTTTCCTCTTGGTCGTGCTGTGCCTGGCACATGTAGGCCTGGCCCAAGCACAAACACTGAAATCGCCCGACGGACGTTTCACACTGACCTTCTCGATTGACTCCAAGGGATGCCCCACCTACCAACTGCAACTGGAAGGACAGGATGTCGTGAAACCCAGCACACTCGGATTCGAACTGAAAAAGGAAACTGCCGGCAAGCAGGAAAGTTTCGACAACACGAAGCACACACAGGCCGAGAGCATCGACCGCAAGGCCGACCTGCAGACCGGATTCACCCTCTCGGCCCAGCAGACAGCCACCTGCGACGAGACATGGAAACCCGTCTGGGGAGAGGAAAACGAAATCCGCAACCACTACAACGAACTGCTGGTCACACTCTATCAGAAGAAGAACGACCGCACCATGAAAGTACGCTTCCGCCTGTTCAACGACGGACTTGCCCTGCGTTACGAGTTTCCCGACCAGCCCAACCTGACCTATTTCACCATCAAGGAAGAACGCACACAGTTTGCCATGACAGGCGACCATGAGGCATGGTGGATACCAGGCGACTACGACACACAGGAGTACGCCTTCACACACAGCCCCCTGTCCGAAATACGGCAGCGCATGCGCTCGGCCATCTCGTCGAACGCCTCGCAGACACCCGTCGGACGCGCCTGCGTGCAAACCGCACTCATGATGAAAGCCAGCAGCCGCCTCTACATCAACCTGCACGAGGCAGCCTGCATCGACTATCCCACCATGCACCTGGACTACTACGAGCCCACCAAGACATTCACCTCGTGGCTCACACCCGACTCGCGCGGCGACAAGGGTTACATGCAGACACCCTGCACGTCGCCCTGGCGCACCATCATCGTGGGCCGCAGCGGTCGCGACATACTCGCCTCGCGCATGACACTCAACCTGAACGAACCCTGCAAAATCAAGGATACCAGTTGGATTCGCCCCATGAAGTACATCGGCGTGTGGTGGGACATGATAACCAACCGCAGCCACTGGTCCTACACCAACGACTTCAGTTCCGTCAAGTTGGGGCAGACCGACTACACCAAGGCCAAACCCAGCGGACGGCATGCCGCCAACACCGAGAACGTGAAACGTTACATCAACTTTGCAGCACGCCACGGATTCGATGCCGTCCTGGTCGAGGGATGGAACCAAGGATGGGAAGACTGGTTCGGACACGAGAAGGACTACGTCTTCGACTTTGTCACCCCCTATCCCGACTTCGACGTACAGGCCATCCACAAGTACGCAGCCGCGGTCGGCGTGAAGATGATTATGCACCACGAGACATCCGCCTCCGTGCGCAACTACGAACGCCATCTCGACAAAGCCTATCAGTTCATGGTCGACAACGGCTATCCAGCCGTCAAAAGCGGCTACGTCGGCAACATCGTTCCCCGCGGAGAGCACCACTACAGCCAGTGGCTGAACAACCACTACCTGTACTGCGTGACCAAGGCCGCCGACTACCACATCATGGTCAACGCACACGAAGCCGTCAGACCAACCGGATGGTGCCGGACATGGCCCAATCTCATCGGCAACGAAAGTGCACGTGGCACCGAGTTTGAAGCCTTCGGCGGCAACACCGTCGAACATACCACCATCCTGCCCTTCACACGGCTGATTGGCGGACCGATGGACTACACCCCCGGCATCTTCGAGATGGACTGCTCGAAAATGTCGCCCGACAACGACTCGCACGCACGCACCACACTGGCACGACAACTGGCCCTCTACGTCACCATGTACAGCCCGCTGCAAATGGCAGCCGACATTCCCGAAAACTACAACCGTTTCCTGGACGCCTTCAAGTTCATTGAGGACGTGCCGGTGGACTGGCAGCGGTCGGTCTACATCGAGGCAGAGCCCGGCCAATACGTCACCATAGCCCGCAAGGACAAGAACTCGGACGACTGGTACGTAGGCAGCACCGTGGGTGCAGCAGGCCATACCACACAACTGTCGCTCGACTTCCTCGACGCAGGCAAAAAGTACGAAGCCACCATCTATGCAGATGCGAAGAACGCCCACTGGCAGACCAATCCACAGGCATATACCATCAGCAAGAAGACAGTTACGAACAAGTCGGAACTCTCACTGCACTCAGCCCCAGGCGGTGGATTTGCCATCAGCCTGAAAGCCGTGAAGTAGGCCGGACATGACAGGCACGGACCTTCCGTGCCGCCCCAAGGAGTACTCCTTGGCGTTTATATGGGTCCTGACCCATATAAATCCTTGACTAAAAAACAACAGACTAAATAACCATTCACTAATTTAATTAACCTTAAGAACCAAAAATGAACGAAAATCTAAACTTCAGGTTCCTGCTCGTATTTCTTGTGGGAATCTTCGTGTCGGTCAACGTTCTTGCCCAAGACATCACTGTCAAAGGTCACGTTAAGGACACTTCGGGAGAGCCCATCATGATGGGTACAGTTCTGCAGAAAGGTACATCAAATGGTACGACTACGGATTTGAGTGGTAACTTCACACTGAAAGTGCCACAAGGCGCAACGCTCGTCTTTTCCTATGTCGGTTACAAGACACAGGAACTGCGTGCCACACCTGCCATGACCGTCATCATGCAGGAAGATGCAAAACTGTTGGAAGAAACCATGGTCATCGGCTATGGCCGTGTGAAGAAAAACGACGCAACTGGTGCAGTCATCGCCATCAAGCCCGACGAGATGAGCAAAAACATCACGACCAACGCACAAGACATGTTGGTAGGAAAGATTGCAGGTGTGAGCGTCATCTCCAACGACGGTACACCTGGCGGCGGTGCCTCCATCCGCATCCGTGGCGGTTCGTCGCTGAGTTCCAGCAACGACCCCCTCATCGTGATTGACGGACTGACCATGGACAACAGCGGTGTGCAAGGCTTGTCCAACCCCCTCTCCATGGTGAATCCCGAAGACATCGAGACGTTCACCGTGCTGAAGGACGCATCGGCCACAGCCATCTATGGTAGCCGAGCCAGCAACGGTGTCATCATCATCACGACCAAGAAGGGTAACAAGAATGCCAAGGCTCCGAAGATTACCTACTCGGGCAACGTGAGCATCAGCCACGCCCGCAAGACCTACGACGTGCTGTCGGGTGACGAATACCGCGACTACGTGACCAACACACTGGGACGTACCGATGCCGTGCTGGGTACTGCCAACACCGACTGGCTGGACCAAGTGCTGCGCACTGCAGTGGGTCACGACCACCAGGTGGGTATCACCGGCGCACTGAAGAACATCAACCTGCCCTACCGTGTGAGCCTGGGATACAGCGACAAGGAAGGTATCGTGAAGACTTCCAAGTTCCAACGCTTCACGGCTGCGGTCAACCTCAACCCGACCTTCCTGGATGACCATCTGGCAGTGAACTTCTCGGCCAAGTACATGCATGCCAAGAACCGCTTTGCCGACGCAGGCGGTGCCATTGGTAACGCACTGTCTGCAGACCCAACACAGCCAGTCTACGACAACACTTATCCTGAATTCGGCGGATTCTGGCAGAATGCCGTGAACACCTCGATGAACAATCCTGAATGGACCCACATCACCAATACCAACACCCCGCAGAACCCACTGGCCCTGCTTGAAAACAGGAACGCCCGTTCCAACTCAGATGTCATGCTCGGTGGCGTGGAGGTGGACTACAAGATTCATGGTTTTGAAGACCTTCACATCCACGGAAACCTGAGTGGTGACTATTCTGAAGGCCGCGAACTGACCACCATCTCTCCCTATTCCTACAGCAATAACTACTATGGATGGGACGGTGTGGCGCAGTCGTACAAGTACAACATCCTGGCCAACATCTATGCACAATACACCAAGGATTTCAACGAAAACCACCTGCTGGATGTCATGGCCGGTGCCGAACAGCAGCACTTCCACCGCAGCACCTACAGTTTTGGACAAGGTAACGAGTGGTATGGTGAGGATGGTGTACGCCTTTCAACTCCTTTGGCATATTCTCCATCGCTCCGCTCAGAGAACGAGCATATCAGCCCGAAATACTCCCTCGTCAGTTATTTCGGTCGGCTGAACTACTCCGCATTCAACCGCTATCTGTTGACTTTCACCATGCGTGCCGACGGTTCTTCACGCTTTGCCGATGGCAACAAGTGGGGCTACTTCCCCGCTCTGGGCTTGGCATGGAAAATCAACGAGGAATCTTTCCTGAAAAACGTCAACGCACTCGACGAACTGAAACTGCGTCTCGGATGGGGCCTTACAGGACAGCAGGAAATCTACAACGACTTCTACTACCTGCCACGCTACTTGACTGGTAATCAGTATTCACAATACACCCTGGGACAGACCGACTACTACATCATCCGTCCAGAAATGTTCAACAAGGACTTGAAGTGGGAGAAGACTGCTACTTGGAATGCCGGACTTGACTGGAGTTTCCTGAACGGAAAAATTGACGGTAGCATCGACTACTATTATCGCAAGACCAGCGACCTGATCAGTCAGGTGAGCGTGGCTTCCGGTATCGGTTTCGGCAACTATATGACGAAGAACATCGGTAACTTGACTAACAAGGGTATCGAAGTGGCCATCAACGCACACCCCATCACGACAAGAGACTTCTCATGGACAGTGAACTACAACTTTACATGGAACAAGAACGAAATCACGAAACTGACCACAGGCAGCGACTTCGCTCTTACTGGTAATTCAATTTCAGCAGGACTCTCCAATCAGGTACAGGTGAACAAGGTCGGCTATGCTGCCAACAGTTTCTATGTATACCAGCAGGTTTACGACGAGGCAGGAAAGCCATTAGAAGGCGTTTTCGTTGACCGTAATGCCGATGGAGTCATCAATGCAGATGACAAATATGTCTACAAGAAACCAACGGCAGACGTCCTCATGGGCCTGACCAACAAGTTCATCTGGAAGCGTTGGGACTTCAGTTTTGCCCTGCGTGCCAGTCTGAACAACTATCTGTATTATGACTTCCTGTCAGGAAAAGCCAACGTATCTTACTCTGGTATTTACTCGAACGGCGCTTTCAACAATACCACTGCCGAGGCAGTTCGTCTTGGATTCCAAGGAAAGACCGACTACTACATGAGTGACTACTTCGTTCGCAATGCTTCCTTCCTGCGCTGCGACAACATCAACCTCGGTTACTCTTTCGACCACCTGTTTGCCGGCGACAGTTACAAAGGCTTGGGCGGACGTGTATATGTCACAGTGTCCAACCCATTCGTCATCACCAAGTACGACGGACTGGATCCGGAGCGCACTCATGGAACAGGTGTTGACGGAAGTGTGTTCCCACGTCCAACATCCTACCTCCTTGGCTTGAGCCTCAATTTCTAATAGGATTGTCAACATAATATCAACAACTAAATATCATTTTATATTATGAATTTCAGAATATTAAAAAATATTGTTCCTGTGGCTCTGGCATCTCTCCTGTTGGTGGGTGTCACCTCGTGTGCAGATGAACTGGATCAGAGCATCACTGACCCACAGACCAACACCAATCTTGATGCCACAGGACTGCTTTCCAAAATATATGGAAATCTGACTTTGACAGGTACAGAAGGCCCTCATGGAAATGCAGACATGGCGCAGTTCGACGAAGGAAACTCATCTTTCTACCGTCGTGTTTTCGAGGCCAACGAACTTGGAAGTGACGAGTGTATCTGGACATGGCAAGGTGACGCAGGCATTCCTGAACTCACCAACCTGAGTTGGAACTCCTCTCACGGCTACAATGAACTGACTTACTACCGAATCATGTACAACATCACGCTTTGCAACTTCTATCTTGACGAGACAGAAGGCACATCCAATGCCCAGATGTTGCAAAACCGTGCTGAAGTACGTTTCATCCGTGCCCTTCACTACTACTATTTCATGGACCTCTTTGGCAAGGCTCCTTTCAAAGAGCACTTCAACGACGAACTGCCTGTTGAAAAATCGCGTACAGAGGTGTTCGACTATGTGGTGTCTGAACTGAAGGCCATCAATGGTGAGACGGAAGATGCACGTGAGGTGTTGCTTGACAATGCCAACAGTGATGAGAACTATGGTCGTGCCGACAAAGTGGCTGCCAACCTCTTGCTTGCCCGCATCTATCTCAATGCCGAAGTCTACACAGGTACGGCAAAGTGGAATGAGGCCAAGGAATATGCACAGAAGGTTATTGAAAGCAACTACAAGTTAAATACGACGGAGAAGAACGGTTTCACCGCTTACCAGCAACTTTTCATGGGTGACAATGGCGAAAATGCCAATGCCCGCCAGGAAATCATCTTCCCAATCCGCTGCGATGGACTTACCTCCCGTTCACATGGCGGCTCTCGCTACACCATCTGTTCTACAACTGGTGATGGAACTCCTGACCAAGGCATTCCAAAAGCATTGTGGACTTGTAACCGTGCTCGTATATCCTTGGTGAAGGTGTTCTTCCCGAACCTTGACGATGTTCCTTTTGTGAACGACCCCTATGCCGTGGCAGCCAAAGCCGGTGATGACCGCGCATTGTTCTTCTCGGGAGCAGATGCAAACGGAAACAACCAACGAACCATCTCAACAGAGGAGAAAACCACTTTCAGTGCCGGTCTTGGAATTATGAAGTGGACCAACAACTATGCAAGTGGTGCCACTCCAAGCAACGATGAATATCCAGATACAGATGTCCCGTTCTTCCGCGTGGCAGAAGCATATCTTACACTGGCTGAGGCTAACTTCCGCTCAAACGGTGACAATGCAGTGACATTGAATGCACTCAATGCACTCCGCAACCGTGCCCATGCTACCCCATTCACATCGGTGAGCGAGAGTGACTTGCGTGACGAATGGTGCCGTGAGTTCTACTTCGAAGGCCGTCGCCGTTCTGACCTCATCCGCTTCCACTGCTTCACTACCAGCGACTATGTATGGGACTGGAAGGGTGGCAGTTTTGCAGGTAATGCAGTGAGCAACATCTACAATCTCTATCCAATTCCTGCCAACGAACTGAATGCCAATCCAAACATGCATCAGAACACAGGTTATTAATCATTAAAAAAGACAATTGATTTATGAAAAAGATATTTTATTTGTTGTTGATGGCTGGTGCGGTGTTACTTCTTGGCACATCTTGCAGTGAGGACCGCGACAGCAATCCAACATTCCAGGAGGCGACGTCGTTCGTCCTCAATACGCCAGCATACGCTGCAAACAATGTTTACGACCTACAGAACTCTGACTACGTTGTGCTTACCTGCACTCAGCCTGCGTATGGTATTCCTGTTGCAACCCTGTACACGGCTCATGTCAGTCTTGATGGAGAAAACTTCACTCCCCTGACAACGACTTCGACAACGGCAAAGTTCAATATTCCTGCCAGTGAACTGAATGAGACCATTCTTGACATTGCAGGTGAGACGGACTTGACGAAGCCTCTTCCGGTTTACCTGAAACTGACGGCTCACGTCTATGGCAATGAAGAACTGGGCGTTTCTGAGTCCAATGTCATCACCCTGCCCAACGTGCAGGCATTCGTTCCTGAAGTAACCATCGACCTGCCCAAGAACATGTACATAGTTGGTGGATTCCCTGCTTCCGACGGATGGCAGATATTCGTTCCACTCCACGCTGCTTACAGCCAGGACGGTTGGTTCTATGGTGTGGTTTACCTGCCCGATGGTGCAGAATTCAAGGTTAATCCCGATAATGGTTGGAAGGGCAATGACAAGGGTTATGGCCAAGTAACTCCTGTTGACAATGCCGGGGCCGGCTATGTGAGCGGTGGTGACGGAGAAACTGCAAACATGAAGGTTGAGAACGGTGGCTGGTACACAGTCGTTGTGAAGACCAAGGTGGCCAATGCTGCTGTCAACTACACTGTTGAAATCAACGAAGCCAAGGTTTACATCATCGGTGCTGCCGAAGGTGGAAACTGGAGCCTGATGGACGAATGGCGTTTCACGGCACCAGCCGATGCCAATGGCGACTGGGTATCTCCAGCCTTTGCCGGAGCAGGTGAACTTCGTATGGCCATCGACTGCGGTACAGACTGGTGGAAGACAGAATTTACCATCAAGAGCGACGGCACACTCTACTATCGCGACGTGGACATTCCACAGAACTGGGCCGAGAACGTCGGTGCTGACTTCTCTACGCAAGTGAACATGGGCGAGAAGGCTTATGTCAACTTCACCACAGGAACAGGTAGTGTAAAATAATTAAAAAAGAAAATGTATGAAAAAGATATTTTTATATGCTGGAATTCTCGTTGCTGGCTTTGCCATGACAGCATGTAATGAGGATTTTGAGGACTGGGCCGATCCACAGTCCTACCCGCAGGAGGATGCTGTCGACACTTATAAACTGAAAGTCGTTGCAGGCAGCCAGTCCAACATCGTGATGGATGAAGCACCCGATATGGTGGAATTGGTTACTGTAACAGCCGAGTCCGAAGACGTAGCCGAAATTCTCATCAATTCTGTCACAGTCTATGGTGTCACTCTTCCTGTTACGTTTGAGAATGGTTCAGTGACGGTGCCGGCTGCCAAACTCGACTCCATTGTTGAGACGGCCACGCTCGACCGTTCATCCACCCCTCACACGTTCGACGTTGCCTTGGGTCTTGCTGCAAAACTGGCCACAGGCGAGGCTTCCACCATTCAGGCAGTGACTCAGGCCACACTCACTCCACGTCCCACACCGGAAATCGACCCTGCAGGCTATGCCCTGCTGGGTCAGTGGCAGGGATGGAATCCAAGTGCTCCCACGTGGATGACCGAGGTAGCAAAGGGTGTTTACCAGGTTGAGGTGACGACGACCGATGCAGGCGACAACTGGTTTAAGTTCTACAAAGGTTCAGGCTTTGCCGATGCCGATTTTACTTGGGACGCTGTCGCTCTTGGCTGTGCCGTCAATGGCGATGCCACGACCCCCAACCTCGTGGTTTGGGAGAACGACCCCATCTACCAGGGCTTCCAGACTCCTGTCATCAGTGGTGCCGGGGTATGGATTGTTACGCTTGACATGAACAAGATGTGCTACAAGTACGAACCCGTCGAGAAGAAGTATTATGTCGTAGGTACGCCACAAGGTTGGAGCGACAGCGACCGTAGTTGCCTCTTCTATGCGCATGGTGGAAACGTCTATTCCTATGCTACCAACTGGGCCAACCAGTGGAGCCTGAAGATTTGGGACGAAGATACGTTCGGCAACTGGGGCGTTGCCTTTGGTGCGAAGGTGGATGGATCTACCGATGCAAGCGGCAGTCTTGTCAATGCCGACGCTGGTGCTTTCGGTCCTGCTGAGGCTGGTGGCTACTACATCTTGACCATCAACATGGGCACCAGAACCTACGAATGGAGCATTGTGGGAACTCCTGCAGAATATTCCAGCGTCAGCCTTATTGGTGGCTTCAACGACTGGGGCGGTGATGTTGACCTGAAGCAACTCGATAGTGCACCCCACAACTGGTATGTGCGCTACACGCTGGATGCAGACACCGAACTCAAGTTCCGCGCCGACCACGACTGGGGTGTGAACTGGGGAAGCGACAAGAGTGCACAGATTGACGAAGATACCTACTACGTGAATCCAGGTGGCGATAACATTATCGTTACTGCCGGAACCTACGACTTCTATCTGAACGACATCACCGGACGCTTCAGCATCGTAAAGGTGAAGTAACTGACAACATTTGAACCATAACCAAGGGGTCGGGCTGTCCTACGGCCCGTCCCCTTTTTATTTTTTACAGACATGAAAAAACTCACAGCGGCATGGCTTTTCTGCTTGTCATCATTGGCAGGCTCAGCACAGTCGGAAGTCATGTTACAAGGATTCTACTGGGATAGTTTTATCGATACGCATTGGACCCGACTCACGTCACAGGCAGAAGAACTGGCCACCTATTTCGACCTTATCTGGGTTCCTCAGTCGGGCAACTGCTATTACGACAACCAAATGGGTTACATGCCTATCTATTACTTTAACCATGACAGTTCGTTCGGCTCCGAAAAAGAACTGCGTCAGATGATTTCCACCTTCCGCGAGCGCGGACTGGGCACGATTGCCGACGTGGTCATCAACCATCGTGGACAGCGCAACACGTGGTCCGTCATCCCAACCGAAACCTACAAGGGAGAAACCTACCAGTTCCTCTCGACCGATATATGCAAGAATGACGACGACAACTCCACCCAGTCTTGGGCTGCCTCCAAGGGGCTTTCCCTCAGCGAAAACAACGACACGGGTGAAGGGTGGGGCGATGCCTTCGACCTCGACCACAAATCGGCCAATGTCAACAAGACCATCAAGGCTTATCTCTACTTCCTGCTCAACGATCTGGGCTACACCGGTTTCCGCTACGACATGGTGAAGGGGTACAGTGCCAGTTTTACCGCCGACTACAATACAGCCGTCCATCCCAAGTTCTCTGTCGGAGAGTGCTGGGATGGCAGTACGACCATCAAGAACTGGATTAACGGCACGAAGGACAGCAATGGCGTGCCCACCTCGGCAGCCTTCGACTTCCAGTTCCGCTACCGCGTGCGCGACGCCTTGCACAGAAACGACTGGCGCCTGCTATCGGCTTCTAATGAATCAGAGCAGGGACGTCCCCTCATCTACGATGCCGACTACCGTCCCTACGCCGTCACCTTTGTCGAGAACCATGACACCGAGCGTCGTTCCAATGCCGAGCAAGACCCGCTCAAGAGCGACACCCTTGCTGCCAATGCCTTCATGCTGGCCATGCCCGGAACACCCTGCGTCTTTCTGAAACACTGGAAAGCCAAGAAGTCGGAAATCAAGCGAATGATAAGCGTGCGCAAACTGGTCGGCCTCCACAACCAAAGCACCTTCGAGATTCTGAATTCCGAATCCATGCGATTTGTCGTGCAGACCACCGGTCGACAGGGCAGTCTCATCTGTGCCGTGGGCAAGACGGCCTCGTCCTACACTGCTCCACAAGGTTTTACCAAGGTGGTTTCGGGTCTCGACTATGCTTATTTCATCCCCGATGCCCTCGTTTCTCAATGGAACCCCATCGAGCAACGCATTGCAGCCGAAGACGAGGCTGAACTGGCTGCTCGCGAGGCTTTCCAGCCCCACACTGCCACCATCTATGTGCGCGATGAACTGAACTGGAGCAGCATGAATTACTATGTGTGGGACAGCAACAATAACACGCAACTCAACGGTGGCTGGCCAGGAAAGGAAATCACCTCGACCGTGGAAATCGACGGTTATACCTGGTATTATCAGACGTTCAACGTCTCTTCTCCCGACTATTACTTCAACATGGTCCTTTCCACTGGCTCCGGCTCGCCACAGACCGTCGATATACTCGGCCTGAGTGAGGACCATTTCTTCGTCGTCAAGAACAAAACGTTTGCCGCAAAGTATATGGCAGAAGACTGCACACCATCTACCGGTGTGACTTCACCCATGGCCTCCCCACGTGAGAAGGGTGGACTCTACGACCTGACCGGACGCAAGGTTCGCACGGAACAACCGCTGTCGAAAGGCATTTACATACAAAACGGCAAAAAACTCTTCATCAAATGAAACAGAAACCTAACCTGTCATTCTGGAATCTCTGGAACTTGAGTTTCGGATTCTTCGGCGTACAGATTGCCTACGCCCTGCAGAGTGCCAACATCTCGCGCATCTTCGCCACCCTCGGTGCCGACCCGCATGACCTCAGTTACTTCTGGATTCTCCCGCCCCTCATGGGCATGGTCGTGCAGCCTCTCATCGGCTATTTCAGCGACAAGACTTGGACCCGCTTCGGTCGCCGCATTCCCTACCTCTTCGTCGGTGCAGCCGTGGCCGTGCTCGTCATGGTGCTCCTGCCCAATGCCGGCAACCTGCAGTTCACCGTCATGAGTGCCATGACCTTCGGACTCATTTCCCTCATGTTTCTCGACACCAGCATCAACATGGCCATGCAGCCCTTCAAGATGATGGTGGGCGACATGGTCAACGAGCAGCAGAAAGCCAAGGCCTACAGCATCCAGTCCTTCCTCTGCAACGCAGGCAGCCTGGCCGGTTACGTCTTCCCCTACCTCTTTGCAGCCGTCGGCATAGCCAGCGTCGCCCCCAAGGGCATTATACCCGACTCCGTCAAGTGGTCGTTCTATGTCGGTGCAGCCATCCTCATCCTCTGCGTCGTCTACACCACCCTCAAGGTGCGCGAGTACACACCGGCACAGATGGCCGAGTTCCAGGCAGCCGCCCAAGCCGAGAACCGTGAGGCGCAGGAGCAGGGAGGCACCAAGCACCACGCGCTCAAGGTGTTCCTGCAAGTAGGCCTCGTCCAGTTCTTCTGCTGGGCAGCCTTCATGTACATGTGGACCTACACCAACGGTTCCATAGCACAGACCGCCTTCGGAGTCGACATGACCGACCCCGACCACGCCGCCACCCAAGCCTATCAGTCTGCAGGCGACTGGGTCGGAATCCTCTTTGCCGTGCAAGCCATCGGCAGCGTCATTTGGGCACTCGTCCTGCCACGTTTCCGCAGTGTCAAGGCCGCCTACGCCATCTCCCTCCTCATCGGAGCCATCGGCTTTGCCGCCGTGCCCTATATCCACAACCAGTACCTCCTCTTCCTGCCCTATTTCCTCATCGGATTTGCCTGGGCAGCCATGCTTGCCATGCCCTTCACCCTCGTCACCAATGCCCTTGAGGGCAATCCGCGCATGGGCACCTACCTGGGCCTGTTCAACTGCACCATCTGCATTCCGCAGATTGTGGCAGCCGCCCTCGGTGGCACCCTGCTCACCCTGCTTGGCAACTTCCAGGGCAACATGCTGTTGCTGGCTGGCGTCCTCCTCCTGGTCGGATCCATCTGCGTCTTCATCATCCAAGAAAAAAGGGCACGGTGAAGTAGGCGGAGATATAGAGAATACCTCTTCCTACCACACTCAAAAGTTGTTTTTTCATGCTTGAAAACTTAAAATCACGTCGTGATTCGTAGAAATCACGACGTGATTTGTAAGAATCACGACGTGATTTGTAGAAATCACGACGTGATTTAAACTTTTGTGTGCGCTTCCGTCCACTTTTCAGCGCAGTCTTTTCAGGTTTTCAGCGCAGTTATTCCCATTATTGTGTGGGCAGGCCTCACCTAATGGGATTGACAGGGCAAAAAAGAAGCGTGGCACCCGTCGGATGCCACGCTGAAAGTCCTTCAACTGGTCTTTATGCCACGCGCTCAAGCCGCTTCATCATGGCGAACATGAAGAGGGCGCTGAGCAGGCAGAGCACGATGAACACGGTCCATACGACCCACAGGGGCAGGTCGCCCCACAGGTAGCCGCTCACGGCCACGAGTTTGTTTCCGATGGCTGTGGCCACGAACCAGCCGCCCATCATGAGGCCTTTGTACTTTGGTGGGGCTACTTTCGATACGAACGAGATGCCCATCGGTGAGAGCAGCAGTTCGCCGAACGTGAGGATGAGGTAGGTGTAGATGAGCCACTGCGGGGAAACCAGTGCGCCGGTGGTGCCGGTGGCTGCCATGGCTGCCTGCTGGTTGGGCGTGGCCAGTCCCTGCGAGGCCACGAGCATGAGGCAGAAGGCTACGGCTGCCACGAGCATGCCGTAGGCAATCTTGCGGGGTGCGCTGGGTTCTTTGCCTTTGGCGGCGAGGCTGGCGAAGATGGCCATCGAGACGGGTGTCAGTGCCACTACGTAGAAGGGGTTGAACTGCTGGAAGATGGGTGCGCTCACCTCGACGCTGCCGCTCACCTGGGTGTACTTCCAGTAGAGGAAGCCGAGTGCGGCCAGGATGACGGTGGCGCAGATGCCTTTTGTCTTCGCGCTCTTGCTCTGGAAGAGTGAGAAGGCTGCGTAGACGATGAAGATGATGGCCACGAGGTTCCACACATCGAAGGCCATGCTTTCGATGCCTTCCGACGTCTTGGCTGTGAACTCGTCGGCAAAGTAGGTCAGCGACAGTCCGTTCTGGTGGAAGGCCATCCAGAAGAAAATCACGACGGCGTAGACGAGGCACAAGGCCACGATGCGCTGTTTTGTTTCCTCCTTCGACAGTTCCTCGACGGCTGCGGCAGCCTGCTTCTCACCCTTGGAGCGGGTTTTCTTGTTGCCCTCCGTATGACGGAACGTGCTGCGGAACACGTAGTAGATAGCAATGGAAAGTACCAGCGAGGCGCATGCCACGGCAAAGGCAAAGTGATACGAGTCGTTCTCGCTTACGCCAAGATGGGTCTGTGCCCACTCCATGATTTTGATGGCAGCCGTCGGAGCAAAGAGCGCACCGATGTTGATGGCCATGTAGAAGATGGAGAAGCCGCTGTCACGGCGTGCTGCATACTGGGCGTCTTCGTACAGGTTGCCCACCATGACTTGCAGGTTGCCTTTGAACAGGCCTGTGCCCAGACTGATGAGCACCAGGGCCGCGAGCATGGCCACCAGGCCCGTGGTGTCGCCACCGAGGGGGACGGAGAGCAGCAGGTAGCCCAGGAACATGATGATGATACCAATGGTGACCATCCTGCCGAAGCCGAAGCGGTCGGCCATCCATCCGCCCACGATGGGGAGGAAGTAGACCAGCATGAGGAAGTCACTGTAGATTTCGCCTGCCCAGCCTGCGTCGAGGCCGAAGTTGGCACGTAGGAAAAGGGCGAATACGGCAATCATGGTATAGTAGCCGAATCGTTCGCCAGTGTTGGCAAGAGCCAATGCATAAAGCCCACGGGGTTGTCCTTCAAACATAATTGATAATTGATAATTGATAATTGAAAATTTTGGTCAAGAGTCGAGAGTCCTTATTCCTTGATGTTCGGTTCTTCCAGACCTATGCCCTTCTTTTTGTCGACCACCTTGAGGATGAGTCCGAGAATGAGGGCAGCAACTCCGAGGCTGGCGAGCATGACGAGGGGTGCTGTGTAGTCGCGCTGGGTGGGGTCTTCAACGCCTGGGTTGGTTTGGTCGAGCACCTTGCCGATGAGGAGTGGGAAGAGCCACAGGCCGATGTTCTGAATCCAGAAGATGAGGGCGTATGCTGAACCGATAATCTTCGCATCGACAAGTTTCGGTACACTGGGCCAAAGGGAGGCTGGTACGAGGGAGAACGAAGCACCCAGTACAAGAATGGTGATGTATGCCACAACAATACCACCGATGGCATTGCCCTTGAAGGCAGGCAGGACAAAGGCGAAAGTGAGATGGCAGGCAATGAGCAAAAGGCTGCCGAGTACAAGCATGGAGGCTGCCTTGCCCTTGTGGTCGACATAACTGCCAAGGATGGGCGTGATGAGTACGGCCAGCAGGGGGAATACGGCAAAGATGCTCTCGGCAGACTGGCGCAT
>FLNU01001360.1_pt1 | contig 28370 bp, 25 predicted proteins | sample 1140361 | NCBI WGS metagenome assembly FLNU01 (sample SAMEA3878206, study PRJEB12797) | bioreactor metagenome | biome: Moose rumen | place: Sweden | collected 2011-10 | reverse complement strand
AATAATATATATTTTTCTGATAATACTGGGAATAATTTTTTCTATCGGCTTTGTAGAACAAAAAGCTAACAGTTTTTTAATAAGAAATTTTGCGGCAGTAGAACAAGCAGATCAGGATATATTTCAAATAGTTGTTGATGATAATTCTGTTCAAAAATATAGTTCTTGGCCTTTAGGAATGTATTATGAAATATTTGATTATTTTTATTCATACGCAAAGCCTAAAACAATTGGATTCGACATGAATGTTGATTCTGTAGACGAATCTAATGCTGGAGATAGAAAGTTCCTCTCTATTGTAAAGAAAATGGATAATTTAGTCTTTGCTCTTGTTCCGGAAATAACTTTTAATAATTCTGACAAAAGTTTTATAAAGGATTTTCAAAAAAAATACGCTCTTGATACATCCTTTAAAATCCCGGATAAAGAGTCTCCATATGACGGAATTATATCATCTTCCGAGATTTTAATAAATACTCCTCAAAATTACGGTTCAGTTATAGCTAATTCTGATATGGATTCAAGTTATGTATTTGGTGCAATAAACCTTGTTAAAGTAGATGAGTCTTATTTCCCGACATTAGCTTTAAAAATGTATATGTTGGAAAATAAAACAAATAGAATAGAAATAAATGAGAATTATTTTTACATTCCAAAAACAGGGTTAAAAGTACCTTATTATAACTTTAGTGAAGGAGTAATACAATCCCTCATCAGATTTTATCCGTGTATAATACGTAAAGGCGGAGATATTGCTGATTATTCACACAATCATATTTCTGCATTTAGAATAATTGACACATATAGAGCCTTAAAATCAGGTATTACTCCGGAAAACCATCCGGAAAAGTACGATTTGCAGAAAGGATTAGTTGATCCATCAATATTTAAAGACAGCACTATATTTATTGGAGCAAATTTATCAAATATGTCGGCTGACGTTGTAAAAACACCTATGGCTCAAAGGCATCAAGGTGTTGATGTCCAAGCAACTATATATGATAATCTTAAACACGGCTATTTCCTTTCGAATACAGGGTTTGGAGTTGCTTTCTTATCATTTATTTTGTTGTCATTATTGACATTTGTCATTATATATAAATTTAATTTTATAAAGGGATTAATCAGTATATTAACTATAGATTTAATTTATCTTATTATTGTATGCATTACCGCTCGTAACGGATATTTGATGACTTATGCAACACCCATAATCAATCAATTTATAACAGCTGTTTTTGCTTATTCTTTTAAATTTATTACAGAGAACCGCAATAAAGAAAAAATTAAACAAGCAATGGGTAAATACATTTCTCAAGACATAATGAAAAATGTAGTAAACAATATTGACGACTTGAAATTAGGAGGTAAAAGAGCAGTTGTAACCGTGTTATTTTCTGACATCAGAGGATTTACTTCATTAAGTGAAAAAATGCCGGCAGAAGAAGTTTCTGTTATTTTAAATGAATATTTTGCAGAAATGGAACCAATTATTTCAAAATATAACGGAGTTATTAATAAATTTATCGGGGATGCAGTAATGGCAATTTTTGGTGAACCGATTCATGACGAAAAACATCCTCAAAATGCTGTTAAGTGCGCCTATGAAATGCTAAAAAAAGTGGAATATCTTAGAGAAAAATGGATATTTGAAGGTAAGCCAAAAATAGAAATTGGTATCGGTATCAACACAGGAGAAGTTTTTATCGGAAATATCGGGACAGAAACTCGTATGGAATACACTGTCATCGGTGATACAGTGAATCTGGCAAGCCGAATTGAAAGTTATAATAAGGTATACAAAACAAATTTATTAGTAAGTGCTACAACGTATTCACATATTTCTCAAATCGCTGATGTGATAAAAATTAGTGATGTACAAATTCGAGGGAAGTCAAAAAAAATGAATATATATGAAGTTTTAAGGCTTAATCAAGAAAAGACGGATAAAAATTAATCAAAAAAAGGCAGGATATAAAATTAAATCCTACCAGATACTACACACATTCAATTTCTATTACAGGGAACTGTTCATTATTTTTTCATTTTAATAATTTTTGAGAAGAAATTTTTTACAGATTTTAAAATACTTTTACCTTTATTTCCACTTATTGCTTCTGCACTTGAAGCAGCTGCGCCAGCTTCGGCCGCTGCCTCGGCAGCTGTTGCGGTGGCTGCTGCGGCTCCAGTTTCTGCCGTTTTGGCAGCATTTTTGCCAATACCTAACAATCCTTTTGCTGATTTTAAAATACCAAACCCAAGTAAAAGAGTTGTTGTTGCTGCCAGACCGCCAAAGAATATCTTCTTAAGAGCACTGCGATTTTTATGCATTTGTTTTTCATTAGAAGGCTGGTATATATCACGGTTTAGTAAACCTGAATTCATCATAGGAGAAAAAACCTGTATAGGATAATTCATAGGCATAGAACGCATAGGATTAAGTAACGAAAAGCCTATATCATCTGTAAATCCGGGATTTCTTAAACCATACATAGCACTGTTGTTAAACATAAAAACTAACCTTTTACCTTACCTACATATATATAAAGTATTTTTTTGTAAAATAATTTACTTTTTTTCAAAAATTTGCTTTAATAATCTTAACATTATTAAGTGAGGGTTAAGAAATGAAAATGTTTAAACGCTGGTATGATGCTGATTCTGCAGTAAGTAAAGCTATTAATGATCTTGAAAAGAAGCCAGAAGGTATTCAGATTATGTGTGCTGATTTTATTATTGATTTGATGAAGGATATTGAACTTGAAGAAATGAGCCTTGATGATCAATATAACTACATTATGCGTCGATGGTATGATAAAAACATTAAGGTTTCGCATGCTATAGAGTACCTAAGACTTTGTCCGAAAGATGTTAGACGTGAAGTTGCATTAAAAGTTATAGATTATATGGATAAACTCTCTTAACATTTAGACTTTTGGTCGATTTCGTTGTTTAATAAAAAGAGAGGGGATATTGTGTCGGACGAAATTAATAAAAAAGTGATAAATCTTTTTTCAAAGCACAATAATAATCGATTAGCATCTGATAGTGTTGATGGGATAAAATATTATGCTGGGTTTAATTATATTAAAGTAAAAAAAGATTCTAACGGAAATCGTTTTAATAAAGAACATTTGCTAAAATATCGTTTAAAGTGCCACTACATGGTGACAGTTATGAGAGAAATTGACGGTGAAATTATTCTTTATTCTTATGATGTTCCTAATGAAGATTTGTTTAGATTTATGAAATCTTTCGATGAAAACACTTTAGATGGCACGATAATAGAAATTGACAAATATTTCCCTGAGGATTTAGCCTAGAGAATAGCAGTATGTGTTTTTTCAGCAAATATCATGAAAGTTTATACAAATGTTTTAAGCCTTACCAGTATGTTGGTGGGGAGTATTTGTCGCATAACAAGAATTTTGATGATGCAAAAATTCGTATGGCACTTGCTTTTCCTGATAAATACGAAATAGGGATATCAAATCTCGGAGTCAGAGTATTGTATGAACTTGTCAATGCTTGTAAAAATTATATGGCAGACAGAGTTTACGCTCCGGAACCGGATTTTCAACCATACCCTTTGTATGCGCTGGAATCTAAACGCCCGTTAAATGATTTTGATGTTATCGGGTTTTCGCTGCAGTATGAAATGGCATATCCTACTGTTTTAAAAATGCTCGAAATGTCAGGAATACCTTATAAAAACACCGAAAGAACAGATGATGACCCAATAATTATTGCAGGCGGACCTTGTACATTTAATCCTCTAGTGATGTCTGATTTTATAGATGTTTTTTTGATTGGCGACGGAGAAGATTCTATAGTTGAGGTTTGCGAGATATTAGAAAAAACAAAGGGTTTACCAAGAAAAGAAAGAATAAAGGCTCTTTGTGATGGAGAAAATTCCGGAAGATGGTCTTCATTAATCGGAGGAAAGGTAAAAAAAAGAATTGCGCAACTAAAACCAGTTACAGCGCCAAAATCTTATCCTATACCGTTTTCTTCTTCTGTTCAAGATAGGGCAGTTGTTGAAATTCGCAGAGGATGCGGAAGGATGTGCCGATTTTGTCAGCCGGGACATGTAACTTTGCCTATTCGAGAACGTGAAGCAGATGAAATTATTGATATTTCAAAGGAACTTGTAAAAAATACAGGTTATGATGAATATTCGCTTTTATCACTTTCTTCAAATGATTACGCTAATATTAATGAAGTTATAAAAGAATTATCGGTCGATTTTAATGAGCAAAAAGTTTCTGTGTCCTTGCCAAGTCAAAGAATTGACGGGTTTAATCTTGAACTTGCGAACCTTGTACAAAGCGTAAGGAAATCAACAATGACTCTTGCTCCGGAAGCCGGAAGCCAGCGCCTGCGAGACGTTATTAAGAAAAATATTACGCAAGAACAGATTATGAATGCTGTTTTGACCTTATATGAAAACGGCTGGTCAAGAGTTAAATTGTATTTTATTTGCGGACTTCCGACGGAAACCCTTGAAGACATGGATGAAATGGCGCAACTGCTCGGAGGAATAAGATATCGTTCACGTTTAATAAAGAAAGAAAAGGGATTGAAACATTCACTTGATCTGACATGTACCCTATCAATTTTTGTTCCTAAGCCCCATACTCCTTTTCAGTGGTGTCCTCAAATGAGCCTTGAAGAAGTGAAAGAACACATTGATTATTTGATGGAAAGAGTTTCTCACATAAAAGGTGTGAAGATTAATTACAGTGATAAATTTTTGTCTTTATTAGAAGCAGTATTAACCCGTGGGGATTCCTCATTATGCGCCTACATTGAAGCTCTTTATAAAAAAGGATGTTATTTAGATTCTTGGAGAGAACATTTTAATAAAAATGTTTGGTTTGATACTGCTCAAGAACTTGGCTTTGCCTTGGAAAAACTTGCACAAACACAGTATGATTTATATTCTCCTCTTCCTTGGGATTTTGTAGAGACGGGACTGGATAAGACTTGGCTTGTAAATGAATATGAAACAGCATATAAAATCGATAAAAATTCTGCGCATGTTGTTCCAACATGCCAAACTTCATGCGTAAATTGCGGAGTTTGTAAAAATTTTAAAGTCCATAAGGTTATGGCTCAACCTTTTAGGGCATGCGAAAAGGCTCAAAAAATCACTTCAAAAAGACGTGAAATTGAATATATAGACCAAAGTGAAATAAAAGAAAGTTTTCGCTACCGTGTAAAATTAACAAAGTCCGGGATTTTAAAATATTTCTCACACCTTGATTGGCAGAATACATTTCAAAAATCCCTTACACGCTCTAATTTAAAGATTGCTTTTTCTTATGGCTACAATCCTACAATGAAGGTTTCAATGGGAGTTGCGCTTCCTTTATTTTGCGAAAGTGAATGTGAACTTGTTGATATTATGCTTTGGGAAAATGTTAATGAAGATTTTGTAAAAATGGAATTGCAAAAAGTTTTGCCTGAAGGTTCTAAAGTTCTATGTGTAAAAAGAATTGACAAATCAGAACCATCAATAGAGAATACTGTTTCTTGGGCAGAGTATAAAGTAAAAATATTTAATAAATCTCTTTACGATTTTAAGGATTTAGTATATAATACAGACAGAGTTTTATCTTCTGATGAAGTTTTAATCGAGAAGAAAAACAAAAAAGGTTTAATTCAAAAAATAAACATTAGAAATTCAATTGGTGCATACCGATTTGAAGATGATAGTTTATTCATAGTTTTAAAAGCAGGTCATAACAGCGGAGAAATTCCGTCAGTTCGTGCGGATGTGGTTATGAACGCAATCGCACCAAATGTGTTGTTTGAATTAACACGCACCAAGTTTTTGACCGAGTCTTTGAAAGAGTTATAAGAAAAGGAAAAGATTTATGAGTGACAACAGAAACAGAAATTCAAATCAAAAAATTGAAAAAAGAATTGTAATCGCAGAAAGAGACAACATTGCTGCCGTTTTAGAAAATAAAAAAGTTACGGACTTTTTTATTCAAAGAGGAGATGTACTATTAGGAGACGTTTATCTTGCAACTGTTGATAATATTCTACCTAGTATCGATGCGGCATTCGTCAATGTAGGATCGGATAAAATGGGGTTTTTACATGCTGAAGATGTTATGGGGAAAGGCACATTAAAAGAAAAACTTTCTCCTAAACAAAAGCTTGTAGTCCAAGTTGTTAAAGAGCCAACAGGCCACAAAGGACCTCGTGTTACAACTGAAATAAGCCTTCCGGGAAGATTTTTGGTTTTAATGCCTTATGAGCCGGGAGTTAGTGTTAGCAAAAAAATTGAAAATTCTAGAGAAAGAGCAAGATTAAAAGCTATAGTTAATTTGATTAAACCCGTTGGCATAGGTGTTATTATAAGAACAGAAGCAGAAGGTCAATCAGAAGCTGATATTCAGGAAGATTTAGAAATTTTATTGGAAAAATGGAATAATATTATCACTTCTTCTGAAACTCTTGACCCTCCAAATTTGATTTATCGTGATCAAGATTTACTTTACAAGGTTATTCGTGAAGCTTGCACGGAAGATACGGATGAAATTATTGTAGATACTCCGTTTGCTCTGAATAGAGTTCAGTCTATCCTACAGAACTGGCATATTTCAAAAAATACTAAAGTAACTTTATACAAAGGAACGGAACCTTTGCTTATTGCAATGGATATTCACAAAGAAATAAAGGCGGCATTAAATGTAAAAGTAAATATGCCGTCAGGCGGATATTTGTTTATACAACAGACAGAAGCATTAACTGTAATTGATGTAAACAGCGGTAAATTCGTAAGTTCTGCAACTCAAGATGAAACCATTTTAAAAACAAACATTGAAGCTGTTCATGAAATTGCCAGACAGCTTAGATTAAGAAATATTGGCGGAATGGTTATTATTGATTTTATTGATATGACAAGCCGTGCAGACAAATTAGCAATGCTTGAAGAACTTGAAATTGCTCTTGAACCAGATAAAGCAAAACCTCAAGTCGGACAGTTATCTGATTTGGGACTAGTGGAGCTCACAAGACATCGTCAGGGACAATCTTTGGCTGAAATATTTACTAAAAAATGCCCTCATTGTCAAGGGGGCGGATGTTCTATAATCGATTTTAATTTTGCTACACCTGTTGCCGAAGGTGAATATAGAGCAAAAGCCGCTAAAGTAAAACTTCCTACAGGTTCATTTAAGAAAAACAATAATAAATTTAACAACAAAAATCAACAGCAAAATATACAACCACATGAAGAAATTATACAAGAACAGCCGCAAAAACCTACAATAGAAACAAATCCTTCTGCAAATGCAGAAGAATCTGCAAATAAAAAAGAACGCAGTAGAAAACGCAGATTTGATAGAAATAAAAAACAAAACCAAGAACAACTTAATGCCAATGCAGATGTATCGACTGAAATTCAGGAATCTATTCCTGTTGAAGTTATAACCGACGAAACAGAAGCTAAACCCAAAACAAGAAAAAGAAGAACCAAAAAATCGGAAGAAGTTGTTCAAGAGCCACCAATAGTAGAAGAAACTTCTAAACAAAATGAAGAACCAAAGAAAAAAACAAAACGTCCAAATAGAGGTTCGTCAAAATCTAAAACGACCCGAAAAACATCTAAAAAAGAGGAAGTAAGTGAAGAATAATATTTTAAATAATACAATATATGCACTTTTAACCGTTACTTTAGTTTCGGTTGATTGTGCATATTCTCTTCCACATTTAGCAAATCCTGCTTTAAAGCCGGCAATATTAAAAACATTGCTTGCAATGGGAGGTGTTTTAGTTTTTTCTATAATGTTGTACTTTTTCTTATCTTTACATAATAAATTTTTTGTAGCATCGCATTTTAAAGATCAAAAACTATATAAAGATTCACTTAAAACACCTGAAGATAGAGAAGAAGCAATAATGGCATTTATTATTAGAAACAGGTTGAAATAAATGAAAAAGACGACTTTATTTGATATTATTTCTCCTATAATGATTGGTCCTTCAAGTTCTCACACTGCAGGAGCTGTTAGGCTGGGATTACTTGCTAGAAATATATACAAAAATACTCCTAAAAAAATTAAATTCACATTATATAATTCGTACGCTCATACTGGTAAAGGTCATGGAACAGAAAAAGGATTACTGGCAGGAGTACTGGGACTAGGTGTTGATGACAGAAGGATTAAAGATATTTTTAACTCGGATTTGGCAAAAAATATGGACTATTCTTTTGAATATGTTGATAATTTTAAACACCATCCAAATGCTGTCGATATAGAATTTGATGGAGAAAGCAAAATGTTTATTTCCGGAGAATCTGTTGGCGCAGGAGAAGTTGCGATAAGACGAATTAATGACTTTACTGTAAAACTTACCGGTAGATATAACAATTTAATTCTAGTATATAAAGACAAGCCGGGAATGATATCAAAAGTAACATACCTACTTCAAAGAGATGGCATAAATATTGCATATTTAAATTGCGACAGAAATGCAAAAGGGCAAGAAGCATCTATGGTAATTGAAATTGACGGAGATTTAAAATCCGCTGTAGAAACCGTGATATTACATATGCCTGATGTGTATTTTGTTACTTATGTAGAAAAATTGGGGAATTAATGATGGATACATTTGAACAATTGCGCAAACAATGCTTATCAAAAAATAAAAAAATTTATGAAATTGCGCAGGAAAATATGTCTCAAGAAGCAGATATTTCTATAGATGAAGTTAGAAACTTTGCGCAAAAAAGTCTTTTTGCAATGAAAGAAGCAATATATTCCGGAATGAATAGCAAAGAATTATCAATGAGCGGAATGTGCGGTCAAGATTGTGATAAGGTCAAAAAACATTACGAAACAGAACATTCAATGTTTGGCAATCTTTTTGAAAAAATTATTGAGTATGCACTTGCAACCGGTGAAGAAAATATTCGAATGGGAAAAATTGTAGCTTGCCCCACTGCAGGTTCTTGCGGTATAGTTCCGTCAGCCCTAGTCGCAGTATCCGAAGAATATGATTATTCCGAATACGAGCAAATTAATGCTCTTATTACCGCAGGAGAAATTGGAAGAATAATTTCAATCAAAGTTGCCCTAGCAGGCGCAGTCGCAGGCTGTCAGGCTGAATGCGGAGTCGCCTCTGCAATGAGCGCTGCAGCAATTTGCCAACTAAGAGGAGGTAATGTTTCGCAAATCCTTAATGCCTCTGCCCTTGCTTTAAAAAATATATTAGGACTAACATGCGACCCCGTTGCCGGTCTTGTTGAAGTCCCATGTGTTAAGCGAAATCCGTTTCTTGCGATACACGCAATAACCGCTGCAGAACTTGCCCTATGTAATGTGGAATCTAAAATACCATTTGATGAAGTCGTCGATGCAATGAGCCAAACAGGAGAGTTAATGTCTCCTCTGCTTAAAGAAAGCTCTCAAGCCGGTCTCGCAACTACAAAAACAGGACTTGAATTTAAAAATAAAATATTTTCTTAATTAAAAACTAAGCAAAATAAAGACCTCCGTTGGGAAGAGGCCGTAACGCATATAGTAGTTATAAGAAGGATATTAAGATTAACAATAAATTTTATTTACTACACATGTAGTATTATATGTTTTTATTTTTTGCATGTCAAGCTAAGAGTAAATATTGTTATATTTCTTAATACTTTTTTTACTTTCTTCATGTTAATATGATAGAGCTTTGATTAAGAAATAAGAGGTTGTTATGAAGGGAATTATTTTAGCTGCAGGAAAAGGAACACGATTATATCCAGCATCATTACCAATTTCAAAGATTTTATTACCAATATATGATAAACCAATGATATATTATCCTTTATCGACTTTAATGTTAGCCGGGATAAAAGATATATTAATTATTACAAACAAAGATAGTGATGAAAACTTTAAAAAACTTCTAAAAGACGGTTCACAAGTAGGGCTAAATATACAGTATAAAATTCAAGAGGTACAAAGAGGAATTGCAGATGCTCTGTTACTTGGAGAAGATTTTATAGGAGAAGATAGTGTTGCTTTAATTCTTGGAGATAACATTTTTCATGGATTCGGTTTTTCAACATTAATGAAAAATGCTCTTGAGTATAACAATGGCGCAACTGTTTTTGGCTACCATGTTAATGATCCGGAAAGATTTGGAGTAGTTGAGTTTGATGAAAATAAAAAATCAATATCTCTTGAAGAAAAACCGACGAATCCTAAATCAAACTATGCTGTAACGGGTTTATATTTCTACGACAAGCATGTTTGTGAATATGCAAAAACATTAAAACCTTCAGCTCGTGGAGAATTGGAAATTACTGATTTAAATAAAATTTACCTTGAAAAAGGGAATTTGAATGTAGAGATACTAGGAAGAGGATTTGCCTGGCTAGATACAGGAACGCAGGATGCAATGCTTGAAGCGAGCAACTTTGTGAGCGCAATTGAAAGAAATAAAGGCGAACAAATTGCCTGTATTGAAGAAATAGCTTTAAACAAAGGATTTATAACTCCTGATAAATTGCGAGAAAATCTTGCATATTTTAAAGGTAAAAGCGCTTACTATGATTATGTATTTTCACTAATATAACAGCATTATTTTCAAAGGATAATAATAGTTAACTTAGACTATATTTCTTTTTTTGCGTAGAAATTCTTTATTCTTTTGTAACTTTTAATACTTCTACGTATAGCTCTAGATTTTTCTATTAATTGATATTTTACATCACCTTTTGCAAAAAAAGACTTTATTTTGCAAATGTAATAATCTGTAATTTTTGGACATGGAGAGGAAAGGATTTTGTAAATTTGCCAATCTTCGTAAGGGAATTCAACTTCCGTTACTCCAAGCTTTAATATCTTCAAACCTTTTTCTTGTTTTTTCCAAACAAAAAAAGACAACATTCGCTCTGCCAAATATCCTAATGTACGTTTACCATTTATTGTATATTGTTCAAAATCAACGTCTTTTTCTATATCAAAAAGTACTCCAAATAAAAATTCACAATATTCAAAAAATAACGATTTTTTCATTATAAACATTTGATAATTTGCAGCATTGTAACCGTTTAAGTATTTATTGAAAATAATGTTATATTCCGGATATTTATCTTTAATTTTGCTTATCATATTATCAAAATCTTGAACTTTCACACCTGGAATTATTTCTTTATAATTATCTCTTATATTATATCCGCCAATAAGATTAAATTGAGTATCCTTTGTGACTACTAAATCATAATTAGAACAAGCACTTGCAATGTTATCATCCGTCAAGCCTATATTTTGAATATATTTTTCATCTACAAAATCTTCATTTTTATAAACCAGAGCTCTATGCCAATCATCTTTGATATGATTTTCATAATAATCATCATTGAATATAAAATGTCTGCGATAATGCATTAAACCAATATAATCCGGGTCTCCGATTTTATCATAATTTTTCCAAGCCCAATATAGCGCACTGCATTCGGAATAATAACGATTTTTATCTGAAATATTGTCTCCGGTATCATCCCCTATTGTATTTTTTAACATCCAATCAAAATCTTCTTGATCAATTTTACCATCCTTAGAAGCTTGCATAGCAACACTTCTGCCGGCATGTATCGGCAAAAAATACTTTCCAGCAGGAATTTTAAAAGGTTTATGAGATACAAGAAGAATCTTGATTTTTTCAGACATTCGTTAAGCTCCCACTTAGTACTTTTTCCCAGTCATAAGCCTTTTCAATGCTATACTCTAAACTTTTCTGCGGATTCCAATTTAATGTTGATTTAGCTTTTGTGTTATCTGCGACAAGACTTGCCGGATCGCCCGGACGTCTTGGACAAACTTCAACAGAAATATCTTTTCCCGTAACTTTTTCACAGGCATGAAATACTTCTTTTACCGTATTACCGTCGTTTGTACCGAGATTAAAATAATTTGTTTTACCTCCATTATTAAGGTAATCAAGCGCTAACAGATGAGCTTGTGCAAGATCTTCAACATTTATATAATCCCTTACGCACGTACCATCTTTTGTATTGTAATCAGTTCCAAACATCTTAAATGTTTGTCCGCCTGAAAATGTTGATTTTAGAATATTAGGAATTAAATGAGTTTCCGGATTGTGCCATTCTCCAACTCTATTTTGAGAATCTGCTCCGGCAACATTAAAATATCTCAATCTTACAGATCTTAATCCGTAAGCTTTATCATAATCATCCATAATTTTTTCTATCATTAGTTTTGATTGGCCGTATGGATTAATCGGGTTTTGCGGATGATTTTCATCAATTGGAATATATTCAGGTTCGCCATATGTTGCAGCTGTTGAAGAAAATACTATTTTATTAACATTATACTCAAGCATAGCTGAAAGCAAATTCATTGTCCCACCAACGTTATTAAGATAGTATTTTTGTGGATTTTTCACAGACTCTCCAACTTGAGAAAAAGCCGCAAAGTGTATTACTGCATCAATCGAAAAGCTTTGAAAGACAGAGTTTATACCCCACCTCGGAATCGAAGATTTCAATCCTCCCTCAAGAGGAGGACACATGTTATCTGCTAAATCTCCATATACGAATTCTACATTGCCGTATTGTTTTAACTTTTCAACGGTTTCAATGTGTCCTGTTGAAAGATTATCAAATATTACAACGTCATGACCTTTTTCCAGTAATGCCAAAACGCAATGACTGCCTATGTATCCTGCTCCACCTGTAACTAAGATCATTTGCATACCCCCTCAAATAACTCAATAGCTCTGGCAATAGCCTTATCCATATCATAATATTTGTAATCACCAAGCCTGCCTAAAAAATAAACGTTTTCATCTTTTTTAGATTCTTCTATATACTTTTTGTATAATGCAGTATTTTCATTCTTTGGAATAGGGTAATAACGTTCATTTTTACCGAGTTCGAAAAATTCTGAATATTCTTTTGCGATAACCGTTTTGTCAGATTTGTCATCGAGATAATATTTGTATTCGTGAATCCTTGTAAAATCATAATTGCAAGGGTAATTTACACATGCATTTGATTGGTAATACTCTTTATCATAGGTTTCAAATTTAAAATTAACACTTCTGTATGGCAATTGTCCGAATTTGTAATCATAAAATTCGTCAATTGGCCCGGTGTAGAATATTCGTTTATAGCCATGAGTTCCCTCTCCAAGTCCTCTTCCTCGAGGGGCAAGGGTTTTGAAGTCAGTGCCAAGCTTCACTGTGATATTCTTGTGATCAAGCATTTTTTCAACGACTTTTGTGTAACCTTCCAGAGGAATACCCTGGTATTTATCTTGAAAATACCTGTTATCTTTACTTAAATATACTGGTACACGAGCAGTTACTGCACCATCAACATCTTTAGGAGAAACACCCCACTGTTTTGTTGTGTAATGTAGAAATATTTTTTCATATACGTAATTTGCTAAAAATTTTAAATCATCATCATCCTGTTTTTGAAATTCAAGAATAGGCACTTTTGTATTAACCTCAAAAACATCGAGCAATTTTTCTTCTAATCTTTTCGCTAAAGAATAAGGAAAGACATCATATAAAGTATTAAAATTAAATGGGATATGTGTTTCAATACCATCCAAATAACCCACAACTTTGTGCATATATGTGTTAAAATCAGTAAATTGTTTTAAAAATGCCCAAACTCTTTCATTATTAGTATGGAAAATATGAGAGCCGTATTTGTGAATCATAATTCCGTTTTTGTCACGATAATCGTAACAATTGCCGGCCAAATGATCTTTTTTGTCGATAACAAGAACTTTTTCACCTAGTTTTGTTGCTATTAAATTTGCAATAACAGCGCCTGAAAAACCGGCACCGACAACTAAATTTATATCACTATTATTCATAAATGTTCTCCTTTACCATTTTATAAAATTTAAAAGTCTATGTTCTGTATGTAACCCTTTTTTTCGTGTTTTAAACAATGTAATACCAAGAACTCTATATTTTTTTATCTCTGTTCCAATATTGGAGATATCAATATTATGCTCCTTTAAAAATTTTCGACTATCTTCTCTTACTGAAATAAAATCTCTGCGAGCCTTTTTATTTTGTAGTTTTACCAATGTATTGCTGTGTCTATAATAATAATATTTCACATCTGGTACAGTAACCAATTTGTCCATATAATATAGTATTTTTGGAGTAAATAATACATCTTCATATATTACACCTGGTTTAAATGTAACACCTGCTTTTAAAAGACTATCCCGCTTATATAATTTATTCCAAACATAACAATGGTCCGGAACATCACATAATTCTAACTTTCTTCTATAGTCTGAGGAAACTTCCTTGTAATTATAACGAAGTGTAGTTAATCTATAATGCCTGTGAACGCTCATTATACCACTTACAGCAATGTCGGCATTTTCTTCTTCCGCTGCTCGATACATTCTTTTATAATAATCCGGACTAATCCAATCATCAGAATCTATAAAAGAAATATATTTCCCTGTTGCTATCTTCATTCCATTATTTCTTACAACAGAAAGACCTTGATTTTTTTGATTAACAACTTTTATTCTTGAATCTCGTTTCGCATATTCTTCTAACATTTTTGCAGAGTAATCAGTAGATCCATCATTTATACAAATAATTTCTAGTTCTTTCATAGTCTGATTTATAACACTATCAAGACACTTTGATAAAAACTTTTCAACGTTATAAACAGGAATTATTACACTTATTTTAGGTGGGCAATTAAAGAAACTACGATTACTCAATATTGAAATAATATGATCTGGCGTAAGTTTTAACATACATTTTGAAACTTTATTCTTACAATATTTCTTTTTTCTTGACTGCAGGCAACACGGATAACAGTGAAAATATTTTGAGACAACAGTGCAATTTTCACTGCGTGGTTTCCATCTTTTTAAAGATGTGGCACCATGAATAAGAATTGATGGAATATCTAATGCTGCAGCAATATGAATGACTCCAGAATCAATACCTATTACCATATCCATATTTTTAACCAAAGCCATTGTCTCTGATACTGAAAGCTGACCGCTTGTATCAATTGGTATATTTTTTATATTTTTAAGTTTATCTGTTAAATTTTTATAAAAAGCAGTATCTTTTGTTCCTCCTGAGTAATAAACCTGTACATCACACTTATCAGACAAATAACGAATGAGTTCTACCCAATATTTATCAATCCAATTTTTTTGTAAAAATCTACTATATGCTTGGATTAAAATCTTTTTCTTAGAGGAATTTAATAATTCTTTAACATTATTATTACTACCTTCATCAATCCATAATTCTGTTTTGTCATTATTCACCTTTATACCAGAAACTCTTAGCAAATCCAAATAACAATCAATTTCATGCAAATTTTCCTTGTAAGGATATTTTAATGTTAAAAACTTATTTCTATGAAGTTTAAATCCAATCCTGTCTTTAACACCTGCAAGAAAGGCTACGATTGTGAAAAAGCTATCATTTTTTAAGAAGTATACAGTATCATATTGTTTGAACAATTTTATATAATGAAGAATTTTGTTATACTTGCCGTTTATATCGAAAATATTATTTATGTACGGGCAATTCACCATTACTTCCTTTGCAATTTTATCCACAAGAATATCTATCTGCGCATTCGGCAGCGCATTTCTTAATTCTCTATAGAATGCACTTGCAAAAATTGTATCGCCTATTGTGCCATATCTAATAACAAGTATTTTCTTCATTATCCCTCTTAGAATTTATTTAATACTAACACAAACATTGAAAATAGACAAAAAATATGCAAACTTAAGCGCATAAGTTTGCATATTTGTACACTCATATAGAGTTAGTTTTAAAGAATACTCTTTATATCTTCAGCAATAAGCTCTTTTTTTAATCGATATCTTGTCAAAAGCTCATCCATAGGAACTCTGTCATTAAACTCTTTATTTGCTCCGTAATTTAATACCTTCATGTCAGAATTTCCATAAAAACTTGCTATCTTTTCTCCGAAACCACCGTTTAATATTCCGTTTTCAAGAGTTATAACAATTTTATGTTCTTTTTTTAATGAATTAAGAAGCTCTTTGTCTAATCCTGTAATAAATTTCGGATTTATAAGAGTTGCATTTATACCTTGTTTTTTAAGTTCCTCTTTCACTTCTTTTCCAAGCCAATAAAAATCTCCAAGACCTATTATTGCTACATCTTGTCCATTTTCTGTAACTTGATATTTATTTATATCCGAATAATTAGTCTTGTCATTAATACCGGTCGAGATGAAATTTGCGAAAGGCACACGAATAACAACAGGATGTTCATTTTGCTCTACAGACCAATCAAGCATTGCTAGATATTCTTCTTTACAGGTTGGAGCAAGGTATACAATATTTGGAATATTACTAATCAATGAGATATCAAAAAGTCCTAAATGAGTTGCATCTGCACCTGAAATTCCGCCCCAATATACAAGGATAGTAGCAGGAGAATTATTCAATGCTAAATCTTGAGATAATTGGTCATACGTTCTCTGAATAAAAGAACTCATTACCGCATAAATCGGTTTTGCACCGTTCTTTGCAAGACCGGAAGTATATGCAACTGCATGTTCTTCAGCTATTCCGACATCAGTATAATTCTTACCCAATTGTGAACGGAAATTCTTATTCCACCAAAAAACTCCCGGAGTTGCAGATGTAATAGGGATTACTTTATTATCAGATTTTACCTTTTCAAGTAAATAATTATTAGTGATTGTTTCGTAACATTCAGGTAATTCAAATTTAGTATCAGAAGATGCTTTATTTAACAACCCTGGCATTGACCAGTGCCCTGTTTCTTTATCTGTAACAGCAGGTTCATACCCTTTACCTTTAAGTGTATGAATATGGACAACAACAGGATGATTTATGTCTTTTACTTTTTCAAAAACATCAATTAGTGCTCTGATATTATTGCCTTCTTCTACATAGAAATATTCAAAACCAAAAGTTTTGAAGAAGTTATTCTCACTATTTCCGTTTGATTCTCTTAATTCCTGCAAGTTTTTATATAACCCGCCTTGATTAGGTGCAATTGACATTTCATTATCATTTACAATACAAATAAAATTAGAATTTAAAACAGATGCATTATTCAAACCTTCAAAAGCTTCACCACCGCTTAAAGAACCATCACCGATAAGCGCAATTACATTATATTTTTCATTTTTTAAATCTCTGGCTTTTGCAAGTCCTGTTGCAAGGCTAATAGAAGTTGAGGTGTGACCAATCATAAACGGATCATGTGCACTTTCATTATAGTTAAAATACCCAGAAATCTCCGGATGTGAGGCTGGTTCTGTAAATCCTTCTTTTCTTCCCGTAAGCATTTTGTGAGGATAACATTGGTGTGAGACATCAAAAACGAATTTATCACAAGGGGAATTAAATACATAATGAAGTGCTATTGTCGCTTCAACCATGCCTAATCCAGGTCCTAAGTGACCACCAATTTGATTTACACGATTCAAAATCCCTTCTCGAATTTCTCCTGCCAAAATGTCCATTTCCTCAAACGATAAATTTTTAACATCTTCCGGCGAATTGATTTTACCTAAAATTGTAGTTTGAATACAAGTCATTTTTCTCTCCTATATTTATATTTTTGTGTATAATTATTCTATAACCTAATTGATATTATCAGTCAAGGGAATAATTAAAGATAGAAAGTTATAATAAGGAATAATAATGTTTGAAATTTTGTCCGACCAAAGCTGGATAGCACCGCAAATTGATTTTTTAATATTTTTGCAAAATTTGCGAATAGAATATGGACATATATTCAATTCATTTTTTTTAAATATCACAGCACTTGGAGAATTTTTTCTGCCAACAGTTATTTGTGCGGTAATCTATTGGAGTATTGATTCTAAAGGCGGAACTTACATGTTTGCCGTTTCGGGATTCAATGTTATAGTTGCACACTTATTCAAATTGTTAGCTTGCGTTTATAGACCATGGGTTTTATCTGATAAAGTCAAGCCTCTTGAAGCGGCATTAAATCATGCAAGGAGTTACTCGTTTCCAAGTGGTCATTCGGCTACTTCATCATCTGTTTTAGGAGCATTAGCATATTTTTTAAGAAATAAAACGTGGATTTGCCTAACGTTAATTGTATTAATAATGCTTATTGGATTTTCCAGATTATGGCTGGGAGTTCATACACCACAAGATGTTATCGGGGGATTTATAATAGGTATTACTTTGGTATTTACATTATATTCAATAATTAATTGGGCAGAAAAGGATAAAAACAGATACATTTCCCTTCTTATTATTACGAATATTCTTGCGCTATTGATAATGATTTATTTATCATATATCCACAAATTTCCGTGGGATTATGTAGACGGTAAATTGCTTGTTAATCCGATGGGAGCTTTATATACCACAATTACTTGCTATGGCTATACATTAGGCATATTAAACGGTTTATTTATATGCAGAAGATTTTTCCCTTTTGATGCTTCTTTGGGTAATATTTCGACAAGAATTCTTCGTTGTTTAATTGGATTATTATGTTTCATATACATTTTAAAATATCCTTTTGAATCAGTCTGGGAAGGTTCATACAGATTAAGATTTGTATTATTTATAACATTTTTAATCGGTTTATTTCCGACAGCAATTTATCCTTATATATTTACAAAAGTTGAAAATTTTATAAAAGAGGAAAAACAAGACTTGAAAAAAAACTTTGTTTTGAGTATTATGAAACTGCGGAACAAATAACAAGCGCCCTTAGCTCAGCTGGATAGAGCGTCTGGCTACGAACTAGGCGGTCAAAAATCGTAAAATTGAAAATTTAATAAAAATAAAATGCGCCCATAGCCCAGCTGGATAGAGCGTTTCGCTACGAACGAAAAGGTCGGGGGTTCGAATCCCTCTGGGCGTGATTTTATTAAATAATTCAACTTTAATTCAACTTTCATTTTTTTACTCGTTTATTGCAGATTTTTCTACTGGTTTTAATAATAAGTTTTCAAGGGTGTTAGATGCCGTTTCATCGGCTTTTTGCATTATATGACTATAAATATCAGTTGTAGTGCTTATTCTTGCGTGTTGTACTTTAACGACCAGATGGATTTTAACAGACAGTTTGATTTTTTATGCCTCAAAGCCACTCTATATTGGAAAAAAGGTGGTCGGAAATTGCTTGATTTCTGAAAAATCAAACCGGACACACATGGTCATAAATTGGTCACACTTTCCAAAAATTCAAATCGCCAAAACTCAATAATAGCCGAAAATCACAGACAGTTTGATTTTAACAGACAGTTTGATTATTCGGGCAAGTCCATGTGTGACCATGTGTGAAAAATTATCCCAATTTTTTGCAAAAAATTTCTGCAAAATATTTTTTTTTATTTCTCTGTAATTGATACGAAACAGACACAATAGTCGGAAGTTATGTTCCAATTTATCAAATTGGGAGTTAATGTGTTTGTGCCATGAATATTACAGAAGATGGATATATTAATATTAAGGATATCGCAGAAGCAGAAGGTGTCACGACTCGTGCCATTCGTTTAAGAATGAGTAAGCCCGATAACCTCTACGACTTTAGAGAAATAAAGGTTAATGGTGGAATATCTTATGAAATAAAATATTCAAGTTTAGAACCCGATGTTCAAGAGTTAATTTATAAAAACAATCGTAAATCTACGGCTCTTGTACCGTTAAATTACAAGCCTGTAAACTTTCAATCAGATAATGCAAGAGCAACGGCACTTGCAAGAATGGATATTATTTCTGCATTATTAAAAAACAGGAAAAAGTTTTCAACGAAAAAAGAGGCAGATAATTATTTTATAGGTTTGTATAATTCAGGTAAATTTTTGCCAAAGATATATAAATTTATAGGTTCGGTATCACTCGGTACGGTTCACAGATGGTTGAAAGCATATGAACAAGCTGAATCTGCTGAGGCTTTAGTTCCGGGATATAAATATTCAAAACAAAAAGAATATAATACAAAATTAAGCCCCGAAATGATTTCAGTTTTAATGAGTTTTGTGTTAGATGAAAATAAATTAAAAATTCAAACGGCAGTCAAATATACAAAAGATGTACTGGAAAAGAGGGGAATTGAAAATTTGCCTTGTGATTTAACTTTCAAACGGTATGTCAAATTTTTCAGAAAAAATTTTTATGATTTATGGACTTATTCGAGAGAGGGGCGAAAAGCATTCCAAGATAAAGTTGAGCATTATATTAAACGAGATATTTCGGTACTTAATGTTGGGGATGTGCTTATAGCAGACGGTCATGTTTTGAATTTCCAAGTAATAAATCCATTCACAGGCAAGCCAACGAGAGCAACACTCGTTGGCTTTTTAGATTGGAAGTCAAGTGCATTAGTTGGTTATGAGATTATGATGACTGAAAATACTCAATGTATTGCAAGTGCATTAAGGAATTCTATTTTAAATCTTGGTATGATTCCGAAAGTTGTTTACCAAGATAACGGCAAAGCATTTAAGGCGAAGTATTTTCAGAATACGGATTTTGAGGAGGAGGGTTTTAACGGAGTGTATGCCAATTTAGGGATACGCTCCGTTTTTGCTAATCCGTATAATGCAAGAGCAAAAAAGATAGAGAGATTTTTTAGAGATTTTCAAGAATGGTTTGAACGTTTGATGCCATCATTTATAGGTACAACTATTGAGGATAAACCTGCAAGGTTAAAACGTGGGGAAAAGCTGCATCTTGAAATGCATAATAAATTGCGAGGGAATTGGATTCCTACGGTTGAGGAAACAATTAAATTAATAGATGAATGGCTGATTAAATTTTATAATGAACACCCTTGTCCTAATGACAGTTCAAAAACCATTCAAGAGTGCCTAAATAGTGTTCAAAAACAAAATATTCCTGTTCAAAAATTAAATGATTTAATGATGAAAACAGAAATAAGAACAATTAATAAACATGGAATAACATTATTTAATATGCATTACAGATGCGATGAGATATTTGGTTTAAGGGATAAGGTTTATGTGCGTTATAGCTTATTCGATTTAAGCAAAATTTATGTTTATTCTCAGAAGGGTGAATTTTTATGTGTAGCAGATAGGGTTAGGGGTTCACATCCGATGGCTGCTTTACTTGGTAATCCTCAAGATGTAGAAGAATTTAGACAAAGTTATAGGAAGCAACAACGAACCTTAAAACGTGTTGAAAAAGAGGTTAAACAATTACGCTCTCTTGGTACGGTTCAATTATTGCCTATTGAAACTCAAGAGCAGATTGAACAGATTGAAAAACCAAAAGTAAAACGTGAACGCAAGAAAACACCTCGTGAACAACAAATGAACAGACCTCAGTTTAATGAAAATTATGAACGATTTGAGTGGTATAAAAAATACGGCTGCACGAATTCAGAAGACAGAATTTGGATTAGTAATTACAAACAAAGTAGTGAATATAAGGAACTTTATGGAGATTAGAAAATGGAAAACAAATTTGTAAAAACGGTTAACTACAAGAAGTTTGTGTCATTGATGAGTAAATTAAAAAGTTTGCCCGATAATATTCCGAGATTTGGGTTAATTTATAGCGAACCCGGAATTGGAAAAACTTACATGTTATTAAAATGGGCAATCGACAATGATGCTATTTATGTAAGAGCAAATAACGGAATGACTCAGCCGGGTTTGTTAAAAACTATCGTAAGTGATTTGGATTTAACGGATTACCACAATATGCAGATGAATTTTAATCAGATAGTAAAAAGTTTGCAGCAAGAACCGAGAGTGATTATTGTTGATGAGGTTGATTATTTAATAGGGAGTAAAAATGTTATTGAGATACTAAGGGATATTCAAGATATGACAAATGTTCCGATTATTCTGTCGGGGATGGAATTTGCAAACAGAAAAATTGCAAGATTTAAGCATATAAAAAGCAGATTGTATAAAAGTTTAAAACTAAAATATTATGATTTTGATGAAATTAACGAAATTTTAAAGCAATTAACGAAGTTAAATTTTACGGAAAATGCAATTAAATGTTTTTCAATAAGAAAAATTCCGTTCCGACAAATAGTACAAACGATTCAAGAATTGGAAAGTTATGCACAAACAAATAATATTGATGAAATAGATGAGACAAAGGTTATAGAGGTGTTAAATGAAAGACAAAGTTCTCAAGTTATGTCGTAGATTAAAAAAGGGGACAAAGACGGATTTATTAGGGATTTTGGAAGTTGAACCACAAGTTTTGGAAACCATTTTAATGTACTTAATTGATGAGGGATTATTAGATGAGAAAGATGGATATTATTTACCATCAGACAGGTATGCAAAAAGGGAAAAACCTAATACCGAGATGAGAAGTTTGCCTTTAATGATCCAACAACATTCGCCCGAAACTATTGATTTAATTGTGAGGGGTTTCTGTGAAAAAATAGGAAGTCAGAAAATGTGCAATTTGGTTAGTCTAAGTGATAGTACGGTTACGGCATTTTATAATGAATTTAGAAAATTAATATATGAAAGGCAGCATAAAACATTATTGAATAATTACTTTGCAAATCCAAAGGTTTGCAGATATCGTCAGTTTTTTGATATTTTCGGTTTCTTTTATATTTACAATGGGCATATTTATATAAATGAAAGACCTCTGAGAGCATCAATAGAAAGCAATTATTCAAAGGCGGATATTGCGAATTTAAAAAAAGTTTATTCATTTATTAGACGAAATATTGAGAAACATAACGGAAATAAAGTCAGATTACATTATAAAATAGCAGAATATATTTGGAGGCGAGAGCAAGATTTTACGAGTCTTTATAAGGATATTTCGTCTTTAATTGCTTAACATTTTGAAATCAACTCGTTACCAATTTTATAAATTTTAAATTATTTATTCATGCACCTTTTGTAATTTTCAAAAAATTTATTCAAAAAATTATTCAGATATAAGTGTTTTTTTGAGTGCAACGAGTTAGCCAAAAGCAAGGCACAATAACTATCTCACCCACCTTTAATAAAATATAATAAAAATTGACCTATTATGTGCAAAAAAATAGGTAAATCGGCAGACAAAAATGGGACAACTCGCCTATCAATTAAGTGAATTGACAAAAACTTTATATAGATAGAGAGGAGTCCGTTAAATAGGTGAGGCATCGATAAATGGAAATTCTAACTATAAATGAAAAACATATGGTTTTAAGAATTATTTTCGCTGCCCTTGACTTTAAGCCGATTGAAATAGCAAGAGATTTAAATGTTGCAAAAAGTGTGGTAAGTCGTCACTTTCATAATGTTAGAGCATATGACAAAGTCGACTTATACATCATTGAAAAAATATTCGGAATTAGAGTCAAGGAGTATGAACGTGTATAATTCAACAGAATTAATAAATAATTCCATTTGGCTTCCGATTTCCGAAGTCTGTAATGTTATGGGCTTGAGTAAAAAAACTATTAAACAACATTGCAGGCAGGGAAAATATATCTACAAAATAACGAGGAAAGGTTTCCGTTCAGATTATTTTATAAATTATAATTCTTTATCTGATTCTGCCCAACGCAAATTACGAGGAGAATACAATACACATTTAGGGAGTTACTCTGAAGCTCCATTGTGGGCAAAAGAACAGGCAGAAAAATATATGTTCATTCTTCAACAATGTGAAGGGTTGAAAGGTAATGAACTAAAAGAGTTTATAAAAAATTGGAATATTAATAATCAAAATATACAAACCTCTTATTCCAACATAATAAAAATGCGAAAAAGATATAAAGAAGACGGTATTAACGGACTTCTTGCAAGATATGGTCACATTGGCGACAGAACTGAAATAAGCGAAAAATATTTTAATTATTTCAAAGATTTATTTTTGGTTGAAGGTTCACCTTCTGTAAAAACTTGTTGGGAACAGACACTTGGTTATGCAATAAGTAACGATGGAATTAGCAAATCCCAATTCCCAAGTCATATGGCTTTTTTAAGAAAATTAGAACGTGAAATTCCGAAACAAAGTATTTACCTTGCACGTAAGGGGCAATCTGCTTGGAATAGAAAATATGGAAATTATATCGAAAGAGATTATTCAAATATTATTTGTGGCAAAGTTTGGGTTTCAGACCACGCTCAGATAGATGTGGCTTGTATGACTCAAGACGGAAATGTTGTATTCCCATGGGTCACTGCTTGGCGAGATTATAAATCCGGGAAGTGGCTTGGTTGGTTATTACAATGTGGAAGTCCAAATTCAGACCACATATTTCAAACATTTTATTATGCGGCAGAAACTTATGGTCTGCCCGAAGATGTAATCATAGACAACGGAAAAGATTATCGATGCAAAGATTTTGCAGGAGGTCGCAGAGTTATTCGTGTTGAAAATAATCAACCAAAGACTCTTTCAATGCTTGGGGAGTTAAATGTAAAAGTACATTTTGCCTTGCCATATAATGCTCAGACAAAACCAATTGAACGAGACTTCCTAAAAATTAAAGAATTACTTTCAAAACATTGCATAGGTTATAGAGGCGGCAATGTTGTTGAAAGACCAGAAAAACTTGCTCAAGAAATTAAAGAGGGCAAGATAATGAAATTCGAGGAATTTAAAACCGTATTTGATGATTTCATTATTAATATTTTAAATAAGAAACCGTCAAGTGGTAAAAATCTGAAGGGCTTATCCCCGAATGAATTATTTAATAATGAATTCAAGGAAAAGATTACAACCACTAAAGATGCGTTAAAACTTTTCTGTATGAGAACTTCACGCAACTTTACTATTGGCAGAAATGGTATTCAAGACAGAGAGCTTGGAATTACCTACTGGTCAGATTGGATGATATCTCATACGGGATTAAAGGTATACCTCCGCAGGGATGTCCAAAACTATAAAGAGGGTTGGGCATTCCGCGCAGATAATGAAGAATTTGTCGGAACGGTTAAAGCAGTCAAGGCAGTAGCAGCACTTCACGCAGAAACTGTTTCTAAGGAAGAATTTAAAGAAGCTATGGCAATTAAAAAACGGAATCTCAAAGTTGCCAAAGCATATATTAAACAATCTCGCACGATTTCAATAGAAGAACAATGTGCAAATTATAAAGCTGCATTTAATCAAGTTATAAAAGATGCGACTCCACGAGTTTCAAAAATTGCCAATACCAATATGGACAAGGCAATTCGTAAGAATGCACAAATGGAATCTGAAGGACAGAATGATTTATCTATATTGCTCGGCAATATACAACCTAAAAAAGAAACATTTTATTTATTCAAGACAGACAAAGTTTTAGAAAAAGAATTGGAGGAGGTTGCAAGTGGATATTAGAACCGAATTAAAAGATTTAATGAAGTCAAAAGATTATAGTATCGCTGATGTAGCCAATATAATTGAAGTTGGGAAATCAACATTAAGTATGTGGATCAATGGAACATACAATGGGGATAATTCCAAGTTAAATGACAAAATTAAAAACTTTATTCAGCGAGAAAAAGAACGAGTTGATAACAGAGAAATTCCTTTTGTTGAAACTTCAATTGTTCAATATATAACTGAGATTGGTAGGTTATGCCACACAGAGGGTAAAATTGGCGTTTGTGTAGGTCGTGCCGGTCTTGGTAAAACTGTTGCAGTAAAAAATTATACAAAACAATACCTTGATGCAATTCTAATAGAAAGCAACTCAACATTTACTCCAAAGGCTTTATTATTAGAGTTTCACGACAGATTAAGTTTATCTGGTAAAGGAACAGAAAATCGTCTGTTTAACGAATTAGTACATAAATTATTCAATTCGGGCAGATTAATTATTATTGACGAAGCTGAAAATCTGCCTTACCGAGCATTAGAAATTGTCCGACATATACACGATAAAACAGGAACAGGAGTTTTATTGGTTGGGAAAAATAAATTATATGAAAATCTCTGCGGGCATAATTTTGAATATGACCAATTGTATTCAAGGGTTAAGTATTACAAAAGATTTCCAAATGAATTGCCTATAAGCGACATTAAAAAAATATTGGAAGCTATTGGGCAGGATTCTGAACTCGCAAAAGATTATCTTGAATATTCTGACGGAGTTACAAGAAAAATTGACCATTTAATCTCTCACAGCACTTACCTTGCCCATATGAACGGCAAGGATAAGGTCGATAGTGATGTGATAGAAAAGACTTCAGAATTATTGATGGCAAAGAGGAACTTATAAGAATGAGACGATACAATTCGTCGTGTAAGGATAATAATTCCAACGGCACACCATCATTATTTTACACATTTCTTATAGTTCTTGCCATCTTTATTCTCGGAGTCCAAATCGGAATTCATAAAGGCAAAGTGACTGAATTGGAAAATATAAGGATAAAATATGGCTACAACTTCACAGATTAAAAAAATTCATATCTTAAAAAGCAAATTAAAAATTGATGATGATTTATATCGCGAAATGCTTTCTGAATTTGGTGTTAAGTCATCTACAGAATTAGATTATAATTCTGCGAAAAGTTTTTTAGAACCATTGGAAGAAAAAGCTGAAGCATTAAACTTATGGGAAAAACAAACCCCAAAATATTCAGATTTAAACCGTTCTAATAGAGCAACACCTTCTCAGCTAAGATGTATTGAAGGTTTATGGCGAGATAAGGTTGCACATAAAAAAGAGGAAATTTATGTGAGAACAACTTTGCGCCACTATTTACAAACTCGATTCCATATAAATGATGTTATGTTCTTGACTAAAAATAAAGCAAGCGATGTCATTCTTGGAATTCAAGGCATAATCAGACATAAAGAAAAAAGTGCGGCCACACTTTAGTAGTAGATAAAAAACAAGGAGAAAAAAATGAAACCCAAAGATGAAGAAATGATGGAACAGATGCCCATGAATGAAATGGATGTAACAACTAAAAACGCAGGTTTAACACCCGAAATGATTTCAGAAATGATTGTCGATGAAGAACAATGTACACCTGAAATCGAAAAAACAAACGAGGCAAAGTTTATGGACTTTATGAGTAAAGAAATAAACGATGCAGAAGATATGTTTGCAAAATCTATCTTTGAACTTGGCGATTTGGCATACAAGGAAAAATATAGCGAAATGTATGACAAACGAAATGAGTGCAAACTCTACGAAGCCAAACTGAATATGGCAAACGATATGCAGAAAGAATTTGAAAACCTCTTTGTGGCTGCATAAAGGTCGAAACGGGGTTAAGGGATAAAAAACCCCGTCTTGGAGTAATGCTCCAACTGATGAGACCAAAATAAGACAAAGAAAAGGAGTAAAAATGTCAAACAAAGCAATTGAAGTATTAGACAAACAGATTTCAGAAATTGAAAGCAAAATTCATCAAAATACCTATGAAGTAGGTGAGTTATTTTTACAAATTTATGGCAGAAAACTTCTGACAAATTTTAGTGAAGATAATTTCAAATCAAGCATGAAAGATATGGACAAAATGCCTCCGTTAATTGCTAAAGATGAAAAATACAAAACGGAATTATCTACATTGCAAAAATCTAAAAACGAGATTTTGAAATCTGAACTATCAGAAAACTAAAAAGGTCGAAACGGTTGGCTAACAATGCAAGCTAACCGTCTTAACGTGATGCGTTAACTGATGAGACCCCCGTTTAAATATCTTGAGAGGAAATTTATGCTTGAGCAACGATGGAAAAACTACATAGAAATGAAAGATATTCCAAACGATGATTTAAAAATTGTCGCAGAAATTATTGGAATAAAAAACACCGTTGATTTTATTCTTGCGGCTCCGGGATTACTTGTTAGTATCCCGAGAAAGCCGTTTAGAGAGGCGAAGGAACGCTATATTTTGGATGTTTATGATGGAACTAAATATTGTCTTAGTAAATTAGCAATTGAATGCGATTTAAGCCAACGACAAGTGTACAAAATAATAAAAAAGAAAGTTGTAACGATGCAAAAACACTAATTCTTCTTATCTAAATTTAATCCGAATTTTTTGTCCCCGATACCATACCCCGTATCGGGGTTTTCTTTTTGGGAAAAGCAAAACGCTATTTTTATATAGCGTTGCTTTGTAGTTATTGGTTTATTCGATTGGGGTTAAGAAGTCTCTTTTAATAATATATTTGTTTTCGTTACAGTCTATAACTTTTAAGTAATCGTCTTTTAAACCTTTAATTTTACCTTCGTTTAAAATTATAACATTTTTATCATTTACATTGTCATGAGCTAATGTTCCAAATAATATTTTATTTGTAATTGTATAATCTTTTTTATTACAGTCAAATAAATCGAATTCCACCCATTTTGTGAATTCTTTTATAACCGTTGTTTTTAAATCGTCTTGGCTATCTCTGACACAGTCTGCTAATTTTCTTCCGCTTTTGCTATCGAGGTAA
>FLNU01001359.1_pt1 | contig 28413 bp, 27 predicted proteins | sample 1140361 | NCBI WGS metagenome assembly FLNU01 (sample SAMEA3878206, study PRJEB12797) | bioreactor metagenome | biome: Moose rumen | place: Sweden | collected 2011-10 | reverse complement strand
CTGCTAACTTCTTTCATGTTTCCTCCGGCTATCACTAAACACATTAGCGTGAAAGCACACAGAAAGCATTCAAATCTTTACATAGCAACACAATACACTATTTTACCACTTGCCAATATCCGTTTTTATCAGCACCGATACGTTTTATTAATCCGTTTTCTTGGAGTTTTTTCATATTTGAAATTATATTTTTTCTTGTAATTCCAACAATATCAGCGAGTTCTTCTTGTGTTACATAAGGATTAGTTTTAATCGCATCAATAATTTTTCGCTGATTTGCAGTAACCTTTACAGTAACCTTTTGAGTAACCCTATTTTCGGTTTTTATAATTTCTTCAATTGTATTTAAAATCGATGTAAGCATAAATTCTATGAATTTAGTGCTATTAGCAACACTATCACTTACCCCAAGAACAGAATAATATTCTTTTTGATTTTCTTTTACCAAAGTTTCAACAGGAAGCCACGCAAAAACCTCTTTCCATTCTTTTAAAATTACAGTTTGCCACAAACGCCCAATTCTGCCATTACCGTCTTGGAAAGGGTGAATAAACTCAAATTCATAATGAAAAACACAACTTTTTATTAGCGGATGAACATCACTCTTTTTTAGCCATTCAAATAAATCACCCATGAGTTCAGGAACTCTCTTAGCAGGTGGTGCCATATGAACAACTTTTTCACCGTCAAAAATTCCGACTCCGTCGTTTCTATATTTTCCGTTTCTTTCAACTAAATCCTGCATCATAAGCTTATGTGCTTTTAATAAATCTTTTTCATTATAAGGATTAAGTGATAAAAGCAAGTCATAAGCCTGAATAGAATTTTTTACTTCTTTAATTTCATTTGGGTTCCCTAAAACTCGTTTCCCATCAATTATTGCCGTAATTTGTTTTAGACTCAAACTGTTATTTTCAATTGCCAAAGATGAATGAATCGTTTTTATACGGTTTTCTTTTCGCAACTTAACATGATACGGACTATCCTGAAGCGAATTTATTTCTCCAATTTTTTCTGAAATATTGGAGATAAGTTCAATTATTTTTGATGTGATTTCAAATGGTGGTGTGTACAATTTTATACATCCTTGGGTTGCGAGTACCTCTTAATATCTTTATTTTACCATAAATAAAGGACTTTATATAATTAATTTTCTGCTAAAACGGGTTCTTCTTGCGGAATTAAAATTCCTCTATCGGGGGCTTCTTGTGCGATAAATCTGACTTTTGACATAACTTCTTCTTCACCGATTATTAAATCAATATTGTTTTGCATTCGTGCTAATGCTTCTTCATCGTGGTAATAAATATTTATGACGGACTTTTCTCTTGCAAGTAAGATATGTCTTAATATGTTATGGTCTGTTTTATCAAGAGAATGTCCTATAATGTGAAATACTGGTGTATATATTTTTTTAGAGTATTTTAGTTCGTTTAGTAGTTCTTGATATGGTTCTATTGTCCTATATCTGTGCCTTTGGTGATGTTTTTTAAAGATGTTAAACTCAACAGGGATTTTTTCATTGTCAAAACTATGTGTGCCTAAAACCAAATTACATCCATTTTCGTTATTTACCTTTCCATGTACATAAACAGCTTTTGTCTTTATTCCGCAATTATTATGATTAAAATTTATATTATACAGTTTTTCACAAGTATCAGTATAATTAAAATTCAACAAACTTACACATCCCTTACTAATGCGTAGATTATATTTTGGTGTTGTGTTTATTGTCTTGTTTCCTTCTTTTATCAAATATTTTTCAAATTCATTTACAAAATCGCGAAGCTGTAAATATAAAAAAGTAATAAATTCTTTAAGCCATATACAGTAACAATTTCTGCGATTGATTGTGCTTGGCTCTCTAAAATATCTTTGGGCATCATCCAAGTTCAAATCCCAATAATCTTTTGAAATAAAAAATGCAATTTCTTTATATTTTTCATAAGTATCATTATTCTTAAAATACGGTAATCTGCTTATTTTTTCAATTACATTATAAATTTCATTTTCTAAGTCAATCCATTTATCACCTTCAAGCGTTTTATTTAAAAAGTGTTTTACCCATATATTTTCAAATAAAAAATTATTACTATTATCTACACCTACATTTTTTGTAGTCGAGTATTTTTCTTGACAATAGTTCAAAAAGTCCACATATTTTGTATTTAAACCATGTGCTAAATCAAATCCATTCCCTAAAATCAAAATATCCATATTATTATCCTTCATATTATTATCTATTTAACCAAAGTAATTAATCACGTTTATTGTTGTACTCATTTAAAAATTCAGCCGTTAAAATACTTGTTGGTAATGCAAATAACATTATTCCGATTAAAACAATAATGCCAGATAAAATCTTACCAAATGGTGTTATAGGATAGACATCGCCATATCCAACAGTTGTAAATGTTACTAACGACCACCAAAAAGTGTCTAAAATATTATGAAAAGCATTCGGTTGAGCATCCGCTTCTGCATAAAACATCAAAAATGAACTTATAAACATTAGTAATAAAAGAACACCAAAAATACTGATTAATTCATATCTTTTCTTTGCTATAACTTTACCTATCATTTGTAAAGCATCAAAATATCGAGCCAATTTGAACATTCTCAGTATTCTTAATAATCTAAAAGTCCTTAATATTCTTAAATCTAAACCTTTTAATGGCAAATAGAATGGTAAAATTGCAAGTAAATCAATGACCATCAAAGGTTTTAGGGCATCTTTTAATTGTTCTAGTGATATTAATCGTAAAATATATTCAATAGTAAATATAATTACAGAAACTAATTCAATCTGATTAAATAAAGTCTTGTATTGTAAATATATTGCTTTGTCTGTTTCAAAGCCAAGACAAACAATATTAACAATAATTATTATGACTAAAAATATTTCACAAACTTTGTTATTTAAAAAATTACTAATCTGTTTTTTCATACTATATTAGTTGATCATTAAAATTATCTTTCAATTCCTTTATTTTCATAAGAATTGAAAATTCTAAATCTTTTTCATTATTATAAACTTCACCGTTGGAATAGATATTTTTAAATGGATATTGCTCCATCAAAAAACGCACTCCTGTTTCTGCATATTCATCGCAAATTGAGAATATCTTCTTTATATCGCCAAATAAAGAAAGATCATGACCTTCATTTGGATCAGCATATGCAATAGCAATTAATGTTGGCATTTCTTCAGTTGTGCTTATATGCTCAGAACGAGTACATCTGACAGGATTTATAAGCTGAGTTCTTGTTCCAAGATGATAGCCTATGCTTGCACAAAGAACATATAAATTAGACAATTTAGGAAATACCGCATAGTTGGAAGTATTTTGTTCACTTCTACAAAATGCTTTATAGAATTTAAAACATTCCTCTGAAGTATTTACATTCACTGATTTATTAATTTCTAATAATGCCATTATAGACTCCTTTGAGCTGTTTTAATTGAAACCCAATTTGTAATATCTTTTTCCTCTATACGAGATTCTCTATCTGCAATATGCCTTATTTCGTATATCTTACCCCATTTATCAGTTTTTCTTAACATTGAAGCTTCTTCCTGTTGTAATTCTGTATCTGTAGCTAGAAGTATCCACTGGTTAAGAAGATTTGGTAAAATTCTTATACACTCTGATCTTGGAGAACTAGATAATCTTCCAAAAGGAGTATCCATTAACAAAGGCATTTCTAAATTGCTACCAACCTGCAATAATGCACCTATATATGATAATGAGACTACAACCTTTTGTCCGGCAGAAATCTCTTGCAACATTTTTGTTCCATTTTTGTTCAAAACTTCTAATTGGAAATCATCAAGAATTACTATTTTAGATAAACTGTCTAAGGTTGTTTTACTTGCAATATTTTTAAATATTTCTGTTGCACATTCAGATAATTTGTGTCTCAATTCATCAGCATATTCACTAGAAATACTTATCATTTCTTCGTTGGCTTTATCTAATAATTTCTTCTGTTCAATAATTTTTCGGCTTTTTGCATCATTTTCGCTGAGTTTTTCTTGTTCATCAGATAATTTTTTTATATCCGCATTCAAATTTGTAAGCCTTGCTTCATTTTGTCCAAGTTCTTTATTCATTCTTGTAATATCATTTTTGATTTTTTGTAAAGCATCACCCAAATCAGGAATATCAGTTTTTAATTCTTCGTCATATGCTTCTAATCTTTTCTCATAAGATGCAATATCTTCTTGATATTTGTTATATCCCATTAAAATTCTATCAATATCAGCAGATACGATAGTAACTTTTCCTTTTAATTCAGCAAGGGTGCCATGAATTTTTATTGCCGCTTCGGAATTTTCATCTACACTATTTTTTTGATACTCTAACAAAATCTCTCTTGCCTCTGGGTGTTCATTTAAGTTATTCCCACAAATACATCTACATTGTTTCAATAACTTATCTATGAATTCCTTTCTTATGCTATTTGGTAATTCACCCTTTTCAAGTTTTTGATTTAAATCCATATAAAGTTCGGATATTTCAGAAGCTCCAACATATGCACCACTTACAGATAATGCTTCTTTTATTTTTGTTTTTAATTCTTCGATATTATTTTGTGCCTCTTTGATTTTTTCTTTTAGGACATTTCTGTCTTTTTGTTTTTCTATAATGTTTTTATTTTCATTTATTTGTTTTTCTATTTCATTTTCACGCTTTTGAGCATTTTCAATATCATTTTTTAACGCTGTAATGTCATTTTCAAGATTTATTAAGTCTACATTTTTTTGATTTAATTTTTCTGTAACTACTTCTAATTCTCCGCTAGAGTTCATTTCTATTTCGTTATCTAAAGCTCTTAATTTTTTTCTAAATGCCTCTTTAACAATTTCAATAGCATCAAGATTTAATAAAGTCCTAATACCACTTCTTATCTCTTCTTTACTTTCTTTGCTATACTTTGTTAATTCTTCAATTTGTTCACCGTCAAATAAAAAGAAATCCTTTATTTTTTCATTAATTATTGTGGATATAATATCATTGATTTCGGTTATATCACTAATTGGAGGAAGTGTATTATAGTTTTCTGTAATTACTAAAGAAACCCCTTTTGGTTCTTGAAATATTCTATCACCACTTTTCCTTGCAGAAATCTCTCTTGTTAGCTCATATCTTTTTCCTTTATTTTCAAAGTCCAAAATAACACTAGCTTCAATATCTGTATCTGGATTATCTTCTAGAAGTTTCTCATTTACCAATACCAATCCTTCTCTTTGTTCTTCTTTTGTAAGGTTATCCTGCTTTAAGTATCTTAATCCATAGAGAGCAAACATAATGGCTCTGAAAATACCAGTTTTTCCATAACCATTTTCTCCAAAAATTAGAGTTACATTTTTATCGCCACTACAGAATTCTATGGAATTTTGTCCGATATACTGTCTGAAATTTGTAAGTGTAACTTTATTAAACTTCATTATAATGCTCCTTCGGATATTTTTAAAAGATTATTAGAAATTTCAGTGTTAACTCTATCTACAGCAATATTTCTAGCCTCATGTATATTCTTTTGGGCTTCTTGTATTACGATATTGCAAAGTTTTCTTACTTTTTCATCTTCGATTTTATTAACTTTATCCAATATATTTATCTGAAATTCGCCATTCATAAAAACATTCCCCTTGCTTTACATGAAATTAGTATAATCTTCGCTCATAATTCTAGCATAAACATCCCATGGTTTCATATCCATTTCATTAATAGTATTAAAGTATTCACAGGCATATCTTATTTTATTTTGCATTTCGTATTTTAAATTATTAAGGCTATTAAACTCGAAAAATCTTGGTAATTCTCTTTTTAATAAACATTGAGCCGTGTTTATATTGTACCTATCTACAGACCAAGGTCCAATCATAAAATCATAAATATATGCCTTGTATTTACCAGTTTTAGGGCTCAATCTCAATACCCTCCCTCTTCGTTGAATAAATTCTTTTGGATTTGTAGAACTTGCCAAAATATATGCTCTTTTTGTTGCAGGAACATCAACACCTTCATCAAGACATTTTATAGCAACTAGACCTTCAATATCACCATTTGCAAACGCTTCTAATATTTCTTTTCTTTGTTTTACACCGGATACAAATTCATGAACTTTTATACCTAAATTACATAGTCCACTTAAAACTTCTTTATGCTCTCCCGGAGCACAATAATACAAGTTGTGAATATATTTTTCTCCGGATGATTCAATTTCTGTTTTATGCTGCCTAACAAGCTCTATTAATGTTGGTAATTTATTTTCAGCTTTACCAATAACTCTTGCTCTGTCTCTACATAACTTTTCTAATTTATCTAAGTCATCTTGAGTTTTATTTTTTTTCATTGCTATTAAACCAATTTTATGAGTCAAATCTTCAAAAACACTTAATTCCTCTTCTGAAAATTCAATTAATATTGGTTCATATTCGTATGCTGTAAGAACCTTATTTTCACCATTTTCATCCCCTTTGATTGCCCGTTCTAAATCAAATTCAATTACAGTTTTATCAAAATAATCAAATAATCTTTTTGTTCCAACTTCATCATACCAACGTTGTGGTGTTGCAGATAAACCTATTCTATATCTTGCTGTTGGGAAAAGAGCACATGCTTGATTTTCTGAGCCCAAACCATGAACTTCGTCTGCAATAAGCATCCAGTCTTTATTAATAGTTTTAATAAATTCTTTAAATGGCTCTAAATTCTCATCAGAACTCAAAGCACTTCTTAAAAGATAAATATTCCAATCATATCCATCATTCAAGGTCGGTAAGAAATCTCTAAATTCAATAATTATATCTTCATAAGAAATAATTGGCATTTCAAAATCTGTTTCAGATAGCTTTTGTATTAAAGCAAAAATATCTTCTTGAAATTCTTCGCAATAGCCTAAAGCATTTTTATGAACATAAACTTCAGTGTTATATTCGTAACTAAATTTTAATACACAATCAACTATAGGTTGTTTTGTATCTTTTATTCCTTGTTTTTGACAATAATCGATTATTTCTGAAATGGTTACATATTTATTTTCTATAGATTTTTCTTCGACAAATTTGGATAGAATGTTAAACATTGATATATTTTCATCTAAATGCTCGACCTTCTTCACATAAACATAATTATCTATAACAATATCATTGTTAATTAATTCTGAATTCATTAATCTTCCCATAAAACTTGGAGAAATATTTTTATTCAAAACTCCTACCCACGTTGCAGGATATTTATTTTGAATTTTTCTTAAGTGAAGAAATGTTGAATTATTCTCATTGAGCTCTTTTTGTATAAGGCTTATTATTTCTGATAATTTATTTTTATCAATGTTCAGATTATTCTTATGGTAATATACTCCATTATCACTATATACCAGATTGCTTCTACTATATAAAAATTCTATCTGATACTTCTGCCAACCTCGTTTATTACACATTTCAAACATTAAATCTTTTTTGGTTATACCATTAGGATATTTAAGTATAAATTGCTCAAAAGTTTCTAAAATATTTAATTCTATGTTTGAATTACTTGCATCTCTTGTTAAATCAGTATTTTTAATTGAAACACTAATGTTAGATATAAAAACGAGTGAAGTAATATCTTACAGTTTATCCGATAATCTTCAAATGGAGTTTATAATTGACACAGTAAGTTCCGGAATTAAGAAATATCCTGCTGATAATTTGATAATACATTCTGACCGAGGGGTTCATTACACAAATAACGTTTACCAAATGCTATTAAAAGAAAATCATATTCAGCAATCAATGTCTGCACCGGCAGCACCGAGAGATAACGCACCTATTGAAAGCTTTTTCGGGCATTTGAAAGATGAGCTTGATTACAGAAAATGTAAAACTTTTGAAGAATTGTCTGCAATGATTGATGATTACATGTATAATTACAACTATACAAGAAAGCAATGGTCGAAGAATAAAATGACACCGATGGAATACAAAAAATTTTTACTTGTTAGTTAATTGTCCACTTTTCAGGGTACAGTTCATTAATTATTATAATGCTACGATTTTTTCTTTAATTTGAGATTTATACCAATTTGGAGCATCTTGTTCATTTGAATTGTGTGCATTATTTAAAATTGAATAAACATCTTTATAGACAATCTGTTTTTCTAAAATAGTTTTTAAGTCTTTTATATGCAGTGGAATTATTTTCATAGACCCAACATATTCAGTATCATTTCTATAATATCGATTGTATTTACGCATTCTAAAATCTGAAATTATTGAAGCATGCAAATTATTAGAAACAAAAGAACAATACGCATTCATATCTTCGTCTAACATATAATTGCATAAATGTCTTGATACAGGTTCCATTTCGCCTTGTCTTTGTGCTGTTCCTTCCATTAAAGTACATTCTAATAATAAAGAATGTTTTGGGTAATATTTACTTGCACTATATTTATATATTATATCAGATACACCACCGCCTGCGTGTGACTTTGGTAATAAATTAGATTGCAATGACAAATTCATAAACTCAAGTATATCCCCTTCAAAACCGCTTATTATAAACCATATTATGCCAACGATATATTCAAAAATAGTAGGAATATTTGCATTATAAGTTACTATTTTGTATATTTGTTCATCATTTCTTGCTTCAAAACAATCTAGTAATTGAAGCAATTTTGGTATATCAAAATTATCATCTATGAGTCGTCTAAACCTTAACAATCGATTATTTTTAATTAGAAATTTTATATCATTTTCATCTGTTATAGTTGTATTAAAATCATCCTGTATTCTTTGATATATATTATTCATATCAAAAGATAATGTTGGGAATATTTCATTTATGGAACAATTATTTTCTAATAGTGTCGAATTTTCAAAAGCACTTTCGTATAATTGATTTGCTATATCTCCAAAATAATATTTTGGGATAATATCAAATTGTACTTTTTCATCTTCAAATATTATCGTTTCTGTTAAATTGAAAAATCTTTTATTTACATCGCAATAATCACGTAATGTTGCCTTTACTTTATATAAATGCATTAAATTAAAGAAAATATTTTTAAATTCACTTTCATTGTTAACATTATATATTTCGGTATCGGTTTTATAAATAAGAGGATTCCTTAACAAAGTAGCCGTTCTATTTGTACTAAATAGCAATTTTTTCCAAAAAGCGGATAGTTTAAAATCATCAGAAGATAATATTCTTACTACATTTGCTAATTTATCGTTATTTTTATTCACACAAACATCTTTTAGCTCTTCATATAATGCATAGTATATTTTATCATATCTTTCAGAACCTCTATGACCACTATCCCTATTCATCCCAATTAAACATATCAAATCTTCAGTTACATTATTTGATAAAAATAATTCCTTTGCTCTTTTGTAATTATTTTTACTTAAAATGATATCAATAATAATTTCATCTAAAGTTATCTGCCCTCGCCTGAATTTTTCTATAGATTCAATGATATTTATTGTAGTTGCATTATTTATACATAGAGGTAAACAGTACATAAATTCGTCTTTTGTTAAATATTCTAATCTCGATAATATGTATATTAATACGATATATGGACGTACAATATTACCTTCTATATTTTTACTTGTTTTGAGAAGTTGTTTTGTAAATATATAACTATCACCATCAATATTTAATTCATTATTGTCAATAAATGTTTGCTTTTGTGATAATTTACTTAATGCAATTCCGACTTCTGTTAATCTTCTTTCAGAATCAATCAATCCTATTGATTTTAAACTAGAAGTTTTTTCTCTAGCAAATTTATCTGGACGCGATTCATTACCTCTTATAAAATTCTTATCTTTTAAAAAATTATAATATTTTATCTGAAGTTCAGTATTTCTAGACCATGTAGCATTTTTATTTTCTGGTGATTCAAAAAATTCTTTTAACAATAATAGTTGTTCTTCAATATTTTCATTAAAATGTTTTGTTCTAAAACTTGTAGTCCCAACATTCCAACAATAGCTCCTAAATACTATACCATTTGACATATTACTTAAACCTCATAATCTATAATTAAAACTTCTTCCGTCACACTGTCTTTATCTTTAACTTGATAATTTGAATTATTATAATCATAATTCAAGTTAATAACTTTATATTTATCGGTATTTTCATTAATCCAATTTATAAGTATTGAATTTTCTTTACCTTTGCTGCGCAAAACATTAGATAGTGCAAATTTTATGTTGTTTGAATGCAACTTATCAAGAAATCCTAATAAGTCTTTTTCATCTTTTTCATTCCAGCCACCCTGTTCGTTGTATGTTGCACAAGTTATTAAATAAGGTGGATCTGCATAAACGAAACTATCTGAATTTAACTGGGACATATCAAAATTCCGGAAATCATAATTTGAAAATTCATATCTTTTTGACTCAAGACGTTTTATAAATTTATTTAATTTATCTTTCATCTTTTCATTAAAATCTCTTTTCCCAACAGGTAAGTTAAATTGTCCTTGCCTATTAAAACGAATTTGATTATTAAATGAATAAATTATAAGTACATATAACATTGCATAGGGATAATAGCCGGGATCAAGACTATTGTTGAAATCTTCTCTTAATTTTAAGAACTTATCCTTATTATATGATGCCAATCCGATTCCACTATCACAACCATAATATTCATATCCATATTTTGAACTTTGAGATAATCCGTATTTCTCTATAATTTCATCAAGTAAGGGCAAACAATCTGACCCCAAATTTTTAAACATATTAAACAAATACGTTAGATTATCATCAGTATCGTTCAATATTGTCCTATTACTTTTTACATTGACTCCTACATTTGCTCCGCCGCAGAATAAATCTACAAATATATCAATATTTTTAGGGAATAGTGGTAATATTTGCGGAAGCAATTTAAACTTACCCCCTGTATAATTTAAGGGAGATTGTATAATTTCTAAGTCTGTGTCTTTATCTAAAAGCATTGGCATACAAAAAGTCTTTCTGCATTTTCTTCAATATTAGACTTTCCTGTTGAAAATGCTTTGTAATCTTGTGAAAATTGCTGGACTTTACCTTTTGCACTTAAAATTCTTAAAATATCTTCATCTGACAATTTTGCATTTGAGCGGTCATTACCTTTATTTGCCATATTATTATAAGAAAGAACAATAAATTTTGCCTTTACATTTTTTATTAAATCTTCAAATACTCTTGTCGCACTAATTGTACAATAGTCGCTTTTTAAAGCTGTTCGATCCATTTTCTTTGCAACCCCAATTACTTTTGGTTTCTCCCAACGTGCAACATTTTCTAATAAATGATACGCATCGCAATATTGTCTTGAATTATAAGGCGGGTCAAGATATACGATATCTGCTGAAATAACCTTTACTAAATTATTTATATCTTCGTTGTAAATTTCATTTTTAAGGTTTGATTTCTCAATTTTTGGCATTTGCAATTCAAGATTTCTGTCTAATTCACCATTTTTTCTATATGCATCATAATGCCCGCAAGTATTTGCAATCTTATCCATAGCATACAAAAGTGAAGTAATTAAGATACATTTTTCTCTGTCATTTAATGCACCATTTTTATAATTTTCCTCAATATCTTCTCTTATAAAGCCAATTTTTCTGCAATTTTTCTTGCTAAAATAAGTATCACCATAATTTTTAGACATATAATTATCTGATGATACTGAAATAGTGTTGTATCTCTTTATAAAACTAGCAATTTTTGTTTTAGAGTATTTTTCTGGTCCAAACCAAGTTTGATAGCATACATAATTGCTGTATAATATATCATTAACAATAAGGTGTTTATCCTGATAAATAGAAGCCACTGACCCTGTTCCTGCAAACAAATCCGCAAAAGATTCAAAATCCCCACAAACCTCAGAGATTGTTGATTTAATAAAATTATTTAATTTGTATTTGTTTCCAAGATAACGACGGTTATTTATTGAGAAATAACCAATAGAAGAAGCATTATTAACAACAAGTTCTAAGCATCTATTCTCAGAACTTGTACTGATTTTCTTATTTTGTCTTTCTAAACTCCGAACAGACAAATCAGACACTCCTTATCTTGTTTACATTGTAATACAAATATGCCATGTGTGTATAATATGTTGAGAAGTTGTAAAATACTAACTATTGATTCGATTCATTATTTTCTTCTTTAACGATAAAATTTGCTAGTTTATACTGCGCTATATTCTTATCAAACTGTTTAAATTTTTACAGTTACAGTTGAGATTTAATTGTTTTTTAAGGTGTTAATGTCCAACTTGATTGGAAGAAAACAAGCGCATAGTCACCCTGAATTTATTTCAGGGTCTAACCACAACTACCCTTTAATATTACTTTAAATAGATTCTGAAACAAGTTCAGAATGACAAAATAAAGAGAAAAGCAGGGTTGACTTTAGTCGACCAATTTTATTTTGATGGTATGATGAAGTCTACCCTACAAACTATAAAAAGGAAGAAGAATAAAAACTGGGATTCTGCAACTTGTATTTTTTAATTTACTCTAGTTACAAAATCCCAGTTTTACAAAACCTTTTCCGGCTTTATTAACCTATTAGTTTCTTAAATCCATCATAAATCTTTTGAGCCAAATTTCTATCAAAACCACTATAATCAGGGGCAAATAATTTCCCTAGAGCAACATCATAACGTGTATAATTTTCAACTGACGGCAATTTTTGTCCATCTAGCTCCAGACCACCACTGGATGAAATTTCCAAACTGCCATTGGCATAACTAATTTTAAAATCTTTACCATCAGAGTTCTCAATTTTATACTGTCCTTCTTTAACACGATGAGTTTTAGGGTTAAATACTTGTCTCAATTCTTCGGTAATGTTATTATCTTTATAATCCCTAGTCATTCTAAATTTATCTCCATCTTTAGAATATTTAAATGAAGTGTTTGTACGATAATTATGACCGAAGCACGAGCGTTTTTTTCTCCACTGAGAATCACTTCAAGACTGGGTTTTTCAATGTGAACCTCTTTAACCAGATCGCCATTTTTGTCAATAGATGTCAAAATCTTTTCTCCTCCTCCTAATGCACATTCATAGGCTTTGATTCCATTATTTTTACCTACACCGAGCAACTTACCGTATTTACTAAATTCTCCTGATTTCTCAATTGCTGAGAAAATTCTACCTGCAATCATTGTACACCTTTCCTTTCTTTATTTTCTAAATTTCTACCTACGTATTAATTAAAAACTTAGAGGTAAATTAATTGCTATTTCGCCATCACATCATATCATATCACATCATATAGCAGATTATACAAGGGTTTTAGAGTTTGTAAAAATAGGTTTACAAAAGTTAATATTTAAGTGATTAAGACGTTGAGACGATAAGGCGATAGATAAGTTCTTTACAGATTTCGGTATTAAAACGGAATTTTGAGCATACAATTGATGTTGTGCAAATATACCAGCCTACAGACTTGATTTACGAAAAATCCAACCGTACACACATAGTCATAAATCAGCCGAACTTACCAAAATTCAAATCGTCAAAACTAACTGATAATTTATTATCAAGGTTAATGATGCTTTTCTTACCAGATTAAAAATTATAAACTTACTCCTAAATTATAAGCTTGTTCAGGATATTCTGTTTGTTTTAGATGCTCAACGCTTTCAATTCCTATTGCGTTGATAACTCCAATGTTTTCCATAGCTAACCAACTTAAGATTGAATTGTAATGTTTGTTTAGTACCTCTTTCACCGCTTCTGCAGATGCATGTTGAACAGAGATTAAAATAGCTTTATTCGATTTTTCTCTCAATCGCTGATCAATACTATAAAATCTGTCTATTACTTTTTTTAAGTTAGATGACATATCGAAATAATACATAGGAGTTACAAAAACAATTACATCAGAGTATAAAAGATGTTCTTTTAATTCAACAAAATCATCTTTGTGAATACAAAGTTTGACACCCATTCCGCAAGCATTACAACCAAGACAATGTTTAACATTCATTCTTGCAGAATCAAATCTGTAAACTTCGTGTCCAGATTCTTTTGCTCCTCTTATAAATTCATCCGCCATATAATTTGATGTACCATTTTTTCTTGGACTTCCTGTTATCACTGTTATTTTCATATATTACTCCTTTATTTTTCTAATAACTTTGGCAGGAACACCTGCAACAATTGTATTTTCAGGAACATCATGCACTACGACAGCATTTGAACCAATGATTGCTCCGTTACCTATTGTTATACCCTGCAAAATTGTTGCATTAGAACCAATCCATACATTATCTCCTATCGTAATCGGTTTAGGGTAAATGTTTTGTCTAAAATCAGGTCTTTCATCATGGTTTAATGTAGCAAGAGTTACATTATGACCTATTAAAACACCATTACCTATTGTAATTCCACCTTGGTCTTGGAATTTACAACATGCATTAATAAATACATTTTTGCCAACGACTATATTTTTTCCGCAATCCGTATAAAATGGAGGAAAAAGTCTGAATGTTTTATCAATTTCTCTACCTGTAAGTTCTGAAAACAAATCAACAATTTCTTCGGGAGTATGATATTTGTTGTTAATTTCCATTGTAATCTTTATGGCTTCTTGACTCAAAATATGAAATATTTTAAGCATCTCACCTTCAACAACTTTACCTGATGCCATTAATCTACGAAATTCATCTAAATTAATATTACTCATAGCTTCATATTAGCATAAACATTATGCTCATTAATATGATACCTGTTTAATATTCATTTCCTTTAAAACAATTTTAAATTCAAATCTTCAACAAGAAAACTTTTTTGATTTCCTTTTTGAATTATATCAGTTTCTTTTATTTCTCCGAGTAATATCGGTGAATTAGGGTTATGAAGTTTAAAGTTTTCTATTGCTTTTTGAGGTGTTGAATTTGCATAGCAATATCGGCATCCGTTCGGACAAGTGTCATACCATCCTATATCCCTTGTTTCCATGCAGTTACAATTTGCTCTCATTCCTTTATGTTTTAGATTTTTGAATTTTACACCATTAGCATTTCCCAAAATATCAAGTGTCATACAACCGGATGGATGAATACCAAATTCTTGATAATCCTCATTTGTTGCACAAGTTTGGAGATGAATATTATATCTTTGAACAATTTCACCCATACCACGAGCAAGTGAAATTTTTTCATCCTCCGTTATTGGTTTTAATTCTGGCATATTTACACCTAATTTTTTATACATTTCTACAAAGCTAAAAATACAGCGGTCAATATGTTCTGAAAGCTGTTTTGCCATATCTTCAAAAATTTGCAAGTGATAATCAATAGTATATTTTCCTGTTAATAACACAGGGTCATATCTCCAAGCAATTCTTTGTTTTCCGACAATTTGTTCTAACTTTAAAAGTGTTTCAATGCTTTTTTCTATTGCTGGAACTCTTGGCTCGATATCACCTCCGTATGCTGTAATCGTATAATGAAAATATGTGTTAAATTTATCCGTTATCTCATGCAATTTGTCTAAAATCGGTTCATAGTTTTTAGAGCAAAATACAATACAATCAACTTTATCAGGAGTCAACTCATAACATGTAACTTTGTCAGGATAAAAAGGGTTTCTTGAATATACAAAACCTTCTTTAAACCTGTTTAAAAGCCATTCACTGTAATATTGAACTGTATCTGTTCTTCCACCTGTATTTATAATCATATTTTTTATAATAACATAAGGGAATGTGAGAATCTCTTCCTTATGTTATTATAAAATTTCTACAAATTTTTCCATATTTCCAAATATGTTCTACCAAATACTGTGCAAAGCTTTGTCTCATTTTATAATGATTCATCAAACAGCAAAGGAGTGAGTAAAGGAATTTTATACGAAGGCTTTCTGATTTTTACGTGTATTTTACGGTTTGGTGTATAACAAAATTTTGGTGAATTTTAGAGTATTTTCTATGAAAGATTAATTGTTTATTGTCACAATATGTATTTTTGTAACAATATGACTGTTGTAATAGCAAAAAAAATTATGATATAATCTAATAAAATTATACAAAAAGGAGTGTGTATTATGAAAGTATCAGCAATTAACAATTTTAATTATCAGGCTTCATCAAAGCCTAATTTTACGTCTAAAGACAAAAATGGTTATGAAAATCCAATTAGCAGAGGAACAGAAAAAGGTTTAGCAATTTGGGGTTCAATTGGTGGCAGTGCATTAGTTGGTGTGACTGCAGCCGGAATTGCAAGTTGTTTCATGAAAGAAGGATTTAAGGCTAATAAAAAATTATTAGGTGGAATTGGTGCAGTGGCAATGCTTGCGACTATGGCATTAACTTTACCTGCAAAACTTTATAATACAAAAGTCAGAGCATTTACTCGTGAAAAAGAAATGGATGTATTTTCACGTGACAGAGAATTAAAATCAAATATTATGGAAGAAGTTAATAATGAAGTTAAAGACGAAAATGTCGATTTAGACCAAAAAATTAATCATTATACTTCTGTTCAAATGGCTAATAACGGAAACGGCTTGTTAGTAAAAGGTGCATAATGTACGTTGCGGCAATCCAAAAAAATAATTATAGTTTTCAGGCGAATAAAGTAGATAAAAAATCTAATAAAAAGGTTTCTGATTCTGATAAAAACCCTATTTCTAAAGCCGGAGAAAAGGCGACTTTAGTAAAAGCTACATTTATTGCCGGCATAGGGTTGGGCATAAAATTATTATTTGAATTGTTTGATGGCGATTTTGTGTTTGATGCTCTTGAAGGTACTGCAAAAAAAATTAATCGCAAGCTGAATAAGAATGCATCACAAGATATGAAATTATTGAAAGGGATAGGTATTGCAGCAGGACTTGTAATGATGTTTATAACCGGAGTGGCTGCTTTGTACACACTCTTTAAAGCACCGTCTATAAATTATAACGGTAACATCAATGCTTTTAAGCACGGAAAAGATATGGACGTTTATATAAAAGGCAATACTGCTGAAAAAGAAATATACACCCAGATGAATGAAAAAGCAAAGACAGCTACTGAACAAGAAAAAGAGCAATTAAGACAACAGTACTTGCAAATGCAAATGGCTAAAAATAAAATGCCCGAATTTTTAAACGAACAAAAAAACCGTAAAGTTTAAACTTTACGGTTTTTTGATTTTAACGTTCTCTATTAAGTCCAAGTAGCTACATCCGTTAATAACTCAAAAATATCAGCTGCAAGAGTTTATACGTATTATTATTTTTTTAAATATTTATCCTCAATTATACAGCCCTTTTCCACATAAAATAAGTATGAACAAGAGTAAGTTCACACAATTCCTACTTTGGTAACTATACTATAAAAAATATTATTAGTTGGTATATAACAAAACTTAACTGAAATAATAATATTAACTTGAACGATTTAGTTTTTGAGAAATAAATACACAACATATTAAAGGAGACCGTATGGGAAAAATTCAGATTTCATTTTTCGAATTTTTTAATCTTGTCTATACTGAGCCGTTCCCGGGAAACTATCTTGACCGGTTCTGAGTTTTGTAATTAAGTATTGCAATTTCGGTATTATTGTTGACAGAAATGCTGCTGAAATTACAAATCCTGTGCCCCAGTTGAATGCATTGATTTTAAAGTTCTTTTTCGATGCTTTTTTAAGAACTTCCCCAGTAATTTCTTTTATGTTTGAGGATTTTGCATCTTTTATAATTGATCTTACATAATTTTCTAAATCAGTTTTTAATGCATCAATATCACCTTGAGCAACATATTTATACTTATTCATAAACTTAGTACCAAAGTTGCTCTTATAGAATTCTTTTAAAAATTCAGGATTATTCAAGTGTCCGCCATTGAAAATATCTTTTACCTGTCCTTTGGTCAAGATAGGTTCCCCTTGAATTTGCGGCTGAAGTTCAGACATTTTAGATGCAATTTCTTCAAGAGATTTCAATCTATCTTCAGGAATATTAAGTTTTTTCAATTCTTCTTTAAATTCATAAAGATTGATTACATCTCCATTTGCCAGTTTTTCACTTATAGAAGAAGGAATTTCTTTATTTTCACCTAAAAATTCTCTTGTAAATTCTTCTAATGTTACTTTCTTAGAGTTTTTAGTATCTATGTAATTATTCATATATTCTGTCACGAAATCTGCTGATACAGGGTCGAGTCTCGATGGTGTACCCTGTTCAAATTTGTTCAAGAACTTATTAATAAGGCTCATATTAAACATATAGAAGAATACTGAACTTAAGTCTCTAAATAAAATTTCGATTCTTTCGTCGTTGTTTCTGGCAGAATATGCCCTTCCTGTCGCAGTTCCGGCATCAACCGAAAGAAGTTTCCAGTTGCGCTTGCTTTCAAAATTATTTGCGAGAGCAAGCAAATCTATTCCTCTACCAAAAGAAATATCTTTTTGCGCTTGTTTGTTCTTTATAAATTCCTCTATAGAAGGGGTTTTAATAAAATTATTATTTTGTTGCGAAGTTTTATTTTTCTTGTCATTTTTGTGATAAGAACGAGTAATTGCCTGATTTATTTTTGGCAAACAGAAACCTATGAAAGCGTTTGCAATTAGTACACTTGAAATAACTTTTGCGAATTTAAAACGTGCCATTAATTTGCGTGTAATTTCTGTACCATCTTTTTTAACTTCTTGTAATAAATAGTTATCTAGAGGTTTACGAGTTGAATCACTTGCAATATCAACAGTTTCTTTAGGAAGTTTAAGTATTTTTTGTCCTAGTTTCTCGAATAGAGCGTTAAGCGCAGTAACACCGCCAAGCCAGAAAACAGCTCCGGAAAACTCTTCTGTAATTCTTTCTCTGGCCTCGTCAAATCCTCCACGTTTATATGCCTGATATGTTCTTCCTGCTTCAACAAAAGCTTCAAGCGCAATTACCGGCAAAAACCCGTCACTTGCCATTTGTTTTACAAAGTTTCTTGGAGTTAATGTACGTTTTAGATTTTCTGCTGAAAATGTTTTATATATTTTATATTGAGGTATTTTTACAGACATAAATTAAAATACTTTCACACCTTTAAGATACCATGCTTAAATCATATGAAAGTATTTTTTTGCTTTATAATAAAATTATTTTAATATTTTGTTACAGATTTTTCTAAATATTAAATTTTAAGCTACAACTTGCAAATTTTTACCGGCTTGATTACCGTATTTAGCAATTAATTCTTCTTCTGTAAGAATTTTTACGGTAGGTTCAGGCCTTGGATATCTGACCCCTTGACTAATAACTTTGTACGTACCATCTTTTTGAGGTTCAATGCGGGTATCAGAACCAATCATTTGCGGAATTTCTAATTTTTGCCCGTCCGAAGTCGTAACTATTTGCGATATAAAAGGATTATCTTTTGCATATTCAACTTTTCCCATTCCTACTGACATAACACACTCCTTTCGATTATACACATCTGTATAAAAACATTAAATCCGCAATTTTTGCTATAGAATACATTTTTTTTTACAAATTTAAACAAATATATTTTTGTATATTACAGATTTACAATCAAAACCACAACTTCACCAGGTTTTAAATTAATATTAATTTTGCCGTTTTTTACATCAGGGATATCTGTAATTTTTATAGGTAAAACTGTCGATTTTTTTGTATTACGAGTGAGTTTAACAGATGCTTTTTGACTGTTTTCAAAATCTAAATTCCCTATGGTAACAACCTGTTTTTTATTATATTCAAATAAATAAGCAAAAACACTGGAATTTTTAACTTTTAAAGGAGTAAAACTCCCGTTATTTAAAACAGGCAAAACACTAGTTTTTACGTTATTTCCGAGTAGAAAATTGTTTTTTAAATTTAAATTTTCCCCTCCCGGTTTTCTTGATAAGTTAAAAATATCAATTTGACCACGGTGCGTGAAATAAATATTATCGTCGGTATTTGATTCTTGCGCTGGCTTGTTTCCCATTTTATAAAGATAATCATCTCCGGTTTGAAAACCGTCTACAAAATATGAATTTATAGGCAGAGTTGCGTTCAACCAAATCATCATATTACTCAAATCAGGCCCCTTAATAAGAATAGGACTGATTTCATCATGAGTTGTAAAAGCTCCAATTACACTCTTTTTATCTTTATATTTTTTCGTTTCGGATAGGGTTGCTGAAATTTGAGAATATAGTTCTTTTGAATTTTTCCAATTTTTTAAATTAAAAAATGAACCGTAATATCCGTCAAAACCGGCTTCCAAAAGTTTATTATAAGGTGTAAATACAGCTTGAGGAGCTATTTTACCGTTCCAAGATTCGGAAGCCTCAGCAAGCCAAAGAAATTCAGAGTCTTTTTTGCGAGAATAATTTATCAATTCCTTCCAAAAATCAAATGATTTACTTGTTGCAACATCAGCTCTAATACCGTCAAATCCAAGATTCATTGCCATTTTAACAAAATCTTTGTACACTCCATATACATTCGGATTTATTTTATCTTCCGTTCCTGAAGCCAGTAACCTTACATCTGTCCAATCTGAAGGTACTACAGGTTCGCCTGAATCCCCTTTGACAAATAAATCCGGACGCTGAAGATATAAATCATAAGACGCACAAGCCGGAACATCAACTATAACCCGAATATTACGCTTATGTGCCTCCTCTACAAATTTTTTAGCCTGCTGTTCGATAGTTAAATCAGATTTTTTATCATATAAATCTGTATTAATCGAAGAAAAATCTGCAGTTGAATACAAACTTCCTGCAGTTCCCATTGCCTTTAGCTTTCCGGTAGGAGTTATAGGAAGTACATGTAAAGTATTTATTCCCAGATTCTTTATTTCATCAAGCCTATTGATGGCATTTAAAAATGTTCCACGTTCTTCGCCATGATTTTCTTGAATAAATCCATCATCATTCAAATCTTTTGAATTAAAAGATCTGATATTTATTTCCATTATAACTGTTTCGTTATTCAAAAACTTTGTTCTCAAATCATTGTGCCATAGATAATCGCTAGCGAACGCAGCACAAGAACAGCCTATACATAGCAAAAGTGTGCACGAAAGTTTTTTTATAATTTTATTCATTTATCTCCGGAATAATTAGTTCCTGACCAATACTTATCCTGTCTAGTGAAGCCAAATTATTTGCCTGTTTAATTTTTTCCGCTCTTTCGGGAGTATAAGAACCATAATAACGTTTTATAATACCTTCAACCGTTTCACCATCTGCAACTGTATGTTTTTTGGTATTAGATATAGAAGACGAAGTAGTTTCTTTTCGTATTTCACTGTCATTATCAGCAGAAGATGTCTGTGCAACTTGCGGCTCACCATTTTCATCAGGAACAACAACTTTTGCACTAAATTGTTCATTTTCATATCCTACTTGTGCATTCAAAGTCGGTTCTGTATTTTCAGATTTAAAAACATTATTTAACTTAGAACTTATCATACTAAAATGAGGAAGAGATATTTTCACATCCGGTTTTGATGCAAAATACCCAAAAACACCTACAAAAACTAAAGTTGTTATAACTCCTCCAACAAACCCCATAGTTGCATAAACGGCAGGTGATTGATTACTGAATTGTGCAGTTTTAAAATTCTGCCACAGCATATCGATTTCTTGGGCCTTATTTGCAAAAGAAGCTTCCGAAGATTTTTCACCCTCAGGTCTTACGTATTCTTCTGGAGTTTCCTGTATTGCATCTTTAACATCGTTTTCAATGCCACTAGAAAGATTTTCAATAACATCCATATTTTCTTTAGATAGCATTGATCTTATTAATGTCGAACTTTTCATAAACACCTCTCTACCCAAATTGTATATCTTACACTATATCATAAAACAGCTAATTACACAAGTAGTAAAAAGGGAATTTATATAGCAAATTTCATTAAAATTTCTTAAAATTGTAACCACGAAATTGTTTCAGAGTCTTGTAAATGATGAGATTCTAAATAAACTACGATTTGAATGGATTATGCAATGCTAAAAATTATCTGGGACTACTATGAAAACGAGTTCTGAATGACAAGCAAAAAAATCCCCTCATTTAATACGAGGGGATTTTCATGAATTATTACTTATACACAACTAAAACCGCATGAAAGTACTTGAGATCTTAGTTCATCTGCCTTATCAAGCTGTTCCCAAGGGACACTGATATCAGTTCTTCCCATATGGCCATATGCCGCAAGTAATTGATAGAACTTACCTCCATTTTTAGATGGCAAATTCCTTAAATCAAATTTATTAATAATTCCCGCCGGAGTTAAATCAAAGTTTTTGCGTACAAGTTTTTCTATTTCTTCATCGGCAATCTTACCTGTACCAAAGGTATCAACCATAATTGATAAAGGTTCAGCAACTCCAATTGCATAAGCAAGTTCAATTTCACATTTGCTAGCTAAGCCCGATGCTACAATATTTTTAGCAACATATCTTGAAGCATACGCAGCAGATCTGTCAACTTTCGTAGGGTCTTTACCTGAAAAAGCTCCGCCACCGTGTCTTGAATAACCGCCATAAGTGTCAACTATAATTTTTCTTCCTGTTAAACCTGAATCACCTTGAGGACCGCCAATTACAAATCTTCCTGAAGGATTTATCAATATAATGGTATCACTATCAGGTTTAATTGATTCATTTGCAAACACATAGTCAATAACATATTTCTTTAAATCTTCAGATATAATTTTTTGTACTTGTTTGTTATCAGAAATACCATTGATTTCAGGGTTATGTTGCGTTGAAAGAAGAATTGTGTGAATTCTTGAAGGTTTTCCATCCACATATTCCACAGTAACTTGGGATTTACCATCCGGTCTCAAGTAATCAACTATTCCCTGTTTTCTTACCTGGGATAATCTATATGACAATTTATGTGCCAAACTTATAGGTAAAGGCATAAGTTCAGGAGTTTCGTCACAAGCATAACCAAACATTATACCCTGATCTCCAGCACCGATAGCCTCTGTTTCAGTCGATGAGATTTCAGAATTGTCTGTTCTTGATTCAAGCGCTTTATTAACACCGCTTCCAATGTCTGTAGATTGTTCATCAATACTTGTAAGAACTGCGCAAGTATCTGCATCAAAACCTCCACCGTTACATCCGGTATAACCGATATTTCTTATAGTGTTTCTTACCACTTGAGCAATATCTACATAACAATCTGCCGTGATTTCACCGCAAACAAGAGCCATGCCTGTCGTAACCGTAGTTTCTGCCGCAACTCTTGAATGGTTGTCTTTTGCTAAAAATTCATCTAAAATAGCGTCCGAAATTTGGTCGCATACTTTGTCGGGGTGTCCTTCCGTAACTGATTCGGAAGTGAACAAAAAGTTCTTTCTTGTCATCTTTCTTTTCTCCTTAATTTCTATTCTTTGCCGGTAAGTTTTTTAATTCCAACCCGGCACTCCGTTTTCCAGTACAGTTTAGTGTAAAAAATACAAATAATCAAATCTTTATTAATTTTTAATAAGAAATCGGCGGCTCTTTTAAAAGGACCGCCGACCAAATTATATAATTAATCCATCTTGAACTCCGGAATATAAACTTTTGCGTTCATTAACAAGTACTTATTACCGTACCAAGCCTTCCTCTTACCACGATATGTCTTGACCGCTCCAGGGTTTGCTTGTTCAAACTGTTCTTTTGCTTTTTTAATATTTTCAGTAGTAGGCTCTATTCCTTGTTTTCTAAGTTGTTCTACTATCATATTAGTATATGTTATGCCTCTTGGTACTGTGTAATTAGGCGAATTTGTTGTAGAAGGGTCGCCAGGAGTTGTAGGTGTCGTAGGTGTCGTAGGTGCTGCTCCGTCATCTGTTCTAGAATCAGGTGTTACGGCTACTGTTCTACCTTCATCATCAACAGGGATACATTGAAGTACAGTAATAGCTTTCTTAAAGTTCTCCATAGACATTTCAATCGGTTTACTTGAATCCCAAGGATTAACAAGTGTAACCTTATCGTCTGTAATATTCAAAATTGTAAAAGCATGTCCGCCACCTTGAATAACCTGACCATTTACCTCTTGAGTAGAAACATTCATGCCGACTGTTGCAGCATAATGGTCTAGTTTACCATCCTTACAGTCCTCAATAAGGTTTTGGATTATTTCATCTCTAACTTTGTCTGAACTAGAGCCATGAGCAACTTGTACACTAGCTTTTACACCTTCAAAACCTTCTAAATCACCATTTTCATCAGCTAAATGAATATTTAAATCAGAATCTATGTAACAAGTAGGAGTCTTATCTTTATTTCTATAAACAGAAGAAGTATTACCTGTTAAAACAAATATTGCTTCTTGAGTCGTTCCATAGCTCAAAGAATCATTTTCCATTCTAGGGAGACTTAAACCAGCACCATTTATAGATTTAAGATTATTATCTTTTAATGTTTGAGCAACATCATTTCTGTATTTTTCATATGCAATTTCCATAAGTAATACATCTTTATCACCAACAGAATATTTTTTACCTGCTTTTTTAGCTGCTTCTTTTAATTCGTCCTCAGTAATTGTATATTCCCCTTGAATATGAACTTTATCAGCATCTAATTTACCCAATTTCGGATCTGCTGTTCCTTCCAATAACGCTTGTCTTGCAGCCTGAGCACCAGGGAATTTTATTGTATAAACTTTTTTACCGTTCTCATCTGTTTTAACTTCAATATTATCTTCCAATAACTTTGCACCAGCGTCAGTACTAGCTAAAGCATTAATTGATGCTAAAAGATAACAATCCCCTGTACCGCCTTGATAAGATACATCGAATTTACCATCCATTTCAGAAAAATCATGAAAAGATAGTTCATTACCATCTTTATCATAAACTTTTTGACTTTGTAAAATACCATCAGAATCAACATTATTTACAATTTTTCTTTTTACAGTTTTACCATCTGCTTCATATTCAATTCTTTCAGACGGAATATGACCCATTCTGTTTTTGAGATTTTCACCTTCATATTTTTCTTCAACTTTTGTTCCACATCTGTAATATGTTCTTTCAGCACTTGTAAGTTTACCTGATTCATCATAATGGTATATTATTTCTGACGATTTGCCTACACTATCGGTTGTTTGCACAATTTTTTTAGATACAAGCTTATTATTATGATATTCAAAATCAATACTGCTAGAAGATTCTTTTTTCGATATCGAAATTTTTCCGTTAGCATCTCTAATAACTTGAGGTTTTGTTTCTGTAATATCTTGATGTACAACCTTTTCATCAGAATTAAATGTTGAAACAATCTTCTTAGTTTGAGAAAGTTGTTTTTGTTCAGTAGTTTTCTTTACTATTTTTCCTTCAGAATTGTATTCATTTTCAATAACTTGAGTCTGTTTTTTAACAGCAGGCTGTCCATTAATCATAACCGGCTGTCCGTTTGCATACATTTTTTCAACAGTTTCTGACTCTTGTTTTATAATTTTGCCATCATCATTGTATTCATTTTTGACAGTTATTGTTTTTAATACATCACCTTTTGCATTTTGAATTGTTGTTTTTTGGTTAATTGGTTTACCGTTATCATCATTAGTAGATTCTGTAGTTATTGTCTTATCTTCATATTTGATAACTTTTTTGACTAAAAAACCACTTGCATCATAATAACTAGTTAATTCATATTCTTTTCCATTTTTATCAATTTTTTTCTCAACTGTAGTTCCTTCACCTTGAGGATTTACACCACCTGGATTATTTTCAGAATCAACATCTTGAGGAGTATTATCATCCTTAACATCATCCGGTCCCCCTAATAAAGGAAAGTCTTGCCCCTGTAATAAATCTAGTTCATTCGTACCATTATTTGCAAAATGGAGTAAAGGCTGGTTGATTTTATCATTATTTTGACCAACCTTACGACTAGAAGCCCCTCCTAAATTAAAATTTACCCCTTGAATTTTTGGGAAATCAACTTTTCTGTCAACCATACTAAACTTCTCCTATTTATGTGAACTAATAGAACACTTCGGCATAAAAGGAATAAATCTTTAAGATATCGAAAACAGATATTTACATTTATTTACAAACATAAAAAACTATTGTTGAGCAAGCTTTTCACGGACAAGTTTTTCAACTTCAGCAAGTAACTCGGGATTCTGTTCTAAAAATTCCTTAGCTTTCTCACGTCCTTGACCAAGTTTTTCATCATTGTAACTAAACCATGCGCCAGCTTTTTTAACAATATCAAAATTAACTGCAACATCAAGTATATTACCGATTTTAGAAATTCCTTGACCAAAAATAATATCAAATTCTGCAGCTCTAAATGGAGGTGCAACTTTATTTTTCAAGACTCTTACACGAACATGAATTCCAACTTCTCCATCATCACCCTTTAAAGTTTCTGTACGTTTAATCTCCATACGAACAGAGGCATAATATTTCAAAGCATTCCCACCGGTAGTTGTTTCAGGGTTTCCATACATCACACCGATTTTCATTCTCAATTGGTTAATAAATATTACAGTCGTATTCGTTTTACCAATAATACCGGTTAATTTTCTTAATGCTTTAGACATCAAACGAGCTTGTAAACCCATTTGCTGATCTTCCATTGAACCTTCAATTTCAGCTTTAGGTACAAGAGCGGCAACTGAGTCAACAACAACTATATCAACCGCACCGGAACGAACAAGTTCTTCTGTAATATCAAGAGCCTGTTCTCCCGTATCAGGTTGAGAAATTAATAAATTATCAACATCAACACCTAAATTTCTGGCATATTCAGGATCAAGAGCGTGTTCAGCATCAACATAAGCAGCAATTCCGCCTTTTTTCTGGCATTCAGCAACAATATGCTGCGCTAAAGTAGTTTTACCGGAACTTTCTGGACCGTAAACTTCAATAATACGACCACGAGGAACACCTCCAATTCCAAGGGCAATATCAAGAGACAAAGCACCTGTAGGAATTGCATCTACACTAACTGTAGATTTGTCTCCAAGCTTCATTATTGAACCCTTACCAAAATCTTTTTCGATTTTTTCAATCGCTAATTTTAAAGCCTTATTACGTTCCTCTGATATATTTACTTCCGTCGCTTCTTTTGCTGCCATTATTTAATTCCTCTTATGATTATGGCGGGATAGGTATCCCGCCCTACACATTTTTAAAATATTGTAATTCAAAATAACAATTTGTTACAACTATTCCCAAATATAAACTTCTTTTTTCTTGTAGAAACCTAAGCCTACAGATTTATAGCTATTAAGTTCGTTCTTTAATTGATAAACTTCTTTATTTAAATCTACAATTTTTTGTTTCAATGTTTCATTATCAGTTTTGCAGCGAATCAATTCAACCACAACATCATCCATTCCTTCAAGCTTTTCGTCAATAACCTTGGATATTCTGTCACTAAGTTTATTTTCCAACTGCTCCAGAGAATTTAATATACTTCTCACCGCAGCATTGTTACTTTCAGATACAGATGATACCCCAACAGCCGCAGGAACTTTGGCTGAAATTGGATTAGAAACTACAGCAGAATTATTTGCTTGAACTTTTCGAAGATTCTTTACTTCATCATAAGAAAAATACGTGTGTCCTTTTTCGTTTTTTCTTGGTCTAATAGCTGCCTTCTTACACAATTCGACAATTTCTTTATTGTCAGTTTTTAAAATAGTCCTAACCTCTTGAGGTGTCAAAGTTCTCTCGTTCAATTTGTTCTCTACCATTCTTATTTATCCCTTAAAAAACATCTCCACCATCATTCTATTATAGTTATGAAAAATAGACAAATATTTTTTTATAAACATGAAGAAATGTAAATATAAGAATTAAAACTTATAGAATAATATACAAAAAAACTCCCTGATTAGGGAGTTTTTTATTCTTAAATCCTTTAAAACTAAATAGCTTTTTGAACTTTGCCTGCTTTTAAACAAGAAGTGCAAACTCTGACTCTTTTAACTGAACCATTAACAACAGCTTTAACTGATTGCAAATTAGGTTCTTGAGTATGAACAATCTGTTTATGAGAGAAAGTTAATTTAGCTGCTTTAATTGGAGCTTTTCCGCATATTTCACAATGTTTTGCCATAATTTATTTTCCTTTTCTAGCTAGTTTCTTAACAATACAAAAACATGATAACCCAAAAATCCTTTTTTGCAAGAACATGTTAAAAATGATTACAAATACAAATAAAATACATTATAGCCACATGGCTAATAGAAATCTGGACACAAATAGTCTAAACTAAAATTGAATGTGTAGGTCCACGCTCGGGAGAATAAAAACTCCTAGGGAAATTCGCTTAATAAATATAATTTCCTTTGATAGCAAAACTGTTTACATTCATAACTAGTTATTTTTGTGTCGCTTTTATTAAAATTTTGTTAAATATTATTAAACATTGAATTATTATTAATCTTTTAGATATAATATACATTTATAATAGTTTATATAATAAAAA
>FLNU01000632.1_pt1 | contig 28685 bp, 15 predicted proteins | sample 1140361 | NCBI WGS metagenome assembly FLNU01 (sample SAMEA3878206, study PRJEB12797) | bioreactor metagenome | biome: Moose rumen | place: Sweden | collected 2011-10 | reverse complement strand
CTTGAACACATAGCCGGTGGCCGGTGTGGCGGTCAGGGTGAAGGTGGAGCCAAAGGGCACTTCCTGCGTGGCGGGGCTGACGGTGCCCTCGCTGTCGTCGCCGGTGCTGGTGACAGCGTTGATGGTGTAGGTGACAGGCTCGTAGAGGGCGGTGAGCTCGACATCCTCTGTGACGGTGAAGGTGTAGCTGGCATCGGTGCTGACGGTGACTCCGCCGACCTGCCAACCTGTGAAGGTGTAGGCATCGGCGTCGTTCTCCGTGGCAGTCACGGTGGCTTCGGTGCCGTAGGGATAGGAGCCGTTGCCACCGAGGGTGAGCTCGCTGTTGGTGGCGAAGGTGACGTCGTAGGACTCGGCCTGGTAGATAGCGGTGAGGTTGACGCTGGTGGCGTTCCACACATACACATCGCGAGGGTTCTCGACGCTCTCGTCGCTCCATTTCAAGAAGGTGTAGTTGGTGCCGTTGTCGGCATAGATCTGGAGGTGCGAGCTGTAATCATACTCAACATCGGGATCATAGGCCACTGCGTCCTCGCCGTCCTTCTTCACACGGAAAGAGCCGTCGGAGGTGCCGCCGGCAGGACTGGTCTCCATCGACAGGGTGATGGGGAAGCTGGTGTTCTTGAAGTAGGCGGTGTAGGTGGCGTCGCCCTCGACGGCGACCGTACGGGGGTTGACGGTGTTGCCGTCGTTCCATTCCTTGAAGGCATACTGCGCATCGTCGATAGGAGTGGCCTCGATTGTGGCATTGGTGCCATAAGCGTAGCTGCCAGTGCCGGTGACGGTGCCGACCATATCGTCGTCGCTGACGACGGTGATGGTATAGTTGTCGGGGATATAGTTGACGGTGAAGACAGCTTCGCGACCGAAGTTGTGTATGGTGTAGGCGTCAGCGGAACCGGAGAGTTCTGTCTTATCGCCCGAGTGGATGAGGACGTCATTGACAGTGTAGGTATAGGTGAAGTCGTGGTAATGAGCAGGCAAACCTGTAGTGCCGATCACTATGCCGGGGTCGGCAGAGTAGGGGGACTCGAGAGGTGCAGTGTACTGAGTGCCCGCGACTACCCAAAGGCCTGCTGCCTCGTCCATAGCCAAGGCAGGAGTGATATTAAGAGTGAGGGTGCAGGTGGCACCTTCGAAGGTGCCGTAGATGGTGGTGTTCTCGGTGATGTAGAAGTCGAACTCGTCGGTAGCGCCGTCGTAACTGCCAAGGATGTTGTCGGAGACATCCTTCCACACGGCGCCGGCGAAGTTGTAGTTGGCATCAGGCACAGCCTTCAGGGTGAGGTGCGTGCCGTAGGCGTAGCTCGTGGCGAGAGGGTCGCCGTTGGCAAGGGTGAAGCTACCGTTGGCAGCAGTGACAGCGAGCGTGGGCGTTTGCGGGGCAAACTTCACACGCAGGGCGGTGATGGTCTCGTTGGTTTTGCGAACCCACAGCTCGTAGGTGTTCATCACCTTGATGTCGGTGCCATCGATGGAGGCACCGGTGATGTCCCACAAGTCGGGCGTGGTGGCCTGATAGCCGGTGTTGGGGGTGAGGCGCACGATGTCGAAGTCAACATCCTCGTCCGTTACGACAGACACAGTGCCACGGACCGGATAGTTGACGGTCGGCACAGGCACGGTTGCACCCGCGAGCATTGGCAGCATCATCAGCGCCAACAATGCAAATCGTTGTACAAATTTCTTCATTTTGATTTGTTGTTAATAAGTTAATATTTAATACTTTGTTCTTTCTTCAGGGCATAGTTACACCATGCATTTGAATTGCAAAGGTACGAATAATTTTTTATATAGCGCGAAAAAATTTCTCCAACCCACCTATTTCCCTCTCATTCAGCCCCTCCTCACCACGATTATTTTCCCGAGCCCTCCGACACAACCCGACAACGAAAAAACGGCGGCAAGAGTGCTGTTGACAGCAATATCCCAAAATCCATCTTCCGACTTAACCCAGTCATCCGGCATACCCCACAATGACCAACCGGAGAGCAACCCGAAGCAAGGTGACATATACTAATTATGTTGTACAAAACATATTTTTATCTTCACCTTTTCAACTCCTACTTTTGTATGAGCAAGTAAGGAGAAGAGTAGGAGTTGAGTAGGAGTTGAGTAGGAGTTGGTGGCGTTTTAACCCTGACTTTCAGTGTCTTATATGACTATTAACCGTATATCTTGCTGTATATCAGTAAGATGACGCTGTTTTCATGTTGTTTCTCGCATCGGGACACCGACAACCGACACTGCCTTCCATTTTCGTCCGAACATGTCTGGCAAAATGAAATTAGATTGTGCACAACATAAATCCGATGGGCGCGAGAGACACACAAAGGTTGCACTTCGAGGTTGAGTCTGCAACATTTTTTTTGCACGGGCGATATACTAAAGGAGACTTTTTTTCGTTAGTGCCTTTACTGAAAAATATAAAAACAGCTTACGATATGTTCAATAAAGAAACCTACATGGCGCGGCGCGAACAGCTGCGCAAGGACATGGGCCACGGCCTGATCATCATTCCCGGGAACCATGAGGCACCCTGCAACTACCGCGACAACACCTACTGGTTCCGGCAGGACTCGACGTTCCTCTACTTCTTCGGTCTGCAGCGTGAGGATATGGTGGGCGTCATCGACTGCGACAGCGGCAAGGACTACATCTTTGCCGACGACTACGACATCGACGACATCATCTGGACAGGTCCGCTGCCGAGCGTCAAGGAGTTGGCTGCCAGCGTAGGCGTTGAGAACACCGGCACACCCAAGATGCTGCGCAGCATGATTGGTGCCCTGCGGTCGCCGACCTGCGACACCCCCATGCCGCTCTATCTGCCCCCCTACCGTGCCGACATACGTGCCGACCTGGCCGAAATCATCGGACTGAAGTATTCCACGGTAGACCGTCATGCCTCAATGGAGCTCATCCTCGCCTGCGTCAAGCAGCGCATGATCAAGAGTGCCGAGGAGATTGCAGAGATAGAGAAAGCCATCGCCACAGCCTACAACATGCACGTAGGTGCCATGAAGATGGCCATGCCGGGGCGCTACGAGTACGAGCTGGCCGGCTTCATGGAGGGCGAGGCCTGGAAAGGCAACGGCCCTGTCAGCTTCCCGGTGATCATGACCATACACGGCGAGACGCTCCACAACCACGGCCACAACAACCGCCTCGAGACAGGACGTATGCTGGTGATGGACGCCGGCTGCGAGACGCCGATGAACTACTGCAGCGACATCACACGCTCGGTGCCCGTCGGAGGCAAGTTCGACGCACGCCAGAAGGCCATCTACGAGATAGTGCTCTCTGCCAACCTCGAAGCAGCCGCCGTCACACGTCCGGGCATCACCTACAAGGAGGTACATCAGGCTGCCAGCCGCAAGTTGGCCGAGGGATACAAGGCCCTTGGCATACTGAAGGGCAACGTGGACGACATCGTCGAGAACGGTGCCCACAGCCTGCTGATGCCCCACGGCCTGGGTCACATGATGGGCCTCGACGTGCACGACATGGAGAACTACGGCCAGATCAACGTAGGCTACGACGACGAGACACGTCCCAGCGAGCAGTTCGGCCTCGGCAGCCTGCGCTGCGGACGTCGCCTGCAGCCGGGCTTCGTCATCACCGACGAGCCTGGATGTTACTTCATACCCGCCCTCATCGACCAGTGGAAGGCCGAAGGCAAGTGCAAGGACTTCATCGACTTCGACGAGCTGGAGAAATGGAAAGACTTCGGCGGCATACGCATCGAGGACGACGTGCTTGTCACCGACGACGGCGCACGCATCCTCGGCAAACCCATACCCAAGACCGTCAAAGAAATCGAGGAGACGATGGCGAGCTAACCCCTTGACTTCTGTCTCCTTAACTCCACAAAAAAAGACAATGCATGACCGACGTTGAGATAGTGCTTGCCAACACAGGCGAGCGGATGATGGTGCCGCAGGGCACACAGGTGGCCGAACTGGCCGAGCGATACAGCAAGGAGCACCTCGCCAAAGGAGAGCCGCTACGGTGGCCCATACTGGGGGCGCTGGTCAACAACAAGGTGGAGCCGCTGCAATACCGCATCTATAATCCAAAGGTGATACGGCTGCTCGACATCACCGACCGGCAGGGCTTCCGCATGTACCGCAACTCGCTGTGCTTCATGCTCTACACCGCCGTGCACGACACATTCCCGAAGGCGGTGCTGAGCATCGACCATTCGTTGCAGAACGGCTTCTACTGCCGCATCGAGAGCGCCGTGGAAGGCTTCGAGCTGCCCGATCAGATGGAGGTGTGCCGCGCCGTGCGCGACCGCATGATAGCGATGCAGGAGCAGGACATACCCTTCGCCGCCAAGACGATGCTGCTGAACGACGCCGTCGACCTCATCAGTCCCCGCCACATGCCAAAGACCGTAGGCCTGCTGCGCGACCTCAACCAGCTCTATATCGAGATGAACTTCCTTGGCGACACGGTGCACAAGATCAACGGCAAGCTGGCACCCTCGACGGGATGTATACAATGCTGGGACTTCCGCACCTTCGAGGATGGCTACCTGCTGCAGTGTGCCGACACCGAACACCCCGACAAGCTGTCGCTCTTCACACCCACGCCCAAGCTGTTCGCCATCTTCCGCGAGCACCACCAGTGGGTCGACCTGCTGCACACGCCGACGGTGAGCGACTACAACCGCATCGTACGCGACAAGGGAGGGCAACACCTGGTGCACCTGGCCGAGGCATTGCACGAGAAGAAATACGCCGAGATAGCCGAGCAGGTGTCGCAGAGCGGAGCCAAGATGGTGCTGCTGGCGGGGCCAAGCAGCAGCGGCAAGACCACGTCGTGCCGTCGTCTGAGCGTGCAGCTCGCCGTGCTCGGCTACGACGTCAACCAGCTGTCGCTGGACGACTACTTCCTCGGACGCGACCGCACACCGCGGCTGCCCAACGGCGAGTACGACTTCGAATGCGTCGAGGCACTCGACATAACGCTGCTCAACGAGCACCTGCTGGCACTGTTCCGCGGCGAGGAGGTGAAGATACCGACCTACGACTTCAAGCGTGGCGAGCCTTACTACACAGGCAAGACTCTCAAGCTGGGTCCCCGCAGCATACTGGTGGTGGAAGGCATCCACGCCCTCAACCCCAAGCTGACGGCGCAGATCGACGAGGCACTGAAGTTCAAGGTCTACGTCTCGGCCCTGACACAGCTGGCCATCGACGGACAAAACATCATCCACGGCACCGACAACCGACTGGTGCGTCGCATAGTGCGCGACAACAACTTCCGCGGATGGAACGCCTACCAGACGCTGCACCGCTGGCCCGAGGTGGTGCGCGGCGAGCGTAGACACATCTTCCCCTACCAGGAGAACGCCAACGTGATGTTCAACTCGGCCCTGCTCTACGAGCTCGGTGTGCTAAAAGTATACGCCGAGCCGCTGCTGAAACAGGTGCCCGAAAACTGCGAGGAATACGCCATAGCACAGCAGCTGCTGACCTTCTCGGAACTGGTGGAGCCCATCGAGGCCAAGTACATACCGTTCAACTCTATAATGAGGGAGTTCCTGGGAGGGAGCTCATTTGAGTACTGACCTGCCACGTGGATTATTACACAGGTTGCCTCAAGGCAAAAGCAGTGGTTGGTTTTGTGCCATCGAGGACAATATGGGCGCGGAGGTAGAAGCCTTCGCGCTCTTTCATTTGTGCCTCGACAATGGGGCGCAGGTCGGCCTCGGGCAGGCCGTGCAGCTTGGGGCGCGGGTTGCGACTGCGAAGGGCACGTGCCACTATGGCGTCGACAGGCATCTGCAGGTAGACGGCAGTGCCGTGGGCAAGAATGAAGTCCATGTTGTCGCTGTGGCATGGTGTGCCGCCGCCGGTGGCGATGACGGTGTTGTCGAGCGCGGCAGTGGAATGCAGCAACTGCGTCTCCAGCTTGCGGAAAGCCATCTCGCCGAACTGCTCGAAGAAACGCGGCACTGTGTAGTGGTAGCGTTCTTCGAACGCCTTGTCCAGGTCGAGGAACTCCATGCCCTTGGCCTCGGCGAGGTGCCGTCCGAAGGTGGACTTGCCACAGTACATATATCCTACAAGGTAATAGTTCATAGCATGCAGCGGTTAGAGGGCAGATATCAGCTCTTTGGCGGTCTGGAGAGCGGCGGCGGTAGGCGGGTCGCTGCTGAGCATGGTGGCCACCTCGGCGAGACGCTCGTCGGGCGACAGCTGACGGATGCGCGACACGGTGCTGTCGGCATCGGTCTGCTTGTATACCTTCAGGTGCTGGGCGGCGCGTGCGGCAATCTGAGGCAGATGGGTGATGGCCACCACCTGCATGCTTGCCGCCATACGGCACATGATACGTCCGACGGCGACGCTGATATCGCCGCTGACGCCGGTGTCTATCTCGTCGAAGATGATGGTAGGCAGCAGGCTGTGCGAGGTGAGCATGCTCTTGATGGCCAGCATCAGCCGCGACAGTTCGCCGCCCGAGGCCACCTTGGCGAGGTCGCGCAGCTCGCCGCCACGATTGGCGTTGAAGAGGAACAGGACACTGTCGTTGCCCATGGGGCCGAAGGTGGCCGAAGGCGACAGCTGGACAGAGAAACGGGCCTCGGGCATGCCGAGGTCGTGGAGTGTGGGCAGTATGTCGGCGGCCAGCCTCTCGGCGGCCTGACGGCGTGCGGCGGTGAGCACGTCGGCGGCAGACTGCAGGGCGGCGAAGGCCTTGTCTACCTGTTCCATAAGGGCCTGTATACGGTCGTCGAGAGTGGCTATGGACTGCAGGCGACTGTCGAGGTCGTCGCGCAGTGCCATGAGTGCGTCGACGCTATCGACGCCGTGTTTCTTCTGCAGCCGGTAGATGAGTGCCAGACGGTCGTCGACCTGCTGTTGGCGTTCCTGGCTGAAGGTGACGCCGTCGGCATCGGACTGCAGCTCGCTGTTGACGTCGTCGAGCTCGATGATGGCGGAGTCGAGGCGTGCAAGCAGACTTGCCGCGCCGGTATGCCAGTCGGCAATATGCGACAGGGCGTTCTTGGCCCGACGCAGCATGTGCAGCGCGGCGGTGCCGTCGTCGCCGTCGATGAGGGCCGACGCCTCGGCCATGCCGTCGTGCACCGCCTCGGCGTGGGCCAGCAGCTGTGCTTCCTGTTCCAGCGTCGCCTGCTCTCCGACGACAAGGTTGGCGTCGTTGAGTTCGTCGAACTGAAACTGCAGGTAGTCCTGTTCCTTGCGGTTCTGGGCCTCGGTGGCGGCGAGGGTCTCGAGGTCGCCCTTCAGACGGGTATACTCGCCATACGCCGCACGGTAGGCCTGCACGGCCGCCGCACCCGTCGCACCGGCCACCGTGTCGAGCAACGACAGTCGGAAGCGGCTGTCGGCGAGGGTGAGCGTCTGGTGCTGCGAGTGGATGTCGATGATGTATGGAGCCAGCTGGCGCAGGAACGTCAGCTGTACGGGTGTGTCGTTGGCGAAGGCGCGGCTCTTGGCCGTGGGCATTATCTCGCGTCGCAGGATGAGACGGTCGTCGTAGTCGATGTCGGCTTCGACGAAGAGAGGCTCGAGCCCCAGCCCTTCGATGTCGAACACAGCCTCGACGACACACTTACGGCCCTTGTCGGCCAGCACAGCGGCGTCGGCACGTTGTCCGAGCAGCAGACCCAGTGCACCGAGCATGATGCTCTTGCCGGCACCCGTCTCGCCGGTGATGGCCACGAAGCCGGTGCCGAAGGTGATGTCGCTCTCGCGGATGAGAGCGTAGTTCTCGATATGTAGACTGGTAAGCATTGCCAATAATTATTGCAGCATGGGTAAAACGCGCTCGAGTGCGGCGATGAAAGCGTCGACCTCGGCGATGGTGTTATAGACGGCGAAGGAGGCACGCACGGTGCCTGGTATGCCATAGCGGTCCATGACGGGCTGTGTGCAGTGGTGGCCCGTGCGCACGGCGATGCCCAGTTGGTCTATCAGTGTGCCTACATCATAGGGGTGAGCCTGGCCCACAAGGAACGAGAGCACGGCAGCCTTGCCAGGCGCGGTGCCGAACAGACGCACTCCAGGCAACTCAAGCATCCTCGTGGTGGCATGGCGCAGAAGCTCCTCTTCGTGGGCAGCGATATTGGCGATGCCCACATGCTGCATAAACTCGATGGCATGTCCCAGTGCGACCACGTCGCCCACCGAGGGGGTGCCGGCCTCGAACTTGTAGGGCAGCTGGTTGTAGGTGGTGCGTTCGAAGCTGACACTCTCAATCATCTCTCCCCCACCCTGGTAGGGAGGCAGCTCATCCAGCAGCTCCTCACGGCCGTACATCACACCTATCCCCATGGGGCCGTACATCTTATGGCCAGAGAAGCAATAGAAATCGCACCCCAGTTCCTGCACATCCACTTCAAGATGCGCCACAGCCTGTGCCCCGTCGACAAGGACAGGCACGCCGTGGGCATGGGCCATCTCCACAATGCGGCGCACCGGGTTGACGGTGCCGAGAGTGTTGGACACATGGCACACAGCCACCAGACGTGTGTTGCTGCTGAACAGGCGCTCCATGGCATCGACATCGAGCACCCCTTCGTCGCTGAACGGCACCGGCCGCAGACGTGCACCGGCCAGCTGCCACGGGACGATGTTGGAATGATGCTCCATGCCGGAGACTATCACCTCGTCGTCACCTTTGAAATAGCGCTTTGCAAAGCTGGACGCCACCAGGTTGATGCTCTCGGTGGTGCCACGTGTAAAGACCACCTCATGCGCATGGCGCGCACCGACAAGAGCCTGCACCTGACGGCGTACAGCCTCGTAGGCCTCGGTGGCCTCGGCCGCCAGGTGGTAGGCGCCGCGGTGTATGTTGGCATTGCGCCGACGATAGTAGTCGTCGAGGGCCTCGATAACCTGGAGAGGCTTCTGCGTGGTGGCGGCATTGTCGAGGTAGACTAGCGGGTGTCCATGCACCTCGGTGCCAAGCAACGGGAACTGCGAACGTATATCTGCAGATATCATTTTTTTCAGTCTTTTTTCTTCTTTACGAGATGGCGCACCACCAGGAGTGCCACAACAGCGACGAATATGCCGACAATGATGTAGCTCAACTGATGGCTATAACGTTCAATCACCGAAGGGTCGGCCGCCTTGTATGCCAGCCATCCCAGCAAGGCCAGGATACAGTTCCATGCCAACGCGCCGAGAGTGGTATAGAATGAGAACGGCAACAGGCTCATCCTGGCCAACCCGGCGGGGATAGAGATAAGTTGCCGAATGACCGGGATGAATCGTCCCACAAGGGTCGACACATTGCCATGCTTGTTGAAATAAAGCTCGGCACGCTGCACCTTCTCCTTTGACAGCTGCAGCACATGGCCCAACTTGCTCTCGGCAAAGGCATACACAATAGGTCGGCCAAGCCACCTGGACAGGAAATAGTTGACAAGCGCCCCTGCAAGAGCGCCAAGGGTGCCGACAAGCACTATAAGCCACACTTTCATCCCGCCCTTGCTCTCCGGATTGCAGGCGACATAGACTGCCGGCGGAATCACCACTTCCGACGGGAAAGGAATGAACGAGCTCTCGAGTGTCATCAGTCCGCCGACAGCATAGTAGTTCATGTGGGCGTCGTACCAGTGCAGCACATCGGCCACCCAGCCGCTCTTGTTGGTGTCGACAGCCTCGGCGACGCCGACGGCCGACTGTGCGTCGGCGACAGTGGGGAATGCGCACAGCAGTGCGAAAGCAATCAGCAGAAGTGGTTTCTTCATCTTCTAAGATTTTGGGATGATTAGCTATTGGCGACATTGTTGCCTGGCAGGAGCGGGCCGAGCAGAGGGTGTTCCATGATTGCGGGACAGAGTAGTGCCAGCTCGTCCACGACGACGTCGGGCAGCACCTTGCGGGCCTTGTTGTAGCGGTTGGTGTAGAAGCAGGCCGCCGCCATGTAGGTGGAATAGAAGACGTCGCCCGGATACATGTCGAGCGACTCCTCGGCGAAGTCGATCACCATGTCGTAGCGCTTGTGGCGGAAGAGGTAGTCCGTGTACTCGCGGCAGTGGTGTTCGTTGCACTGCTCGCTGGCAATAAGGCGCTCGAAGCTGTCGTCGGCAGTCTTCGTGTCGCCATCCGCGTCGGCCACCTTGGCCACAGCCAGCATGACGTCGGCGTCGTCGGGAGCCAGCCGCTCGGCCAGGCGGACGGTCTGCGTCGCCGTCGCGACGTCGCCCTGCGCAGCGAAGTTGACGGCCATGCCCGCCAGCGACAGGGCGTCGTCAGGCTGTTCCGACAGGGCTTTGGCGAAATAGCTGTTCGACGTGGCGATGTTGCCGTGGCGTTGATAGAGCTGTCCGACGGCGCGATAGGCCTCGACCTTGTTGTCGCCGCCCTCGGCCATCTGCAGCAAGGTGGACGACGCGCGTCCCAGCTGGCCCGACAGCTCGTAGGCATAGGCGAGCTCGAGGCACGTCTCGACAGACGTCTTGTCGATGGCCAGTGCATACTCGAAGGCGTCGACGGCCTTCTCGAGCAGACCCATGTCGAGATAGAGCATGCCGAGACAATGCCAGCCTTCGCGACTGTAGGGATGTCGTCCCACATAGCGTTCGAGCTGCACACAGCCGTCCTCGCAGCAGTGCTGCTGCTCGCAGGTGTCGACATAGTTGTAGAGCGTCGCTGTGTCGTGGTCGTCGCCGGCGAGGGCCAGCTCGTAGTATTTTATGGCCGTAGGCAGGTCTTCCTTTTTGACATATTCCTCGGCGATGTTGCCATAGATGCGACCCACCTGCCATCCGTCTGACGAGGCGGCAAGGAAGTGGTCCACAGCCTCGTCGGGCCGGTCCATGGCGCTGTAGACGACACCGAGCGAATAGGCCAGGTCGGTGTTGTCGGGCTCTTTCTCGTGGAGCGCAAGCAGCTGGTTGAGGGCCGACTTGTACTGTTTGCGGGCTATGGCCACATGGGCGCGGCGTATCTTCACCTCGATGCTGTCGGGGTAGAGGTATTCGGCGAAAGAGACCGCCGCCTCGAGAGGCTTCATGTCGTTCACCTCGAAGTAATAGTCGATTATCATCTCCAGCTCGTCGACGTCGAAGAACTGCATGCCTCCCTTGAGCACCGTGCGCTCGAAGTCGAGCACCAGCTCGCGCACCTCGTCGTCATAGCTGTCGAATCTGTCTTTCTTCATAGTTTTTTTTCGTTTCACATTCTTTTCTCCTGCTGCGCAAGATATTCAAATCAGGGGTTGCATCATGCCACACATGTTGTTTATCAGAAGGAGAACCTGACCGTCAGGCCTCCTTTGGTGGTAGAGTTGGGATAGGCGTTGGAGATATATGGTGTGTTGATGTTGGTCTGGAAGAAGAGGCGTGCCGTCAGGTAGGTGGTGAGTGCATATTCGGCACTGACTTCGGCCATCCACACTTCGCTGCCCGACGACACCTGGCCACCCACCTCGGGGTTGTAGCTGTTGATCTTGCGTATGTTGGTCATGTTGCTGTTGTAGGTGAGGTTGAGCTGCAGCACAAGGTCGCTCTTGAGGTTGATGGGCTTCTCGCCGAACTTCACCTGGAACTCGATGTCCTTGAAGCGGTAGCCGCCGCCGAAGGTGACGCCGTCGCGCGTGGTCTCGGTCAGCTGGTTGTTGCTGAACGAGAGGGCAAGGGTGCGGTTTTTCTGTAGCGAGAAGTTGAACTGCAGGCTGTTGACCATGTTGACCGACATCCGTATCAGCGGGTTGAACTGCTCGCTGATCTGCACCCCTTCCATGCTCACCGGCGGTATGTAGTCGCCCGTGTTGTTGAGCACCGTCTCGGCGCCATAGTCGTAGCCGTCGATAGCCGACAGGGCCGCATCGGTGTAGAAGTTGCCGACGGTGTAGGTGGAGGTGTACTTGTGTGTGATGGAGATGTTGGAGAACCACTTCTTGAGTAGCGGTATCTTGCTCAGTCCGTTATAGTTGATTGTCCAGTTGGGCAACGGCAAGCCCATGAAGGGCGAGTAGCCTGCCGAGCGGACGTCCTTGCCGAGGTAGGTGGCGAGGAACGAGGTGAGCAGCACCGTCTGCTGGTTGGCGCTGTAGCCGGCGGGGAAATACTCGCCGAGCATAGTGTCGAGCACCATGTTGTCGCTGTAAGGACCCGGGTTGGCAGCCGCCAGCCTGTCGGCCACGGTGTGGCGTGCGTCGAGGAACCGGCCGAAGAGCACGTCGGCGTCGGTGAAGGCTGTCGCCATGCTCCAGATGGTGGTGGTGTAGGAGCCTGTCATGATGTACGACAGCGGCCCGTCGACACAGTCGAGGTCCGACAGGTACTTGTAGTAGTATTCCTCGCGGGTGGCGTAGTTCTGTGTGGCGTTCACCTGTATGCGGAAGTCGCGTATAGGCTCGACGGTGGCCTGCATGGCGAGTGTGCGGTTGAGGGTCATCTCGTGCGGCGTGTTGAAGAGCGTGTCGCGCGAGAGCAGGTCGTAGCGCAACAGGTCGTCCACCACATCCTGGTGATAGCCTAGCACATAGCCGATGCCTGGGGTCCACTGGTTGTGTGGGTCGAGGCCCGCGATGACGGGGTCGCCCATGTAGCCCGGCAGACGGCTGCCGGTGGTGGTGTTGTAGGAGAGGCTGACGTCCTTGACGCCCGTCACAAGACGCAAGCCGAAGTAGGCCACCTCGCGCAGGTTCTCCATCAGCTTGGCATGCTTGATGCTGTCGGCCATCGCCACCGAGTCTTGTGCGGTAAGCTGTCGGGCGGGCTTCTTGTTGCGTGCCGCCGGCTGCGGCTTGCGCCCCGCGTTGGCACGCGGCGCGTTGGCCTTCTTGAGCAGCGGCACCTTGTTGTAGAGCGTCTTCATGTCGGCCGTGGCCGAGGCCTGCATGGTGGTGGAGTTCTGCAGGATGCCGCCCATCGAGGCGAGTGCCTGTGTGGTACCCTGGTAGTTGAGTGTGGTACGGTAGGTCAGCGGCACACGCAGGAAGTCCATGTACGGCAGCTTGTTGACGGGCAAATCGTAGGTGACGTTGACGGTCTGCTGGAAGTTCTGCATGGTGCCACCCGCCATTATCGACTGCCATATCGAGTCGTGCGCTGCACGGCTCTGTATGGGGCCTATGGGCTCGTCGACACGTGCGTTGGCTGTCGCCGAATACTGTATGTGGAAGGTGCGCGACAGGTCGTACTGCAGGCCATAGGTGCGCTGCCATGTGAACTGCTTGAAGTAGGTCGGCTTGATGATAACCAGCGCGGCGCTCTTGTTGCGCAGCAGGGTCTCCTCATAATCGCGGTACACCTCGGTGCTGAAGCTCATGTTCTTCGGCATGTAGTAGAAGTTGAAGTCCTTGAAGAGTTTCCAGTTCTTGCCCTGGAAGAGCTTCACCTTGTCGAACGGCTTGACGGGCTTGGGCTGCATGGAGAAGCTGTAGTTGAAGCCCCCTCGGTGCTGGTCCTTGCCGTAATGTTCGGTCTCGTCGTCGGACATACGTTCACGGCTGTAGGCGTAGGAGAACGAGAAGTTCTCGAGGTCGTAGAAATGCGGTTTGAGGGCGCTCTTGCCCACACGCTCCTTGCGTACGTTGGAGAGGGTGAGGCTGGTGGCCGAGCGGTGACGCTCGGTCATGTCGCGCACGCTGTCGCGCTCCTCGCGCGTAGCGTAGGTGGCCAGGTCGTCGCGGAGCAGCACGTCGGGGTTCAACGGGTTGTACTCCGGACTGCCTATCTCGCGGCTGTGGTCGAGGTAGAGCGGTATGCGCAGTCCCCAGTCCTCGGGCAGGAACTTGCCCAGCTCCATGTCGAGGGTGGTCTGGAAATTGAAGGTGTTCACCAGCTCCTCCTTGACAAGAGGGTCTTCCAGGTTGCCGAAGTTGGCGGTGGTGTAGGCACCATAGACCGACAGGTTGCCCACGTCGGCCAGGTTGGTACGTGCCAACGCCATGGCGGCCCATCCGCCTTTGTTGATATAGTCGGTCAGACGCAACTCGTTGACCCAGACGATGGCCGACTTGGGCAGCATGTCGTTGCCGTCGGTCAGGCTCTCCTTCTTGGGGTTGCGCACGCCTATCATGATGACCTTCACCTTGCCCAGGTTGGGGTTGCCCAGCACGGTGTACCTCTTGCCATCGACAATCTCGCTGTAGAGCAGCGACGGCGAGTATCCGCCCTCGCCGGAGCGTATCTTGGTGTTGCGACGCGTCTTGACGGCGGCGAGCTCCTGTATGTCGATGTCCACATTGTTGGCCGTGGGCCAGATGCCATAGTTGTCGTCGGCCGACGTATACCAGGGGGTGAACTGCAGCGGCAGCTCGTACTCGTAGTAGTTGTTGGTGTAGTCGCTGCCCAGACGCACAAAGAGCGACAGGTCGCCGTCGTCCATCTGGTCGGTGGCATACTTCTGCTCGGCATGCACAAACATCTTCATGTGGCCATAGTAGCGCAGGTCGTAGCTCGACGAACGGTAGATGGCCCTCGCGTCGCCCGACACCAGTCCGTCGACGTCAAGCTCCACTGCCTGCTCGTTGAGCTGGGTGTAGCTGTTGCCTGTGGAGTACCACTGCTCCCTCTCGATGCCCGGCGGCAGCACATAGGGTACCGGCTGGCGCGAGCCGTTCTCCTCGATGTTGACCGTCGAGATGTTGAACGACGTCTCGTCGGCCATACCTGTAGGATAGTCGCCCGGCTGCAGCAGCTCCTCGCTGTATTTGCGCCAGGTGGAATAGACCAGGTCGAGCGTGGCAAAGCGCAGTATGATAGGCTCTTCGAACTGTCCGAGGTACATTCGCATGAAACGTATCGACTGGAAACCGTTGATGCTGCCCACCTTCTGGTCGGGTTCGCGTATGGGGATACGGAACTGGTACCAACGGCATGTGGTATACTCGCCGTTGGCCAGCTGCACGTTGTGCGCCTCCTGTATGTCGACGATGTGGTTCTGCCCGATGACCATGTTCTCGGGACTGAAGTCGATGACATATTGGTAGTAGTTCTCGGCCTCGCTGAGGGTGTTGTCCTTGTTGATGTCCTCCACGTTGGGATAGGCTGTCGCCGAGGTCATGTACGACTCGTCGTTGTTGCTCTCCACCCCCGAGTTGCCCTCGGGGTTGTTGAAGAACTTGTAGCGGTCGTTGACCTTGACGTTGCCCTCGTCGTAGTAGGAGCTGCGGAAGTAGCGGAAGTCGTCGCTCGACGGGTCGGCGGCGGCCAGCTGGTAGGCTACGCTGGAGGTGCCGAAACGGTTGGCTATGTCGGCGAGGAACGCGGCGAAGAACGACTGCTCGTCCTGCAGGCCGTTGGTCGAGCCGAGGCCGTCGTATCCCACATCCTGGTACATACGCGAGCTCTCGTCGTTGTCGAAGGCATAGACGATAGGCTCGGTGTTGGGCACACGGCCCCAGATGGTGGTGTCCACGCCGGTGACGTTCTCCGACGTGGGCAGGCCGTTCTCGAACGCCTTGCGGCCGTCGCGCAGTATATCCTCGCTGATGTCGCCGAGGTTGATATAGAGCTTGCCGCCACTGTGGTTGGGGTTGGTGATGAAGGGGTCCATCACCCAGAACTCGATAGTCTCGATGTTCTGTGTCTCGAAGTCGGTATAGTCCAGCTTGCGCATGATGCCGCCCCAGCGCGAGGCCGGGTTGAGCAGGTGTCCCTCGGCATCGATGCCGGCACTGAAGGCCGTGGGTGCCACGTCGTAGTTGTAGGGTCCTCTCTCGTCGGGATAGTAGGCAAGGTTCATCTCGAAGAGGTAGGTCGGCTGTCCCTGCTGCAGCTCCTTGTTGGGGAAGACCTCCTGCTCGAAGATACGGCGCGCATAAGGCTCCGAGATGTCGTCGACGGTGATGTTCGACGGACGGGTGCTCTTCTCGTAGAAGTCTTTGCTGATGCGGTACCATGCCAGCTTGGCCCTGTTGTAGCCGTAGGCAAGGCCCGAGCCGGGTGCCGACTCGGGGAACATGGGCAACGGCGAGCGGTAGTCCTGCGGCGTGCTGGCCAAGAACCACGACGAGATGCCCGTCAGGTCGATGCTGCTCTCGGCACCCTCGAAGTCGTCGACATAGCTCACACTGCCCTCTTTCGACCCCGTGCTGCTCATGCCGGGGATGAAATGCGCAAACTCGGCCGTCAGGCTCAGGTTCGACGGCGCCTTGGTGTCGATGCCGGGCAGCATGTCTATCATCTTGGTGATGAACGGCACCTCGTGGCTGTACTTCATGTCGAGACCCCATATGCTGTTCGACGTCGGCTCGTCGCCGAAGTTGTTCTTCTGCGTCATCGGTTTCTCGTGCAGGTTCATGAAGGTAGCCCCGATGTTGAAGTCGGGGTCTATCTCGTAGTTGAGGTGCATGCCGAGCATCCTCTTGGTTGTCATGCTGAACGAGTTGTTCTCCGAGCTGACACTGATGGGCGTGTTCGACGACAGGATGCTCTCGTTGATGATACGCACTGTGCCCATCGTGTAGTCGACAGTGTAGTCGACATTCTCTATCAACGGTATGCCGCCGGCGGTGACGGTAACCGACCCCTGCGTCACACTGTATCCCAACGATATCTCGCCGCTGACGCTCGACGTGTAGTAGCCTTCGAGGTAGAACTTGTTGCGGTCGGCATATTGCTGTGCAAGCGTCTGCGTCATGGTGTAGAGCGAGTCGAAAGCATACTGGCTGGCGTACTCGTCGTCGCCGAGTATGGTGCGCAGGTCGCGCCCGAAGGGCTCGACGTAGGGGAAGAAGATGCGGCCGGTGGAGGCCTGTATGGTACCCCCCTTGAAGGCCGCCGAGTCGAACCAGTCGAACACCCCGTCGGCATAGTAGTAGCTCTGCGAAGCATCCATACGGTCAAGGCCGAACACCTCGATGAGCGGCATACCCTGCTTCGGACCGTCGGTGAAGAAGCCTATGCCCACACCCCCTTCGGGGTTCTCGTAGAGTATGTTCAGACGGAAGCCGTCGCGACTGAGCTGACTGCTCTTGAGGAAGTACACGTTTTTCATCATCAGACGCCACAGCGGACCGTGCGTGTCGGTGGCAGTGCCCTTGAGCAGCTTGACGATGAGCGTATTGGGGTCGTTGACACCGTCGGTGGTGAGCTCGCCCACCTGATAGACGGTGGTGTCGCCGATAACCTGATACTGGAAAGCCACGGCCAGCACCTGGTCGTTGGCTAGCGGCTGCGTCAGGCTGATGAAACCCAGCTGACTGTTGAAGGTGTACTCGTTGCTGTTCAGCAGACGTGCACTCTGCACCTTCTCGTAGTCTGTGCCCGACGTGAGTCCCATGCCCTGCATGTAGTTGGTCACCGCGTTGATGTCGCGCACGGCACTGGTGTTGATGATGCCGAGCATGTTGTTGCTGCCGTTCGACGGCAACGCCGTGCCCATGCCGGCAAAACGGCTGTTGGAGGGGTTGTTCTCTCCCAGGTCGGTCAGCGCCAAGATGTTGCGGTTCTGCGTGACCGCCGCCCCCACGTTGGTGCGCCACACCTCGAGACGTATGATTTTGATATTCGAGTTGACCACTGGCAGGGTGGACATGGCCTTGTTGTAGTTGTCGTAGAAATACTGCGCCAGGAAGTAGTGGCGGTTTTCCTCGTACTCGTCGGCTCTGATTTCGAACTCGTGGCTGCTGGCACCACCTTGCACCTGCAGGTTCTCTGTCGAGGTCTCCTTCTCGCTGACGACGGCGTCGATGGTCAGCTTGCCGAACTTCAGCTTGGCATGGAAGCCGAACAGCTGCTGGCTGCCCTGTATCAGGGTGGTCTGCAACGGGAACGAGATGTCGGCCGCCTCGAACAGCTGCAGTATGTCGTCCTCCTTGCCTTCGTATTTTATCTTCTTCTTGTTCTCAAAGTCGAAGGTGGCCTTGGTGTTCTCGTTGAGGTCGAACTCGATGAGGTCGCCTATCTTGGCATGCAGGTTGACCTGCAGGTTCTCGTCGAAGTCGAACGTCCACACACTGCGGTCGCTCTCGTCGAGCTGCGGGTTCTTGCGGTAGTTGTTGACCATCTGGAAAGTCAGCTCGGCACTGCCGCTGGGCGTGATGCTGATCAGAGGCTTGCCGTCAAGTATGTCGAGTTTCTGGGTGATCTGGTTGAAGCCCGGTATCTTGTCGAGCATTCCACCACCGGCATTGTCGATGGCGGTGCCCTCGGCCTTGCCGCTCCAGTATTGCTGCATCAGCTGGTCCATCTGCCAGTCCTGATATTGCTCGAAGGACATATACTCCCGCCCGATGACCATGTCACCCACCTTGGTGACACGCTCGTACTGCCGCGTGTCGGGGTTATACTCCACGGTGGTGGTGACGCCGCCGGGCGTATAGCCGCTACCCATCGGTGTGAAGTTCAACGAGTCGTCCTGCCCCAACGCCATCAAAGGAAGCAACAGGACGACAACGGTCAGCAGTATGCGGCGAATATTCAACTTTTTACACTTTAAACTAATAATAAACGCGAAACACAACCAATTATTGTTGCCTGTGTCAATAAAAAATTAAGGAAACCTCCAAAGAGGAGGTTTCCTATGGACATAGAGACCTACGCGGCATTCATCTCACCACAGCCACACGGCAGGCAGGAGCGTCGCCCACCTTGACCAGATAGACGCCACTGGCTGGCACCGCAAACGTATAACGGCTGTCGGTGCCGGCACCACGGCCACCTCGCGCCAGACGGCGTCCGACGGCGTCGTAGACACTCACCTCGGGCAACATAGCCCCGTCGATGCTCTCCACCACCACAGCCCCATTGCGCTGGTATACCTTGGCACCACCCGTTGTGGCTTCACCTACAGAGTTGGCCGGCACATATATGGTGTCGTGGATGTAGACAGTGTCGTAGACATACACCGTGTCGTAGACATACACCGTGTCGACCTGATACACCGTCACCTCGCTAACCACCGTGTCGTGGATATATGCCGTGTCGGTCATGTAGACCTCCACTACCGTGGTGTCGTAGACATACACCTCGTACGGCACCGCCACACTGTCGACCATCACTACAGTGTCGTACAACACAACCGTCATGGTGTCGTATAGGTAATACGGCACATACACCGTGTCGTACAGCATCAGCACAATAGTGTCGTACACATGCTGCAACTGCAGGACAACCACCGTGTCGTGCACATACAGCGTGTCGGTGCCTTCGGTATAGACCGTGTCATGGATATAGGTAGTGACATACAATGTGTCGTACAGAGTTGTCGCCAACGTGACGGTGTCGTGCACATACTGTGTCGAATATACTGTGTCGTAGTGAGTGACATGGATGGTGTCGTGGACATTGACATAGGCGGTGTCGTGGACATTGACATAGGCAGTGTCGTGGACATTGACATAGGCGGTGTCGTGGATATTGACATAGGCGGTGTCGTGGATGTTGATGTACGTGGTGTCGTACACCACCGTGCCGCCGCCTTGCGCGAGGGTGGCCGTCAGGCTGACAGCACTGTTGACGGTCAGCTGGCGCGGGTTGGCGGTGTTGCCGTCGTTCCAACGGATGAAGGCATATCCCGCATTGGGATAGACACCTACCGACGCCGTCTCGCCCTGACGGTAGTTGCCGGCACCCGTCGGCGTGCCGTGTTGCGCCACGACGCTCACCGCATAGGTGGGCACCGGCCTCGGCAACGTGATGTCGTCGACCCAGGCACAGTCGCTGTAACTGTTGACGCTGCCGTCCTTGGAATAGCTGAACGTCAGCACATGGTCGCCAGCCGCGATGGCATATGCCGCCCGCGTCCAGTCCACCTGTCCCGAGGCGACAGTCTTCTCCACCCCGTCGATATAGAAGTGGAACTTGTCGTAGTTGGCCTCCGACGACACCTTGTACCAGAAGATGACGCTGTCGTCATCCGCCACGCTGACGGGCAACGACATCTCCGACGTCTGGCTGTGCGTCAGCGTGCTGCACGAGCGTGCCGAGCTGCTGCCGCCGACCGACGCGGCGGTGGTGACCTCCCAAGCATAGGTGCCCTGCGTCCATCCACTCATGGTGAAGCCCCCCTCGAAGGTCTCGCTGAGTATCTCGCCGATATATATATCTAGTGTGTCGCGCTGTGTGCGTGTGCCGCTCAGCGTCAGGTACACCGGCACCGTGCTGCCTTCACTCAACGCTGCCGAAGCCGACAGCGACACTTGTCTCACCACGCTGGCCGCTGCCGCCAAGCTGAAGCTGCCTCCCGCCACGCTGGCCGTCAGCTGCGGCGACCCCGTGGTCACCGTCAGCTGCGACGTGCCCAGTGCGGCATGTCCGCTGTTGGTCACTGTCACGGTGAGCACCAGCGTGCCGCCAGGCTCCACGTTGAGGCTGCCTTCAGCCACAGCAAGTGTCACCTCCGGCGCATTGACGGTCAGCGGCATGCTGGCCGCTACGGGGGTGCTGCATCCTGTCCACGAGGTGGTGGCGTTTATGTTGGCGACGCTCTGGTCTGCCGCCTGCGCGGCTATGCTGGCACTGATGGTGCTGACCGTCGCCGTGTCGCCGGCGGCAATGCTGCCTATGGACACACTGCTGCTGCTCAACGCGAGGCATGTGTTGTCCGACGCAAACGTCACCACCACATTGCTGGCCGTGCTGCTGCCCATGTTGGCCACCTTGATTGTCAGGGGCACCGTGGTGCCGGCATTTGTCGCACCACCGGCCTCTAACGACACCACCGTGGCATAAGGTCCCGACGACGGCACTACCGACACGCTCTTGAAGGCCGTGCGACGCTGCTGTGCCGAGGCCGCTATCTCGTAGCCTCCCACCGCCATGCCTGTCGGCAGAGCCAGCGTTAGCTGGCCACTGGCGTTGGCATAGCCCGACGCCTTCAGTGTGTGCGTCGCCGTGTCGGTGAGCGCCACATAGGCATACGGCGCCACTGTGACACTCAGCGTCGTGGCACCGGCCACCACAGTGGCGGGCGCCGTGATGGTCATCGTCTGCGGCTGCGTCAGGTAGGTCATCACCGACGGGTCGCCCATCAGGTGGTATATCTCCCAGTAGTAGTGCGTGCGTCCCGACGACGAGCCCTCGACGGCCATGTTGCCCTGGAACATCAGGTCGCCCTGCGTCAGCACCCACTGGCTGTATGCCTCGCCGTGTGTGTGGAACACACGGTCGTAGGCACCAAGATTACTGGCATCGTAGCTCATCGACATCGAGGGGCCTATGCTGCTGCGCACACCCACGGCCCAGTAGAAGTCTTCATACCAGTAGGTGCTGTTGCTGCCGCCTATATAGCCCACAGCGCCGCAGTAGTTGTCCTTCCTGAGCAGCGACTCGCCGAAGCAGGTCGCCGTCTCGAACTTGTTGGTCAGGCAGCAGTTGCCTATCATGAGGCCGAACTTCTGCGTGTTGGTCATCGACGCCACGTCGCTGGTGGTCATGCTTGGCGTGCCCCAGCTGGTGGCACTGCCGTGGGCGCTGTAGTTGATGAGGCCCGCGCCCTGGTTGTAGTAGCCGCGCACGGTGGCCGAGTTGGACGAGGCCGAGCTGCCGACGGTGACGTTGCTGCCCGTAGGCACGATGGAGGTGTTGTTCTTGAAGTACATCACCTGCGAGAAGCCCTGTGCGCCGTTGACGTAGTTGGTGACGGCATAGTCCATGGCGGGGTCGGCGTGGGTGTAGCCGTAGTCGCCGCTGCTGCCGCCGTCGACGCCGGCCACCATGACGGCACGGTCGAGGTACGAGGGGTCGGCAAAGGTGTACTGCTCGTACATCAGCGTCTTCTGTATCTGCGGCGTCAGCTGCGCCACCGTCTGTGCCGAGAAACGGCCGCAGTAGCAGTCGGGCAGGTGGTCGCCCGATGTCCAGCTGACGTAGTAGAGGTCGCTGATGTGCGACGACGATGTGGTGCCTGTGAAGGCCGGCACCTGCTCGTGGTCGCCCACGATGAGGAGGTAGGTGGGCGCCGGGTTGGAGGCCGTGGCGCCGGTGTACTGGCTCTGTATGTACGACTGTATCGAGGTGGTGGTGGAGCCCACTGCGGCGTCGTCGGTGTAGACGATGTCGGTCAGGAAGCCTTTGCGGCGCTTCCACTGCACGAAGGTGTCAAGCTGGCCGCGGAACATGCTGTGCGCCACGATGAGGTAGCGCACCGGCGCGGCGGTGCTGACGCTCTTGGGGTAGAGGCTGTTGAGCACCTGCGCACCGCTGTGGAAGGCGGGCGAGTGGTGGCGCTGGAACATCGCGAGGGTGGCCTCGCGGTCGGCGCCGATGTAGCGTACCTCGACGGTGGCCTTGCGGCAGACGACCACACGTCCACTCACAGGGTTGTAGCTCAACGGGCTGAACTGCAGGCGCGCCAGACGGCGGTCGCGCGCCACGCCGATGGGTTGCACTGCGGCATCAATCTCGCCGCAGAAAGCGTCGGTGGCATATAGCCTCTCGTCGATAACCAACGCATGGCGTCCTGTGTCGCTCTTGCTGCGCGAGGGCTGTCGTGGCACCACGGTGCCTTCGATGTCTATGGTGTCGTACACAGCATCGGTCACCCTCACCTCGAAGCCGTCGCACAGCGGCACCTCGACCAACGCAGAATACAGCGGCAGGCAGGGCTCACCTACCCTCTCCGACGGCACTGTGCCGTTGATGCCGAGGGCGACAAACTTCTGCCCGTCGATAGAAACCATGTCGGTGACCATACCATCCACACCGTAGCTCACCCGCAGGGTGCTCCAATCGTCATGCGTCACCTGCTGTGCGCCAGCCACAAAGGCCAGCCACAACAACATCGTCGTTGCCACTATCCTTTTCATAATTCTCTGTTTTATTTCGTTGTTTTCTCCGTTACAGTCGCTTGAGACCTTCTTTGATAATCTCCTCGACGGTCATTGGCGAGCCGTTGGCATTTGTCCACTCTTGGCTGGTGAGCAGTTTCTCCACCGCCTGTTTGGGGAAGCCCAGCATCTGCAGTGCAGTGATGGCCTCGTCGCGTGCGGGGTTGCCCTTGGCGACACCCGCGACCGAAGGCAACGTGCCGCCCACCTTGTCGGCAAGCTCGAGCACTATGCGCTGCGCCGTCTTGGCGCCGATGCCTTTGACACGCTGCACCTTCTTCACATCCTGCGTCTGTATGGCGGCACGCAGCTCGTCGACGGTGAGCGACGACAGCATCATGCGTGCCGTCTGGTTGCCGACACCATTGACGCTCACCAAGATGCGGAACATCTCACGCTCGGCCATGTCGTAGAAGCCGAAGAGCTGCTGCGCATCTTCGCGCACCACATGGTGTGCGTAGAGCTTCACCGTTCCCTCGGGTGCCTTGCGCAACGCCTCGTAGGTGTTCAACGTAATCTCAAACAGGTAGCCCACACCGCCGCAGTCGACAACGGCCTGTGTCGGCTCAAGACCAGCAAGTTTGCCTTGAAAGTATTCGTACATGTGTTTCCGATTATTCTGATTGCTATGATTATTCCGATGGCCACTGATAGCCTATCCCTGCGGCGGGCGAGCCGTCCTGCAAGTGAAAGTCGTTTTCGTCGGGGTCGACGAAGAGCGGGTCGATGTCCCACTCGCCACCCTTGACAATGCTGTGCACGAAGCGACTGCTGTAGGCTGCTTCGTCCACCTGCTGTTCGAGCAGCTCGCCATCGGGATAGGTGCCCCAGATGATGCAGTCGGTGAAGTCGGCCCGCGTGATGTCGCGCGGCACCACGACGCCACCCACAGCATAGTAGAAGTTCTGCACCACGACGGTGGCGTTTTGCCGGCTACCGTAGCGCCAATAGCCGCCAAAGGTGCTGCCGGTGAAACTGTAGTCGCCGCCGGCACGCAGCCACAAATCGGCCAGACCACACTGGTAGACAAGCAGGTTACTGCCCACGATGCGTGCACCCTGCGCCTCGATGCCGGTATACGACATGTGACGCACCTCCGTGTTGCTCACCGTCAGCGTGGGGTTGGGACCCACGTTGGTGTCGACCACCAGGCCGAAGCACCCCTTCTCGACGATGGCATGGTCGATGACGTTGTCCTTCGAGCCAGCCGACAGCCACACCTGCCCCCACTGTCCGGGCAGGAACGAGTACCAGCCGTCCTGACGCACCGACGTGAAGATCACCGGCTGCTCCGCACTGCCGTGCACCTGCAGCGTGGCACTGTCGTAGACCCACAGCACCGCGTCGTTGTAGAAGTAAAGCTCGTCGCCGGCCACGAGACTCAGCGTATTGCGCGAGTCGACGACAGCATAGCCTATGACGACGTGCGGCAGGTCGTGACGCCACCCGTCACAGTCGATGACGCTATAGGCATACGGGTTGCCATAGGCATCGAGCGGCACCGTGCCGTCGGCATAGTGCAACGTGTCGGTAGGCCGGTGGTACACCGCGTTGCGCCCCCATGCCGAGAGCGGCAGGCGCTGTCCGTTGGAGAACCGTATCGCGTCCTCCACCACGAAAGGCTGCGTCGCGTCGTTGGGCGAGATGTTGGCCTGCACGAAGATGAAGATGCTGTCGCCAGACAGTATCTCGACATTGTGCGCCACCATCGACGTGTCGCCGTCGACGTTGAGACGGAAGCGGCTCTCACGGCCACCCTCGAGGGTCACCTGCGACAGCAGCACGTCGCGGCTGCCACGGTTGTACACAACCACGGCATGCGTCGGCGTGGCCACAGTGACGAAGACGGTATCGAAGCTGAGCGTGTCGACCGAGAAGGCCAGCGTCACCGACGCCTCGTCGGCATAGCTCTCGTCGACACACGACGTCGCCAGCGCCGTCAGCACAACCGACGCCATCAGACACACCAGACTATATATCTTTATGGTTTTCAAATGGTGAAGATGGATTATCAAGAGTTCAAAGGCGGCTGGAGCGTATTCCCTTACACATCGGTTGGTTTCTTCGAAACAGTCGTTTTCTCGCCTCGGCATAGTGCAAACACTGCGTGGTTTGCCCTCTGCGCTCGGCTTATCGAAAACGTTGGTTTCTTCGCAACCCTCGTGTGTTAATTCGTTAATGTGTTAATTCGTTAATGTGTTATTACACTAGGGAATGCGGACGTCCCCATCCAGAGAACAACAGTTGTTACTATAGTCATTTTGTATACCTCCCAAATATCTCTTCGAGACGCTGGCTGCACACCGGACAGAATGGTGCATAGTCGCGCATCATGCAGTGCATCACAGGGCGGTAGACCCCTTTTGAGCTGTAGCCTGCCCCCTCGTAGACGCCCAGCGGACCGCACTCCGCCTTGGGCACGTCGTTGTTTTCGGGCGTAGGCACCGGTGTGCCCTGCGGCAGCATCGACTTCCACTTCGAGCCGAAGTCCTTCAGGTTGGTGATGTTCGGCTCGTACGGCTCATAGTCTGTGCGATGCAGGTCGGCATAGCTCAGGTCCTCGTCGACATACTCGTCGGCCAGGCCGCCGAAGTGGTGTCCGAACTCGTGCGGCAGCACATACTCGGCCATGCGGTGCATCGAGGTGACGGCATAGTCGTTGTAGAGCGCACCGCCGCCGTAGGTCTCGCTGTTGACCATCACGATGATGTAGTCGCACGGCGTGGTGCCCAGCCTGTCGTGCATACGCCATATGTGCTCCGTCATCAGGTAACGGTCGATGCCGAGTGTGCCGTATTCTGCACCCACGTCGGCCTTGACGCCATAGACGTTGAAGTCTTGACGATGGCTCTTGAACGGCTCCTGCGAGAAGAGCACCTCCTTCATGCGGTAATAGTCGATGCTCAGCTTCTGCGCCGTCTCGTCGTCGTAGCCCTGTGCCACGATGACCACGTCGACCTTGCGGTCCGTCGGACCGTGTATCTCCAGGTCGCGCGTCTCACCGATGTGATAGTTGAATTCCAGTTCCGTCGACGACGGGTCGAAGTCGACAACCGTCTGGTCCACAAAACGATGGTCCGCATCGCGCCGCTGCAGGGCTATCCTCACAGCCCCCTTGGGCATCGGCAGCAGGTGCGTCTCCTCAAACTGCGCACGCACCGTCCGCCCCTGTGCCGTGCCACAGTATTCGCGGAACAGGTTGCTGTAGCAGCGCGAGTAGATGTCGCGGCCGCTCTTCGCGTCGCGCATCACCACACGGTAGTCGCCATTGTCGAACGGGTCGAGCATCACGTTGCGCGGACCGTGCCATACGGCCGAGCGATCAAGCCAACGCGCCACCCACACAGTGTCGCCACGGGCATCGCCCTCGCGCATACAGTCGATGCGCAACGTGCCACCCGTGAAGTAGCGCCCAAACCTGATGCCCTGTCCCACGACACTCGGCACCATAAGCATAAACATCAGCAATACAGTAATCCTTGTCTTCATGATTGTAAATAACGCCACACAAGAAATAATATTGTGCCCCGCCACAGGAGTGCGGACAAAAAAAATTTTGCCATATCATACAATTATAGTACTTTTGCACCCACAAAACGACCGCAACCATGATAGTCAAGCTCTACAACAGCAACCCCAACCCTCGCGATGTCAGGCGCGTAGCCGACCTGCTGCGCGACGGCGGCGTGGCCATACTGCCCACCGACACGCTCTACGCTTTCTGCTGCTCTATGCAACACAAGAAAGCCGCCGAGCAGATTGCACAGCTCAAAGGGTTCCGCCTCAAGCAGGCCCGCTACTCCATGCTGTGCGCCTCGCTCAGCCAGGCGTCGGAGTACTACCGCAGCATCGACCGCGACACCTTCGCACTGCTCAAGCAGTGCCTCCCCGGCCCCTACACCTTCATCATGGAGGCCGCCGGCACCGTGCCACGCAACTTCCAGAACGCCAACCACACCATCGGCATTCGCGTGCCCGACAACGACATCACGCACGCTATCATCGACGAGCTGGGCACACCGCTCATCTGCACCTCGGTGCGCCCCCTCGACGACGACGAGGTAGAGAACTACACCGACCCCGAGCTCATACACGAGCGCTTCGGCTCGCGCGTCGACATCGTCGTCGACGGCGGTCTCGCCGACCCCACCCCATCCACCGTCGTCGACTGCTCCGACGGCGTAGAGCTGGTGCGCCTGGGCAAAGGCGACTGGCAATACTGACATATCGACAATCCAAAGAACTTGCAATATATGAAACAGATAGAAAAAACAGCCGCGCTGCAGGCAGCCGTGGCTGAAGCCCGCGACAAAAAGATGGAGATAGGCCTGGTGCCCACCATGGGCGCCCTGCACGAGGGACACCTCTCACTCATACGCCGCGCCATGGAAGAGAACGACCTCGTCGTCGTCAGCCTCTTCGTCAACCCTATACAGTTCAACAACAAAGAAGACCTCGCCAAATATCCGCGCACCATCGAGGCCGACCTTGCCTTGATAGCCTCGCTGCCACAGGCACGCGCCAAGGAGGTGCTGGCCTTCACCCCCACGGTGGACGAGATGTACCCCGACGGCGAGCCCACCGAGGTGTACCACTTCGGACCCGTCGAGGAGGTGATGGAAGGGCCGCGTCGCCCGGGTCACTTCAGCGGCGTCGCCGTGGTGGTGCGCCGTCTCTTCGACCTGGCACAGCCCACCCGCGCCTACTTCGGCGAGAAGGACTACCAGCAAATCGCCGTCATACGCGCCCTGCTCGAACAGATCAAGTACCCCATCGAGCTGGTCCCCTGCCCCATCGTGCGCGCCGACGACGGCCTCGCACTCAGCAGCCGCAACATGCGCCTCTCTCCCGCCGCCCGTCAGATGGCTCCGGCCATCAACGCCACCCTCGAACAGGCCGCCGACATGGCCGAATACGAGGATGTCGACGACGTCAAGGAATGGGTGCTCGACACACTCGCCTCCTATCATCAGGTTGTACCACAACCCGACGGACTGCACTTCGAACCCGAATACTTCGAGATCGTCGATGCTCTCACCCTACAGCCTGTCGCCAACTGGGACGACGCCGGCGACCACGGCGCTGTGGGCTGCATCGCTGTATGGCTCGACGGCGTCCGCCTCATCGACATCGTCAAGTTCTGACATCTGATATCCAATGAAAAAAATCCACTGTAATGTGGATTTTTTTTCATATCTTTGCACCGCATTTAAAATATACCATATATGTCAGACACTCTGGTCATCACCCCCACCTACAACGAGAAAGAGAACATCGAGGCCATCATCCGCAAGGTCTTTTCGCTCCCCAAGGAATTCGATATGCTCATCATCGAGGACAACTCGCCCGACGGCACCGCCGACATCGTCAAGCGCCTCATGCAGGAGTTCCCCGGTCGCCTCTTCATCGTCGAACGCAAAGGCAAGCTGGGTCTCGGCACCGCCTACCTCGACGGCATGCGCTGGGGGGCGGAGCACGGCTACGAATACATGATCGAGATGGACGCCGACTTCAGCCACAACCCCGACGACCTCATACGCCTCTACGACGCCTGCTCTGGCGGCAAAGGCGACGTGGTGGTAGGCAGCCGCTATGTGGGCGGCAAGGTGTCGGTGGTCAACTGGCCCATCGGGCGCCTGCTGATGAGCTACTACGCCTCGAAGTATGTCCGCATCGTCACCGGCATGAAGGTCTGCGACGCCACGGCCGGCTTCGTATGCTGGAGCCGCAAGGTTCTGGAACGGATGAAGTTCGACAAGGTGAAGTTCGTCGGCTACGCCTTCCAGATCGAGATGAAGTACACCGCCACACGCCTCGGCTTCAAAGTCTACGAGGTGCCCATCATCTTCACCGACCGCGTGCTCGGCACCAGCAAGATGAGCATGAAGATATTCAAGGAGGCCTTCTTCGGCGTCTTCGACCTGCGCTTCCGCCGCTGGTCGCGCTATTGATTTTTTACTCCTTGCCCTTCG